>Ga0306920_100000607_pt1 | contig 42200 bp, 38 predicted proteins | sample flu12Cox44000170_FD_204666 | JGI IMG/M metagenome (GOLD analysis project Ga0306920, IMG submission 204666) | Lab enrichment of tropical soil microbial communities from Luquillo Experimental Forest, Puerto Rico - flux4day.12C.oxic.44.000.170 (v2)... | ecosystem: Environmental > Terrestrial >... | reverse complement strand
CTCGCCTTAAAATTGCGGTTGCCGTTCCAGCCCGGTACCAATTTCAGACGCTACGCTTACCGAGGCTCCGAGTCAGCAGCCGTCCCAATCTATCGCAGAACATCCGCGCATCCGCAGGCCGATCGCCGTCGAGCACGCGTGCTTCGTCGAAGAGGAGATGCGCGGCATCCTGCTTGAGGGCCGACTCCTCGTTATTCAACGATGCCAGTGCGACGATGATCTCGTGCCGCGGGTTGATTTCCAATATCGGCTTGGCGGCGGTCTTAAGCCGTCCCGTGCCGGCCAGTATTTTTTCCAGTTGGCGGTCGAGGCCGGTCTCCGGGGCGACGAGGCAGACCGGGCTGTCGGTCAATCGGTCCGACGCGCGCACGTCCGAAACCGCCTCGCCCAACGTCTCCTTGATGAAAGCGAGAAACTTGGTGACGCTTTGGTCGGTCTCGGAGGCGGCGTCATCCTTGGCGTCGACGCGCGGGATCAGCGCCAAATCCGCCGCCCCTTGCGTCACCGATTTGAACGGCTTGCCCTCGAAGGAGGGGGCCGACGTGACCCAGAAGCTGTCGATGGGATCCGTCAGAAGGAGGACCTCGACCCCGCGCGCGCGGAAACCTTCCAGATGCGGCGAGCCTTCGAGGCGGGCGATGTCGTCACCCGTCAGATAATAGATCGCAGTCTGGTTCTCCCTGAGCGAAGCCACATACTCTTTGAGGCTTCGCCATGCGCCCGCGGCGGTGGTCTTAAACCGGCACAATGCCAGGAGCGCATCGCGCCGCTCGAAATCGCCGTAGACCCCTTCCTTCAAGACGATGCCGAAATTCTCCCAAATCTTGGTGTAGGCCGCCGGCTCCTTTTCCGTGAGCTTCTCGAGGTCCCCGAGCACGCGGCCCGTCACCGCCTTCCTGATGGCGGTCAGGATCGGACTTTCCTGGATCATCTCGCGCGAGAGGTTGAGCGGCAGGTCGGCCGAGTCGATAAGTCCGCACACGAAGCGCAGGTAGCGCGGCAAGATTTCCGCATCGTCGGTGATGAAGACGCGCTTCACGTAAAGCTTGATGCGGCCTTTGCGCTCGAGATCGAAGAGATCGAACGGCCGCGAGCCCGGAATGAACACGAGCACCGTGTATTCGTGCCGGCCCTCGGCGCGGAAATGCAGCGTCAGGTCGGGCTCGTCGAATTGGCCGGCGAGGCTGCGGTAGAAGTCGGTGTAATCCGCGGTGGAAATCTCTGCTTTCGGCTTGGCCCAGAGCGCGGCGCCGTCGGCGAGCTCGAACGGCTGTTCGCCCGGCTTCTCGACGATGGAAATGGGAACCGGCACGTGCCCCGATTGCGCCCTGACCATTCGCTCGAGCCTGAAGCGCTCGAGGTAGCCCTTGGCATCTTCCGTCAGATGGAGAACGACGCGGGTGCCGCGCGACGGAGCGGCCTCGAGCGCCGCCGGCGCCACCGAAAACGTGCCCTTGCCGTCCGACGACCATTGCCAGGCTTCCTCGCTGCCGGCGCGCCGGGAGAACGCCTCGACGCGATCGGCGACCATGAACGCCGAATAGAAGCCCACGCCGAACTGGCCGATCAGGCTCGCGCCTTCCGCGCCCTGGGCGGCTTCGATCCGCTCCATGAATGCTTTCGTTCCTGAATGGGCGATCGTTCCCAGCCCCTGCACCATCTCCTCGCGGCTCATGCCGATGCCGTTGTCTTCGACGGTCAGAGATTTGTTGTCGGCATCGATCTTGAGCGTGATGCGCAGCGCCGGATCATCCCCCAGCAGCTGCGGCTGAGCGATGGCTTCATAGCGCAGCTTTTCACAGGCATCGGCCGCGTTCGAGATCAGTTCGCGCAGAAAGACCTCTTTGTCGGAGTAGACCGAGTGCACGATCAAGTGCAGTAGCCGGGCGACATCGGCATCGAATGCGCGGCTCTCCTGGCGCATTTCATCGACGACAGTCATGCGGGGATCCCCTTGGAAGTTACCGCCGCGCAGGCGCCCGATGGCGGCGGGAAGAGATAGTTGATCTTCGTCACGCGGGGCGGCGGTCCTTACGGCAAAGGATTCTCGTTTCGCCCGCCGCGCCGCTGACGAAAGGCCTCGAGGGAGCGCCGCCGCAGCTGGCGTCGCGACCATGCGCCTTGCACGCCGGCTGCCATGTCCTCGTGGTCGAGCGTGCACAGCGCATCGAGGACATCGCCGACTGGCACGATGTGCCGCCCGTCCCGCGCGCAGCGCAGCGCCGCAGCGGCCTCGACCGCGCGGGCATCCGAGGCCCAAGAGGTAAGAATGGCGCGCTTTTCGCTGAGGGTCAGATCGGGATCTTTCACCACGTCCCGTGGATGCTCGAACGCTTGCGCCGGATGCAGCAGCGCGTCGAGATTAAGATCGAACGGTTTGTCCGATCGGTCTTCGGATGTTTTCATAGCCTATCCCGGAGCAACATCGATACGAAGCCGTGCCGGCTGCTCGCCTCCGCAGCCGCCCGCCTAACCGCGCTTGGCGATGGACGAATTGGTTGAGCGGCAACAATTTTCAAGAGCGAACATATGTAGAACCGTCGTGGCGCGCAATGCGAGGCATAACAGGCCGGCAAGCGGACGCCGGGCGCGGGCTCGTCAGCCGCGGGCAATGTGTGTAAGCGCAAACGCGAAACGCGGCTATACGCGCCACACCGCCCGCCAGTTCGGATCGGTGAACCAAGGCTCAATCCCGTGATCGGCGGCATCCGTCACGGGGCCGGCGCTCGCAGCCTGGATCCCGGCATCGACAAGTGCCTGCCAAGCGCTTTCTGCATCGTCGGCGAACCGCAACAGGGCAAAATCCGCGGGCGAGATCACCCCTGCATCGAGCAGCACATCGAAATCGACCGCTCGCGTCCAATAGTGGCGGTCGACGCAAACGATGGGGATCGCGCGGCCCTTGCGCGTTTGCACGAGTGTGAGCACTTCGAACAGCTCGGCGAACGTACCGAACCCACCGGGGAAGGCGACCACCGCCGCCGCGCGCGTTGCCAGATGCATCTTGCGCATGGCGAAGGAGTGGAATTGGAAGGTCAGTTCGGGCGTCGAATAGGGATTTGGTTCCTGCTCGCGCGGCAGTTGGATATTGAATCCGATCGAAGGCGCGCCCACCTCGGATGCGCCGCGGTTGGCCGCCCCCATGATGCCGGGACCGCCGCCGGTGGCGATGACGTTGTCGCGCTGGTCGCCGACCGGCGTGAGGGCGCCGCCGCGCTCGGATGCAATGCGGCCGAAGCGCCGCGACTCGTCGTACCAGCGCGCCATGCCCGCCGCCCCCGGCGAGCCGCGAGCGTCTCCGTTCGCTTGCCTGATGCGGGCGCTGCCCAAGACCACGATGGTCGTCCGGACACCCCACGCGCGCAACCGCTCGTCGGCCTTGGCGAACTCCAGGAGGAAACGAACCCCCTGCATGGAGTCGCTCAGGATGAAATCCGGGTCCGACGCAGGCAGGCGATAGGCGGGAGAAAGCTTTTGCAGCTCGTTATCCGGCATTGAGCTTGCCCTATGTCAAAGCGTTCGGCTCGGAATCAGCAGATGGGTGCCGTATGATTGCGAGACTCGCACCAACGCGTGCCCTCCATAACTGTCCTCTGGCCGACCGGCCCGCCGGGGTCCGCGTTTTAACGGTGCCATGCCGGGGCGAGGACCGCCGTGATGACCATCACAAAATGGCGGATTGCATTGCGGTCGCGCCGAAGGCCTTTCCATGGCCGGGCCGACAGTTCGCGACCCTCGCAAAGGTTGGCCAAGCGGACCTCCCCAGGTGCGGCATCGTTTCTTTGATCCATTCGGTGGCTTAAAAAACTCATAGGTGGTTTTCGAAACGAGGCGCATTGATTCAGATCAACGCGAGAGATTTTTGGTTCGTTATACGTGGTGTGGCGATGCCATTGGTTGAGCGCAAGTCGCCGCCAGCATCAGCTGCATGCGCGGCTCAATGCCGCCAGCGAGACGCCTTTAACCATGAATTGAACGAGGCTACCGGTTCGCGCGGGTGGCTCCCGGCCTGGGCTAAATCACCGCGCCTGTGGCGTCGTCGATCAGGTGCATATTGTCGAGACCGGCGCAGAGCTGCATGCGCGCACCTTCGCGCGCGCCGGCGTTCGGGCTCACCCGTGCACACACGTCGCGTCCGTCGATGCGAAAGAAGACCAGCGTTTCCATCCCCAGCGGCTCGGCGACTTCGATGAGCGCATCGATGGCGGCCGGCGGCGCGCCGCCATTGGCCCTCCCTTCGGTCAGATGTTCCGGGCGCAGGCCGAAAGTCAGACCCTCTCGTCCGACGTAAGCGCGGTAGCGTTCGACCCGCGCCGACGGCACCGGCAAGGCGATGTCTTGGCTCAACCGCACGCGCAAAGCGCCGCCGGCCTGTTCCAGCCGGCAGGCCAGCAAGTTCATCGCCGGCGAGCCGATGAAGCCGGCGACGAAGCGCGTCTTCGGCGCGTGATAGAGCTCGTTGGGGCTGCCGATCTGCTCGATCCGGCCGCGGTTCATCACCACCACGCGGTCCGCGAGCGTCATCGCCTCGACCTGGTCGTGGGTGACATAGACGGTGGTGGTGCGCACCTTCTGGTGCACGCGCTTGATCTCGGTTCGCATCTGCACGCGCAGCTTGGCATCGAGATTGGACAATGGCTCATCGAACAGAAAAACCTTCGGATTGCGCACGATCGCGCGGCCCATGGCCACGCGCTGGCGCTGCCCGCCGGAGAGCTGGCGCGGCTTGCGGTCGAGCAGCTCGGCGATGTCGAGGATGCGGGCGGCCTCCTGCACGCGGCGCGCGATCTCCTCCCGCGGGTAGCGCTTGAGCCGCAATCCGAACGACATGTTCTCGTAGACCGTCATGTGCGGGTAGAGCGCGTAATTCTGAAACACCATCGCCATGTCGCGGTCCTTCGGCGGCACGTCGTTGACCACCTCGCCGTCGACTGCGATCTCCCCGGCGCTGACCTCTTCGAGACCGGCGATCATCCGCAAGGTTGTCGTCTTGCCGCAGCCCGAGGGCCCGACCAGAACGACGAATTCCTTGTCGGCAATGTCGAGATCGATGCCGCGCACCGCCTCGGTGTCGTCGAAGCGTTTGTAGAGCTTGCGCAGCGAGACTTGCGCCATGGGTGAAGGCTCTACCCCTTGGTGGCGCCGGCGGTCAGCCCGGCGATGTAATAGTCCATGAGAAACGCGTAGATGATCAGCGGCGGGGCGGCGCCAAGCAGCGCCCCGGTCATGATCTGCCCCCAATTGAAGACATCGCCCTTGATCAGCGAGGTGACGATCCCGACCGGCAGCACCAGCTGGTCGGCCGAGGTGGTGAAGGCGAGCGGGTAGAGAAACTGCGCCCATGACACGGTGAAGGCGAAGATCGTCGCCGCGATGAGGCCGGGCAGCGCAACCGGTATGAACACGCGGGTGAGGATCTGCCGATAGTTGGCGCCGTCCATCAGGGCCGCTTCGTCGAGTTCCTTGGGGATCGAGGCGAAGTAACCGATCATGATCCAGGTGCAGAACGGCACCGTCAGCGTCGGATAGAGGACTAGCAGCACCCACCAGCGGTCGATCAGCTGGATGTCGAGATACTCGTTGATCAGGGCGAACATCTTGAACAGCGGAATGAACAGCAGCGTCTCCGGGATCAGGTAGGTGAGAAAGACTCCGGTCGCGAGCGCGGCCGAGCCCCAGAAGCGCATGCGCGAGAGCGCGAACGCGGCGGGCACGCTGATCAGCATGGTGATCGCCACCACGATGACCGAGACCAGCGCCGAGTTGCGGAAGAAGGTCAGGTAGGTGGGCGAGGTCAAAAGCTCGATGTAATTGCCCAGCGTCGGATGGTGGACCCACCATGGATCGGTGGCCGCGGAAATCTCCTGGCTGGTCTTGAGCGACGTAATCAGCATGTAGACCGGCGGCATCAAAAAGAAGATCGCGAACAGCACCAGGAAGAAATACGACCAGCGCAGCGCCCAGCGGCGGTCGCGGCTGATGCTGCCGTATCGACGGCCTCGGGCGGACCCGGCTGCGGCGGTGATGGCTGCCGTGCTCATGACATCTCGCTCGCGCGGCGATGGATGTCGCGCAGGATGAAGATCGCGGCGACGGCCAGAATCGGCAGCATGAACAGCGACACGCTGGCGCCCAGAGGAAGATCACCCCCCTCGATGCCGACGCGGAAGGCCCAAGTCGCGAACACATGGGTCCGATCGACCGGCCCGCCGGCGGTGAGAATGCGCACGATATCGAAATTGGCGAAGGTCACGATCAGCGAGAACAAGGCGGTGATCGCCATGATGTTGCGCATCATCGGCAGCGTCACGTACCACATGCGCTGCCACCAGTTGGCGCCGTCGATGGCGGCCGCTTCATAGAGTTGCTCGGGCACCGATTTGAGCGCCGCGAGATACATGATCATGAAGAACGGCGCGCCGATCCAGACATTGACCAGGATCACGGAGAAGCGCGCCCAATCGGCGTTGCCGGTCCACGGCACTGCTGCGATGCTGAGCTTGTCGAGAATCCAATTGAACGCGCTGTAGGAGGGGTCGAACAGCCACAGCCAGGCGAGGCAGCTCATCGCCGGCGGGATCACCCACGGCACCAGCAACATGCCGCGCCATTTGCGCTGACCCTTGCTCGGGATGTTGTGCACGAAATGCGCGACGATGAATCCGATCAGCGCCTTGAAGATCACGGCGGTGATGGCGAAGATGCAGGATTGCTGCACCACCATCCAGAACGTCTCGCGCTTGAACAAAAATAGAAAGTTGCCGAAGCCGACGAAACGCTCCATCGACTTGTTCAAGGTCGCGAGATGGATCGAATAAAGCGCGGGGTAGAGCACCAGCAGAGCCACCAGCAGGATTAGCGGCAGCGTCATCAGGAAGGCGATGCTCGATTTGCGCCCGAACGTCCTGCGCAACGCGGAGCGCCGGGTGACGCCGCGGCCGATCGCAGGCGTTTGCAGAGCCGCCTCGACCATCCGGTTGGTCTCCTTCCGCCGCTAACCCGGATGGAGCCCCAGCTCAGGTGCGCATGAATCCTTCGACCTCGGATTCCGCCCAGGCGAGCGTCTTCTCCATGGGTTCGCCCTGCATGTGGCGCACCGTCATCTTCGTCATCAGCCCCTGGGTATAGATCTGCACCGCGATCTTCGGCGGCGCCGGGGAAGCGGCCATCGACAGGATCTGGTGCTTGTATGGGTTCGGGTAGTGATAGAGCGTGCCCTTCGGCGGCGCCTCTTCCGCCCAGGTCTTGAAGTCGGTGAAACTTGCAAACGAGGGCAGATCATAGCCGCCGCTCGCCGCCACCATCTTCTCGGCCGAGGAGCGCTGCGACAGGTGCACGAGCAGGCTCTTGGCCGCTGACTTGTTCTTGCTGAAATTCCAGATGCCCCAGAAGTAGGGCAGGAACGGCGCATAGCGTCCCTTCGGCCCGGCCGGCATGCCATGTGTCCAGCATTGCTCCGCCACTTGCGGGGCGTCCCGCTTGGCGACCGCCCAGGCGCTTGGCGGATTCATGATCAGCGCGCCGCGCCCAGAGACGAGCCACTTGTTGTTGGAAGAATCGTCCCAGGCCGGAGCATCGGGCGGGAAAAAGCGCGCGAGCCTGGCGTAATAATCGAGTGCTTGGCGGACCGGATCGGATTTGACCGTGACGTTACCCTTGGCGTCCACCAGCGCGGCGCCGAACGATTGGAAAATTGCACCGGCGCTGTCGACTGAATCGGCGGTCGTGCCAAGCCCGATGCCGAAGGCAAAGCCGGCCTTGTGGCATGCCTCGGCGGCTTTGAGCAGCGTATCGAGCGTCCAGCTGTCGGCTTTCGGCGGCGCGCCGGCCGGATAGAGCGCCTGCACGTCGATCCCGGCGTGCTGCTTCATCAAATCGATGCGCGAGCACGGCCCCTTGATCTGGCTGCCGACGGTGGAGGGCACGGCCAGCCAGTAGCCGTCGGGTTTAGCGAGATACTCGACGATCGGCGTGACGGCGCCGTTCTCTTTGATCAGTTGCGCCATGATATCGTCGACCGGCTCGAGGCTGCGGGCGTGGTCGGCCGGCTGCCAGCTCGGAAACGAGAGGATGTCGTGGCCCGATCTCGCCTGCCCCTCGGCGGTGATGGTGATCAGCAGCTTGTTGCCCTGCGAGGGAATGTAATCGATCTGGACCTCGACCTTTTCTTTTTCCGCCCATTCGTTGACCAAGGCCGTGGTCGCGCTGTTGGCGCCCGGCACCCAATGATCCCAGAAGCCCATGGACAGCTTGCCGGCGGCGTAGGCGCCGCGCACATGCGGCATTGCCATGACCGCGGTCGAGGCGGCGGTTGTTGCCAGAAAACGGCGACGCGTCAGCTTGCGCCTGACCATGATGCAATCCTCCTCGGTTTTCCGGCCGCCACATTCTGCCGCCGTCACTGATTGCCGCCGGCGGCCGCTGGGCTTTTATGCCGTAACGTCGGAGGAAGCTTAGATCAAATGCGTCGCGCTTGTCAGTGGGACATTTGCGCCGAGCGAATTGCTCGTTACGCCACCGCGGCAGCGTCCGCGAGAGCGGAGACTGGAACCGAGCGGCGGTCAAGCCGCAGGGTGAGGCAAAAAGCGGACCCGCCGCTGCGCAGGAACGAGGGCAGCGGCGTCGTCACGACGTTGTAGCCGCGCCCGCCAAGTTCCGCCCGCAAGCGTCGTCCGCAACCGGACATGATGAGGGTGTTGCCGAGCGCGACGGTGTTGGCGGCAAGACGGTGGCCATCCGCGATGGCGATCTCGATGCGCTCGCGCGGTGCAACACGCTCGCGGATGGCCGCGCGTCCAGCCGCGGTGAAGGCTCCCGGCAGATACATGACTTCGCCGCCGGGCAGCGCCGCCAGCGCCGTGTCCATATGGTAGAAGCGCGGGTCCGCGAGTTCGAGCGCAACGACGTCCTGCCCGAATGTCTCTTCGACCACGCGCGCGGCGCTCTCTTTGGAGCGCGGGCCATAGCCCATCCAGAACAGATTGCGCCGGGCGTCCCATACGCAGTCGCCGGCGCCCTCGAGCACCAGGTCCTTGGGAAGCTTGCGCACGGCATCGATCAGCCCGTGCGCCTGCAACGCGCGGAACGCCGTTTCAAAATGCCCTTCCTCCCGCTGCCGCTCCTGATGGCGGAAGCGCACCAACAGCGCCTTGCCGTCGAGCACGACGGCCGCGTTCGCGGTGAAGACGAGATCGGGCAGGCCGGCGACGGGCTGAACCAGCTCGACCGCGGCGCCGAGCGCGAGCAGCGTGCGGTGCAGCGCTGCCCATTCGCGCTCCGCCGCGGCATGCGCGCCGGCGTCGCGGGCCCAGCGCCTCGGGTCCATCCACGGATTGATGCTGTAGCTGACCGCGAAGTGCTCGGGCCGGCACATCAGGAAGCGGGCGGTTGGATCGTTGCGCAGCGTCATTGAGTGTTCCCTCCGTGTTCGCCCAGCAAATTCACGCCGCACGTGCGCGGCGGCGCGTGCCGTCGAGCTCGTGCAGCACCTCCTCGAAGCGGTCGAGCGCCCAGTCGAGATCCTCGCGTGCGATGACGAGCGGCGGCGCAAGGCGCACCACCGTGTGGTGCGTCTCCTTCGACAGCACGCCTTTCTCCAGCAGCCGCTCGCATGCCTCGCGCGCGCTGGCGATGGCCGGATCGATCTCCGCGCCAGCCCACAGACCGCGGCCGCGCACCTCCTTGAGCGCCTGGCTGTCGATCGCGCGCAGACGGGTGAGCATGTGCGCGCCGAGCATGCGGCTCCTCTCCACCAGCCCCTCGTCGCGGATCACATGCAGCGCCTCGAGCCCGACCGCCGCCGCCAGCGGATTGCCGCCGAAGGTCGAGCCGTGCGAGCCGGGCGTGAATACGTCCATGACATCGCGGCGCGCGACGAAGGCGGACACCGGCAGCACGCCGCCGCCGAGCGCTTTGCCCAGAATCACGCCGTCCGGACGGATGCCTTCGTGCTCGAAAGCGAACCACGCGCCGGTGCGGCCCAGCGCGGACTGCACCTCGTCGAGAATGAGCAGCACGCGGTGCGCATCGCAGATGCGGCGCAGGCCGGCGATGAAGCCGGCCGGCGGCACGACGACGCCAGCCTCGCCCTGGATCGGCTCGACCAGGACCGCAGCGGTCTCTGGCGTGATCGCGCGCTCGACCGCGGCGAGATCGCCGAACGGCACCGGGCGGAAGCCGGGCGTGAAGGGTCCGAAGCCATCGCGATACTCGGGCTCGGTGGAGAACGAGGTCACGGTCGTCGTACGGCCGTGAAAATTGCCGTTGGCGACGATGATTTCGGCTCGGTCCGGGGCAATGCCCTTGATGCGATAACCCCAGCGGCGCGCCGCCTTGATCGCGGTCTCGACCGCTTCCGCGCCGGTGTTCATTGGCAGCGCGGCGTCCAGGCCCGTGAGCTTGCACAGCTCGGCGAGAAACGGCCCGAGACGGTCGTTGTAATAGGCGCGCGAGGGCACAGCGAGGCGCTGAGCCTGGGCGGTCAGCGCGGCGAGGATGCGCGGATGGCCGTGGCCGTGGCTCGCCGCTGAATAGGCGCTCATCATGTCGACGTAGCGCCGTCCGGCCGTGTCCCACAGATGCGCGCCTTCGCCGCGCGTGAGCACGACGGGAAGCGGCGCGTAGTTGTGCGCGCTGTAGCGGGTCTCAAGCTCGATGGCATTCATGGCACGTCTCCGCATTACTGCGGGCGAATCACTCACTCGCATTGCGAATCGGATTTATGTCGCGGCTGCGGCTCGTGCGGCGGAAGTGGAGGCTCGCCACCGCCAATTCGGCGGTCGGCGCGGCCCCGCGCGGCGGAAACGGCGGTTGGTCTTTCCCTCTTTCCGCCACGCGGGGGCGAGGGTTGCGCACCGCAGCCGGGACAGGGCCTACCTGACCTTGCTTAGTTGCTGGCCCAGCAGCGAGTCGGGATAGCCGCCGAAGCGGCGGACCGGCCGCAACGCCACGTGGCTGACGATGCGGGCGACGCCGAGATTTTCATCGTCGATCAGCGCGGTGGTGATCTCCTCGTAGGCGGCGAGATCCGGGCAAACAAAACGCGCGACGTAATCGACGGTGCCGCTGACTTCCCAGCACTCCACGACCTCCTCCATCGCGGCGAGCCGCTTCTCGAAGCGGCCGCGATTGGCCTGCCGCTCCAGAATGATTTCGGCGAAGACGTTGACCGGGCGCGACAGCCGACCGAGCTCGATCACCGCCTGGTATCCGGAGATGACGCCCGCGGCTTCCAGCCGCCGCACCCGCTCGAGCGAGGCGCGTGCGGACAGGCCCACTGTCTGCGCCAATTTCTGGATGGTCGAGCGTCCGTCGCGCTGCAGCGCTGCGAGAATCTTGACGTCGATGCGATCCAAAGCCGGTGGGCGCTTGGCGGCCATGAGCCTCACTCGAGCGCCTTCGCTTCGACCGGCACCGTATAGTTGAGCGCGAGCCGGCCGCCGTCGGCGTAGATGGTCTCCCCGGTCATATAGCTTGCCTCCGGCGAGGCGAGGAAGACCGCGATCGAGGCGATCTCGTCGGGCTCGCCGATGCGCCCGAGCGGCGTGCGCGACAATATCCGGCGCTTGGCCTCCTTGTCGGTCGCCACCGCCTTGAGGATATCGGTCATGATCGAGCCCGGACCGATGGCATTGACGCGGATGCCGTAGGGCGCGAGCGAGAGCGCCATCACCTTGGTCAGCTGATCGATGCCGCCCTTCGACACGCAATAGGGTGTGTGGTTGGCGATCGCCACGACGGCGTTGATCGAGCTCATGTTGACGATGGCGCCCGGCGGCTTGCCGGCCTTGACCTGCGCGACCATCCTTCGCGCGGCGGCTTGCCCGACGAGGAACGCGCCCTTCAGGTTCACGCGCAGCACGCGATCGAAGTCGGCTTCGCTGAGGTCGAGGAAGTCCGCGGCATGGATGATGCCGGCGTTGTTGACGAGAATGTCGAGGTCGCCGAAGGCGCGGCAGGTGTCTGCAACCACGCGCACGGCGCTCTTGGCGTCGCCGACGTCGGTGGCGAGGAAGCGCGCGTTGCCGAGCGCGCGAGCGGCGGCCTCACCGGCGGCGGCGTCCATATCGGCGATAGTGACCTTCGCGCCTTCGGCGACGTAGCGCCGGGCAATCGCGAGCCCGATGCCGCGCGCGCCGCCGGTCACGATGGCAACCTTGCCCTTGAGCCGCATGCGCGCCTCCGGAGATCGGCTGAAGGTAGCACACGAAATGCGATATCTGTGTCCCGGACGCGGTGCAGCACGCTGCTTCAGCACAGCGTGAAAAATCAGCGCCGCCCGAACAGGCGATCGAGAAACCAACCGTCGAGGCCGCGATCGATCGGCTGGGGCCTGACCGCTTGTCCGCCGACGGGAGTGCTGACTTGCCCATCGGCCGGCGCGCCAGGCAAGGCGGCGTTCGGCATCGCTGAGGCGAACGAGGGCGCGCCCGTCAGTCCCGGCAACGCGGCGACGGCCACGCCCTGATGGGCGACCCGCATAAAGCGCGACCAGATGTCGACCGGCAGGCCGCCGCCGGTTGCCTTCTTGGTCGGCGAGGAATCGTCATTGCCCACCCAAACGCCAGTGACAAGATGGCCGGTATAGCCGATGAACCAGGCGTCGCGGAAATCCTGGCTGGTGCCGGTCTTGCCCGCGGCCGGCCAGCCCGGAAGTTGCGCTTTCTGCGCGGTGCCGGAGACGAGCGTCTCGCGCATCATCGCATTCATCATCGCCACGTAGCGTGGCTCGACGATGCGCCCGGGATTCTGCGGCGTGCGCGCGAACAGGATCTTGCCGGCGTGGCTGCGCACGCGTTCGACCACGTGCGCGACAATCGCGTTGCCGCCATTGGCGAACGGCGCATAAGCGCCAGTGAGCTCGATCAGCGAGACTTCCGAGGTGCCGAGCGCGAGCGACGGGTTGGCGTCGAGCTTGGAGGCAATGCCCAGCCGGTAGGCGGTCCTGGCGACCGCGCTCGGCCCGACTTCGAGCGTGAGCCGCACCGACACGGTATTGAGCGAGTGCGCGAGCGCCTGCGTCAGCGTCACCGGCCCGTGGTAGTCGCGGCTGTAGTTCTCGGGCTTCCAGCCTTTGAGCGCGATCGGCTTGTCCTCGCGTACGGTGTCCGGCGTCAATCCGCGCTCGAGCGCGGTGAGATAGACGAAGGGCTTGAACGCCGAGCCGGGTTGGCGCTTGGCGGCGACCGCGCGGTTGAATTGGCTTTCGCCGTAATTCTTGCCGCCGACCAGCGCGCGCACCGCGCCGTCGGGCGTCATCGCGACGATGGCGCCTTGGGCGACGTCGAACTTTTGTCCTTTGAGCGCGAGCTCGTCGGTGAGCGCCTTCTCGGCCGCCGCCTGCAGGGCGGGATCGATCGAGGTCTCGACCACGAGGTCCTGCTCGACGCGGCCGACGACGTCGTCGAGCACGTCCATGATCCAGTCGGCGACATAGTTGACCGAGCCGGCCCCCGTAGGCTTCGCGTGCGCGGGCTGCGCGAGCGCGGCCTTGGCCATGGTCTCGGTGACGAAGCCCAGCTCGGTCATGGCCGCGAGCACCGCCTGCGCGCGGCGCTCGGCGCCGTTGGGGTTGCGGCTCGGCGCCAACCGCGAGGGCGATTTCACCAGTCCCGCCAGCATCGCCGCCTCGGCGACCTTCACCTCCCGCGCGGGCTTGTCGAAATAGCGCTGCGCCGCGGCCTCGACGCCGTAGGCGCCTGAGCCGAAATAGACGCGGTTGAGATACAGCTCGAGAATCTCGCTCTTGCTGAACTTGCGCTCGAGCCACAGCGCGAGCACGAGCTCCTGCATCTTGCGCCAAAGCGTGCGTTGCTGGGTCAGAAACAAATTCTTGGCGAGCTGTTGGGTGATGGTCGAGCCGCCCTGCGCCACGCCGCGATGAAACACGTTGGCGGCGGCGGCGCGTACGAGCCCGATGGGATCGATGCCGGAATGGCTGAAGAAGCGCCGGTCCTCGATGGCGACGAAGGCCTTCGGCAAATAAGGTGGAAGCTCCTTGATCGACACGTCGGTGCCGCGCATCTCGCCACGCATGACGAGCGGACGGCCGTCGGTGCCGACGATCTCGATCGTCGGCGGGCGCTTGGGAACTTCGAGTGACTGAATCGGCGGCAGCGTCGAGACGGCGAAGGCGATGGTGCCGACTGCCGCGATCAGCGCCCACAGGCCGAGCACCAAGGACCAATAGAAAAGCCGCCGCAACGGCGACGGGGAGCCGCGTTTGCGCTTGCCTCCTGCGGCCCGCTTACCGGGCGCGCGGTCCGTCGCTTCCGTCGCCGGAGCGGCGGCGGCGCGCGTGCCGCGTGCCTTGCTCCTCCGCGGCGCCATCGTTCTGCCTCCCGGGTGCCCCCCAAGGCAAGCTAATGGCGGTGATTTAAGGGGTGGTTACCGCGGCACCCCATTGGCTGCCGCGGATGCGGTGCAGCGGAGCGCCGGCGCAGCGGTGCAACGCGGTCGGGGACTGCCTGCTGCGCCGCTGCCGCGAGCGGCCACGCCGCCGCGCCGCCGAACTCGCGGCGGCGCATTTGATCAGCCCGACCGCTCCGTCGTCGGATCGATCATCTTGCGAATCTCGGTAATCTTCGTCGCCGGAAAACCACTGATCTCGGCATGCTTGCGGATGATGTCCTCGTTCTTGGCGAGATAAACGCAGAACCTCTTGTTATCGGCGACGTAGGATTCGACCCACTGGATGTCGGGACCGAGCTGGCGCAGGACCTCGTTTGATTTCGCCGCGGCTGCGCGCAGCTGCTCCCGCTCGAAGGTGCCGACCTTGGGGATATCCCTCTCGATGATAAATTTGCACAACGCCATGACCTACCTCTCTCCCGCGGCCCACGCGACAAGCAGTAGCAGCATAAGCGCTGATTTGGTACAGCCTCGCGCACTTGAATGGGCTGCGAGCGCGCATGCATTTGCATAACTGTCACAACTTTCATGATTTCCGGCGTCTGGCCAAGCGACGGCTGCCCGGTCCGATATTCGATTACATCGACGGCGCGGCGGACGACGAGGTGACCTACCGGCGCAACACGCAAGCCTTCGAGGCCTGCGACCTCGTGCCCAACGTCCTGCGCGGCGTAGAAAACGTCGATCTCTCCGTCACCGTCCTGGGCCAGAAGCTCGCACTGCCGGTCTATTGCTCTCCTACCGCCTTGCAGCGTCTCTTCCACTATCAGGGTGAACGGGCCGTCGCGGCTGCGGCCGCGAAATTCGGAACGATGTTCGGCGTCTCTTCGCTCGGTACGGTGAGTCTTGAGGAACTGCGCAAGGCGCACGATACGCCGCAGATCTATCAATTTTATTTTCACAAGGATCGCGGCCTCAACCGAGCCATGTTGCAGCGGGCCAAGGACGCACGGCTCGACATCATGATGCTGACCGTGGACAGCATCACGGGTGGGAACCGCGAACGCGACCTGCGCACCGGCTTTTCCATCCCGTTCGCGTTGACGCTCGCCGGGATGCTGCAATTCGCGATAAAGCCCATGTGGGGGATCAATTACGTCACCCACGAGAGGTTCAGGCTGCCCCAACTCGACGAGCACGTCGACATGCGCGGCGGCGCGCTCTCGATCGGCCGTTATTTCACCGAGATGCTCGACCCATCCATGAACTGGGACGATGTGGCGGAGATGGTACGGCAATGGGACGGCCAATTCTGCCTCAAAGGCGTCATGTCGGCGGCCGACGCCAAACGCGCGGCCGAGATCGGCTGTACCGGTGTCGTCGTCTCCAACCACGGCGGTCGGCAGCTCGACGGCTCGCGGGCATCGTTCGACCAATTGGCCGAGATCGTCGACGCGGTCGGCGATCGGATCGACGTGCTCATGGATGGGGGAGTGCAGCGAGGGAGCCATGTGCTCAAAGCGCTCTCGGTCGGCGCCAAGGCGGTGGGGGTCGGCCGCTATTATCTCTATCCTCTGGCTGCGGCCGGCCAAGCCGGCGTCGAGCGGGCGCTCGGCCTGATGCGAGCAGAACTAGAGCGCGACATGAAGCTGATGGGTCACACCGCGATCGGCCAGCTCTCCCGCGACAATCTGCGGTTCAGATGAGTGACGCCGAAGTTCTCGCAGCCGATCGTGGCACTGCCTGGCGACCGTCGCTATTGAGTGGCGACAAGCGCATGCGATAGATAAAGGAATAAGGCGCAGCCGAGAGCGACGAGTAGAAGGGCAAGCGCCACATCAATCCGTGCTCCCGGACCCGGGTGTAACTCTTCGCTGTCGATGTTCTTCGCAGTGATGCGAAAGCGGATCGCGGCAATCGCGACTATGGCGGTGCCAAGGACGATCAGCGCCAATCCGGCGAAGTTGCCGAACCTCTGACCCGGCAAAGAGAGCGTGCTGTCGACCAGCGAGGGAGCTGCAACCTCGAGGAACAGATCGAACTTCTCCACGAGGAATCCGAAAGCCATGATGGCGATGGCCGTACGAACCCACGCTAGGAACGTCCGTTCATTGGCAGCATGGTCACTGTAACCACGGATCATGAAACGTCTCCTTCGTCGTGACCCGGCGTCTCTGCGGTCCTGAGATCAACCAAAAACTCAAGGCCCATCGTTTCCTGTCACCTGGTTCCGCCCGGGATATGACAATCGCAAACCGTGGAGCGAAGCGTACCATGCACATTAGGCGAAATGTCGCTGCGATATTTGCCTCGCTGACTGTGGCCTGCACGGCCGGTTCAAGGGCAGGTGCTGCCGAGTGCGCCGACCGCGCTGGGCGTAAACAATCAGGCTGAATGCTCGGAAGCGCTCACGCCTCCTTTAGATCCAAAGTCTCAAGCCCTTCGGTGAACCAGGAATAAAGCGCGCGCGCCTTGACGATGCCAGAGGCGCGCAAGGCTGTTGCGCGGCCCGGCACGAAATGTGCGCCACGGGGAGAGGAGCGGACATGCCCCAAGTTTGGCTGACGATGGCGGAAGAAGTCCGGCCTTTGGCTATCCCGCTAAGGACCACGTTTTGGCGTGGCGGCCGGAAATGCGCATTTGATGTCCATCGTAATCGGCGCCGGCTTAATCGAACATGAACGCTTCGTGCTGCTTCGCACAAAGTACTCGATATCACCCCCTTGAGCCCGCGGCTGGGCGCAGTTCCTTTACCTGCCCTAGGCGGCCTCAGATCGTTTCCGTGACGATTCCGTCGCTGCCTCCCGTGTCGCCTTCGCGGCCTCTTGGACCCCGTGCATGATCGTTTGCCCAAGCTCGCTGGTTTGATCTCCCAGCAACTGAGCCTGCCGACTAACGAATTCACTCTGGATCTGCGCGAATTCCTGCGGCTCTTTCATGCGCATGAGCTTGTGCGCGAAGTCGAACGTATTTGACAGCGTTTCTTCGGCGAGCGACATGGAGTGCTCGCAAATAGCGGCCGCTTGTCGATCAACATCACGAACTGCGTTGCGGGCTACGCTTAGTAAACCCTCGAAAGCGGCTTTGCTCTGATTGAGATTCTGCTCTGCTATCGCGCGCATCCAGTCGGTTGCTTGTTCGGTATTTCGCTGCGCGAATTCCATGGTACCTCTGGCCATCGCGTCACCTCCTTAAGTGAAGCACAGTGTCCGAATTGTGTGAATTGATTCGAGGGCGTTGAGGCGCGGAACGGAGAGCTGCAAACTTCCATTGCGCGCTGCACCGACCTCAAATTGATAACGGATGGGCTGCGTTCTCGTTCCGAGAAGCTTCAATTACCGGCATGGCGTTGTGAATCATGCGCGACGCGGTCAGCGCCATGCAGAATGTTCCGCAGCCCAGTTCCACGCCATGGCCGTTCGTGCCGGGATGTTCGCTGCGGAACCTCTCACCAGGCCGCATATCGGTTAAGCGGAACTCCCGTCCGTCGCTTGGCCATCTTCAAGCGAGTTCCCGAGACCCCAGACATCGCACGCCGGCGGGGGCTCGTTTGCTCAATACGGAAATTTTGCTTCTGCTATTTCTCATGCCGTGACGTCAGGAAAGTTGAAAGGCTCGCATCTTTTCGCCAGCGTGGTCCATGCATCGCGTAGGCGGGCATAATGTTCGCGCTCTTCGGGGTCGTCTGCTTCCTGCGCCAGCGCGGCGCACTTGGCGGCCGTTTCCCATGCGATTTCGCTCTTGGATCGCATCTGGTTCTTTCCCATTTCGACGGAGCTCACCCCCCGCCGGCACTATATTGCGACCACCGCGGATCGATTGCGAGCCGGGTGTCACTCACTTTTCCTTGTGCGAGAAAATGTTGCGGAAGCCGCCCTGGTATGACTCTGCCGAAAGATTATCGAGGGGATCCCGGAGGGCAGGGTGGAAGGCCTGGCATGCGCCTGCGATTGAGAATATTTCAGCTCTGGCCCGAGGAAGCCCAAGGACCTGTCGGCGGTTTCGTGGCAAGCTGAGCATGCGAAGACCGGCCGCACCGGTCTTCGCCCGTTGGTGCTCCCACGCTGCCAGCGGATCGCTGGAAGGGAAGCCGCATGTTCGACGTGAGGCGGCGCGAGCTCATCTCCCTCCTCGGCGGCGCGGCGATCGCCTGGCCGCTCGGCGCGGCGCGCGCGCAGCAGCCGACCAAGCTACCGGTCGTCGGCGCACTCGTCATCGGCAATATCGATCCGACAGAGTTCTGGCGGGAGTTCCGGCAGGGATTGCGCGACCTCGGCTATGTCGAAGGACAAAACATTCGCTTCGAGTTTCGCTCGGCACAAGGACGGCTCGACCGGCTTCCCGAATTGGCCGCCGAGCTCGTCCGCCTCAAGGTCGATGTCATCGTTACCTGGTTCACGCCCACCGCGCTGGCGGCAAAACAGGCGACGCACGAAATCCCGATCGTCATGGCCGAGACCGGAGATCCAATCGCAACGGGGCTGATAGCGAGCCTTCCTCGGCCCGGCGGAAACGTCACCGGCATCGCCAGCGTAACCGCTGAACTCGCCGGCAAGAGCGTTCAACTGATCCGCGACATGCTGCCGTCGGCGCGCCGGGTCACTGCTCTGGCCAACGCGACCGATCCATTCTCCAAACCTTTTCTCGAACAGATCGAGCTTGGCGGCAAAGCCACCGGAACTGCGATCCATCCGATCAAGATCAACAACAGCGACGAGTTCGAGACGGCATTCGTCGCGATGGAGAAAGATCGGCCCGATGCCGTCATCGTTCAGCCCAGCCTGCCGACCAAACGCGCCGCCGAGCTGGCGCTGCAACAGCGCCTGCCGGCGGTTTCCGTGCCGCGCTGGTTCGCCGAAGAGGGCGGGCTGATGTCATACTCCGCGATATATGCCGATCTTTTTCGCAAGGCCGCCGTGTACGTCGACAAGATCTTGAAAGGCGCGCGCCCGACCGACTTGCCGGTCGAGCAGCCGACGCGTCTCCAACTGGTCATCAATATGAAGACCGCCAAGGCGCTCGGTTTGACGGTGCCACCCGCCCTGCTTGCGCGCGCCGATGACGTGATCGAGTGAAGCGCCGCGTAAACCGGGGTCAGCCCTGTGGCTTATTCTGCGGGGCGCGTCTCTTTCTTACTCATCCGGCTCGCGCACGACCGGCGACTCGTCGGATTCGTCTTCGTCCTCTTCAACGTCGTTCTCGTCATCATCGTCGTCGTTGGGATCGCGCGGCGGGGTCGCCTGACCCGGGACGGCAAAAAACTCACCCATGCGACGCGCCCATTTCTGCTCCAAACGTCGGTGAAACTCGAGGGGATAGAAGGTCATGTTGCCCTCGTTTTGACGTTCGTGGGTGAAGGCCGGGCAGGGTCTTCGGCCAGCGCCAGCGCCCAATACATCTCGGCGAATTTCCGCTGTCGGCGACTGTCTCGAAGTGATTTCGCAACCGCCGTGAGACGGGCGAACTCTTTCGCCTTTGTTCGATAGGTCTCTGTTTTTGTTCGATAGGTCTCTGTTTTCGACTGCACGCAGGGCCCCGCTTTTGCCGGTCAACGCGCAGGTGCAAAGCGCGGTTCCGCGCGCTCTGCCGAAATTCCGATGGGGCGAGGTCCCCTAACCCATTTCCTGGCGCGAGGGCCCTAACCCATTTCCCAGGTCACGCGGCGTCCTTGCGCGCGTTGCCGTGCGTTTCGGCCCCCATGCGTCGTTCATCGAAGTAGCGCTGGAGGGCATCGGCCGCCCCGGAACCGTGCGCGAGGGCGACATAGGTATCCGGGCGGATCAAGTAGAGTGCGCTTTGCGCGAAGCCCGCTTTCTCGTATTCCGGCCGCCATGCAAAGACATGCAAGGGCAGGCGGCGTTGTTCGCACCAGGTCGCGAGTTCCGTCCTCGCAGTCCCATAGACATGGACCTGCCAGCTCATTGCCCGCAAAGGCTGGTAATTGTCGGAATTTCCAACGGCGACCCAGGGCAGCCGGTCACCGCCGTGAACCCCGCCCGCTTTGCCCTCGTTCATGGCGCAATGGCGATAATTGATGGTGATCTGAGACACCGTTCGGAACAGGAATTCGCGAAAGAAATGGAACCTGGCTAACGCGGGAAGCACCGTCGGCACGACTTTCGTGCGGATGACTTCGGCGAGCTTTCCCCCCGCCGTTACCAGCGTGAACACCTGGTCCGTGGTCTTGACCAGCCGGCGTGCAAAGGCAATGCGCTCAAGCTCGTAACTGTCCAGCAGCGCGTCGGGCGCGCGCCCCGCCAAAACCGCATGCAATTTCCAAGCGAGGTTGATTGCGTCGCCGATCCCCGTGTTCATGCCTTGCCCGCCGGCCGGGCTATGAATGTGCGCTGCGTCGCCGAGCAGGAAAGCCCTCCCTTCGCGAAACCGCCCCGTCACGCGATGGTGCGTGTGATAGGTCGAGAACCAGTTCACCTTTTCCACTTTCACCTTGAGATTGTCGATGATCCGGCGGCTGACATCCTCGAACTTGAGCGTGCCGGCATGCTCGGCACGCTCGTCGCGCACCGTTCCGATCAACCGCGCGCGTCCTTTCCCAGCCAGCGGAAACACTGCGAGGAAATCGGCCTCCTCGAGGTCCGCATGGAGTTCGCCGTCAAGTGCGGGACCCGAGGCTTGCACATCCGCGACGTAGAAAAGCTGGCGGTAGCTGCCGCCCGGAAATCCCGTGCCCATCGTTTGCCGCACGATCGAGCGCGCGCCGTCACAGCCGGCGATGTAGGCTGCCTCGCATGTCTCTTCGCGGCCGTCGCTCAGCCGCAGATGCGCGACCACCCGGTCGCCTTCATCGCGGTAGCCGATGAGTTCGGTCCGCCGCTCGACCGCGACGCCCAGCGTCTCGAGCCTCGCGATCAGCAATCGCTCGTGCTCGTCCTGCGGAAAGATCTGCAGGAAGGCATAGGGGGTCAAATCCGAGGCGATCGCCTCGAAGTCGATGCGCGCCCGCGGTTCGCCTTTGACCCAGAGCCGGACGGCCGGGACTTTGTGGCCGTGCTCGACGATAAAATCCGCGAGGTCGAGCTGGCGATAAAGTTCAAGCGTGCGCGCGTGGACGGCGAGGGCGCGAGACGTCGTGCCCGCCTCGGCGGTTTTGTCGATGATGCGCGCTCTCACTCCCAGCTTGGTCAGCCACAGCGCGAGGACGAGACCCGTAGGCCCGGCGCCGACGATCAGGACATCGCTGCGAGGCATCGCTTCCCCCACGTATTGCCGGAGGCGGAGCCCTCATAACGCGTTGCCCCGCACAACTTGTAAAGGGCGTCATCTCGTCGTTGCGAGTATATCCGCTTTGCGGGTGAACCGGACACGCGCTGGGCCCATGCGGAGCTTTCGACCCGCCCGGTCATAAGCGGCACAGATCAGTGATTGCGCCTGTCGTCTTTTACGCCGTTCCGACAAATCACCAATGCCGGTGCGACCAATGCCATCGTCGGTGCACGCGCGGCGCGTACGCATACGAGCGATAGGCGCGGCCATAATAGCCGTCCCCTGTTCGCGTCCTTATGCGGTTCGCCTCCGTGCCTGTGGGCTCAGTCAGGTCCCGGCTGGATTGGGCCAGCACAACGGCCGCACCGCCGATTAGCGATATAGCCAATGCGACGGTGCCTAAAATCTTCCTCATCGTGGAGCTCCTCAGGCTGTTGTTCCCGCGCCTGAGGCAACGCCGCCCGCGTTCGGCCGTTCCGTCGATCGATCCGGTTCCACGATCGGAACTGCATCGAGACGCTCTGCGCACCACACAGAATAAGTGCGAAGTCTCGGCGGCGCGCCGTTGGATCGGGTCGTGCGCCCCGCGGCTTTACGCATCGGAGTCGAGCGTAAATAGCTCCTGCGGGTGCGCGACGCCGCGCAGCGCATACCGTCCCACCGAAACGAGGCGGCGTTTCATGCCGCCGACCGCGGCAAACGCGGAGGACATCAGAACCGGCTGATCGACCGAGCGGCACATCGCTGCAATGCGGCTTGCCTCGTTCACCGCCGGGCCAATCACGGTGAAGTCCAGCCGCTCGCGGCTTCCGACATTGCCGTAGAAAACTTCGCCCACGTGCAGACCGAGATACATCTCAGTCGCCGGCTTCCCGTCGGCTGCCCGCAGCCGGTTCAATTCCGCGACCGCCGCGCGCGCGGCGACCGCCGCGGCCAACGCCGCGCCGCATGCGTGCTCGCGGTCCTCGGCGGTGAAGATGGCAAGCGTCCCGTCACCGATCAGTTTGAGCACGTCGCCGCCATGTTCGTGAATGGCCGAGACGATTGCATCGGCATAGTCGTTGAGCAAAGGGATCGCGTGTTTCGGCGCGGTGTCGGTGATGCGCGTGAAGCCGCGCAAGTCGCTGAACCACACGACGGCGTCGATGCGCTCGGCAATTCCGCGCACGATGCGTCCGCCGAGCACGCGCCGGCCGGCGTCGCGGCCCAGATACGTTTCCATCAGCGTTCCGGTCATGCGCGCGAGCGACACCGATTTGATTGCGAGCGCGAGATACGGCGCGATACGCTGCAGCGCGGCGAGGTGGCCGTCGCTGAAGCCGTCGGGTGCCCGCGTTGCCCACGAGGCGTAAACGCCGTCCATCTCGCCGATCACGCCTTCAGGGGCGAAGCGGCTGATGATCGCGACGTAGTCGGTCATCCCCGCCGCCCGGAAGTCGGCCAACAGCGGAAACTCCTCTTCGGCTGTGGCGTTCAGGCGGCGGCGCAAAAACGAGTCGCCGGTTTGCAGCATGTGGTAGTGCGGGCTGGTGCGCCAGCGTCGCGCCGCGTCCACGTCCTGGGGCTCGGAGCCGGATGCGGCGAGCGCGTCCGGGCTGGTGCGGCCATATTCGAGCAGCGGCGACTCGGTCGGGCCCAAGCCCCAGCGAAACAGCCGGCCCTCGTGCACCGGATGCAGCGTGTCGACGAACATGATAGCGCGAGCGAGCGGAAGTCCGGCCGCGACGCAACGGTCGCAGAAACCGGACACGATGTCGGTTTCCGGCGTGCCCGCCAGGCCGGCCTGGGTCAGCCAGGCTGACAATTCGGCGAAGAAGGTTTCGTTCACGCCGCGACTATACAGCGGCAACGTCCGCTTATGGCGCGGTCGGCTCCGATTTTTGCTCTGCCTTCGGGGCGATCCGGGCAGCGGCAACAGCGGCGACCATCGGCCTTAGTCGTTTTCCTCAGCGCTATCTCGCAGCGCCGTGCGGCACTGTTCGACCAGCGCCCTCAGTTCGCTTCCCACTTGTTCGCTTGCCGCGTCTGGTTCCTTGAGATTCTCCTGCAAGCTGTTGACGTAATCGACGCGGGCACAGATTTGCGCGAGCCGACCTGTATCGCGTGCATGCCACCACGAACCCAAGAAGTATCCGGCGGCTAGGAAGCAGACCGCGAGCGCGACAAGAGCGCCTAATCTGGACACGATAGGATTCCCCCTTCTGGTTGGCCTGCCTCTTAGCCTCGAACGTCCGCGCGGCGGTGCCAACCGATAATTTCAACCAACAATCGACAATATGCGGCGCGCGTTCAAGACGGCCGCGAAAATCAACGCCAGATCGGCCCTGCCCGCGGTAAGCGGATGGGCATGGGGGTGCGCTTCGACCGCTTCGGTCGCGGATAACCATACCGGCCGCATCGCCCGACCCCAGGTTGTGCCGGCGTAAGCTCCTGTATTACTTTCGCCTACCTGCCCTCCTAGGGCAGCTGGTGAGCAAAGAGTACAGCAATGGGTCTATTCCGAAGAAAGGTGCCGATCCACTACATCCCGGTCCATCCCGACAACATCGCAAAAAAGGACTGGATCATTCTGCTGGAGGCCGGAACCATCGTCGGTCCATCGGCCGACAAGCTGCGGGTTGCCTTGGCCACCAAGGAAAAGAGGATCGTTAGAAAGTACAACATTTTTCTGAGAGCCGAACACTTCCTCGTGCTCGACGGATACGATCCGAGGATTCATGCTCTGTATTATTGTCCTCAGCTTTACAAATATGACGGCGAGAGAGCGCTCGTACCTTTGGAGGGCGAGGAGATTGGAAAATTGGTTGCCCAAGCCGTTCAGAATGGGGTCGTGGAGAAGCAGCCCTGGTACGCGCCTTCGGAAATGCTACCGCGTGCGCCGATCGTCACTGGGGACATGAACATCGATTTTGACCGCATGGTCGTCGACGCCCCTCCGTCGAGTTTGGCGCAAACACCCCCATAGCGCGCACTCACCACCCGGAGGGTTTCAGCTCGTCAGAGCGGCGTTGATCCCGCGGTTGGACCACCTTCGCTGATGTTCCGCGGTTACCTCTTCTTCGCTTCAGCGTAGGGATAAATCAGATTTCCCGTTTTGGCATCTGCGGGCCAGATGATGGGCTGCACTTTGCCATCGCGGAACTGATCGAGATTGTTCGGCCGCACGTTCTGGAATTGCGTCCACACCTGACGCGGTTTCGCCCATTCGCCGTCGCTCCCGAAGCTGAAGCTGCCGGCCACAGCATCGAACTTGGCTTGGTGCATGTATGCCGCGAGCTTGTCATGATCCAGGCTCTTCGTTTCCGTCACAGCCTGCGCCAGCACCTGTCCGGCGGAATAGGCGAATGGACCCCAGGCAAAGCCAAGTGGGTCGATTCCGGCCGCGCTCGCCTTCACGCCATACCGCTTGAGGAAATCGGCAGCGCCCGGAATGCTTTGCGCCTGCGCCGCAGTGAAGTTCTCCCCGATCAATAGGCCGTTGGCGGCCGGACCCAGCTGCACCTTGAGCGGCGTCACCAGCATGCCGATCATCGCTCCCCCGAATATCTTCGGCGACAGCCCGATCTCGTCGGCCGCTCGGATGATACCCACGTTGTCCGGGGGATACGCGCCGATCCAAACGACGTCCGCATTGGCGGCCCGCACCGCGCGCATCACGGCCGAGAAGTCCGTCGTTTGCGGCGGATAGCTCTGATCGTAGACAAGCTTCAGGCGGTGCTTCTTGACCTCGTCGCGAGCACCGTCGGCGGCGGTGCGCGCGAACTCGGCGTCGGCAGCGAGAATCGCGACGGTCTCCGGCTGAGGCTTTTGCGCCATGGCGATCTCGAAGAAACCGCGCGAGAAGGCGTGCACCCCGTCCGGGCCGACCGACACCATCGAGAAGTATTTGTCGTACTTGAACTTGTCATTGATCCCGATCGCCGTGAAACTGATCGTCATCTTGTTGTGCGCCATAATGGCGGGGATCGCCGGCGCCACGAAATTCGTGCCGTAGGGGCCGAGCAGCAGGTCGACTTTGTCCAAAGTAATCAGCTTGGTGTAGATGGCCGGGACGTTCGCCGGGCTGCTTTGATCATCGTAAATGACGAGCTCGACCGGCCGGCCGAGTAGGCCTCCTTTGGCGTTCACGTCATCGCGCCACATCTCCAGTGCGGTGCTGATCACCTTGCTTGGTGCCGCACCGGCGCCGGTCAATGCAAGGCTCCCCCCAACCTTGATCGGCTGGCCGCTCTGCGCCGACGCACTCGACAAAGCCACTGCGCCGACCGCCATCGCCACAGCGGTCGACCGCATCGCATGCAGGCACCAAGTCCACATTGCATCCTCCCTCGCTCGTGCCGTTGCGCAGCCGCCGGAGACCCCGGTCGACCGTAACGCATGCCGTTTGCGGCACCTCATTCTACGCGGCTTCATCAACGAAGCGGTTGCGCATCCTACCCAGGGTTTCGATCTCAGTTTCCACGACGTCGCCGGACGCCAGAAACGTGTTGGTACCCTGGCCGACACCGCCGCAGGTCCCGCAGCTGAACACGTCGCCCGGCTGCAGCGCGAGCATGTTCGAGGCGTACTCGATCTGCTCCTCGGGGGTGAAGATGAATTGCGAGGTATTGCCGTTCTGCTTGACTGTGCCGTTGACCGTCAGGCGGATCGAGAGATTCATGTGATCGCGGACAAAAGCGCGCGGCACCAGGTAAGGTCCCATCGGGGCAAAGTTGTCGTGGCTCTTGCCGCCGAGCCAGTCCGAACGCAGCCCCGGCCGATCTTGGCGGATTTGCAGATCGCGGCAGGAGACATCGTTCGTGGTCATGAAGCCCGCTACGTGATCGAGCGCACGCTCGGCCTTGATGCGTTTGCCGCGCTTGCCTAGGGCGAGCGCGATCTCCGCCTCCCAGTCGATCTTCTTCATGCCTCGCGGAATCTCGATGTCGTCGAAAGCGCCGCACAGCGTGCTCGGCGCCTTCAAAAACAGATACGGGACCGTCGTCGACTTCTCGCCGGTAAACTTAGGTCCCCCCGCGGGTGTCATGCCGGCGCGGAGCATCTCGTCGACGTGTTCTTGAAAGTTCTGCGCCGCATAAAACATTTTCCCGGGCCGCAGCACCGGCGCAAAAATACGCAGACCCGTTTGCCCAACCGCAGCGCCCGCAGGAACACCATCTTTCTCGACGAAAGCGACCATCTCCTGCAGCACAGCAAAATCGGCGTCCCAGTTTTCGAGGAGATCGAGGATGCTGTCGGTGGCGCTTAAGGTCGGACCGCCGCGCGCGGCACGATAGGCCGTGTGCACGGGCGAGAGGTCGATGGCTTTGTCGCCCAACACGAGAGCGACGAAGGGCTTTGTGCTTGTGTTTACCCTCGCAATCGTCGCCAGCTTGAACGGTGTGCCATTCATGCCTGCACGCTAACAGAGCGCCCGCCGCGCGGCCAGATGGCGCAATGTACTTCGCTTATTGCGCCCTACGGCTGCGTCGGTCCGACGCAGATGACCCAAAGCGGTCAACGGCGGCGGGGTCACTGCGGCTTGAGCCCCGTGAACTTCACCACCTCGCCCCACTTCTCGGTTTCCTCGGCGATGAGCCGACCGAACTCGGCGGGCGAGCCGGCAAGCGGATCGCCGCCGATCTCGGCAAACTTTGCCTGCATCGCGGGATCGTTCAGCGCGGCGTTGATCTCGCGGTTGAGCTTGTCGATCACCGCGACGGGCGTGTTCTTCGGAGCGGCCAGGCCGTACCACTGGCTTGCTTCGTAGCCCGCCACGAATTCTCCCACCCGCGGCAGCGCTGAAAATCCTTCGGCCCGCGTCGGGCTGGTCACCGCAAGGGCACGCAGTTTGCCGGTTCTGACGAAGTCGCTCGTGCCGGGCGTGGTGGCGAAAAAGACCTGCACCTGCCCGCCCAATAAATCGCCCAGCGCCGGTCCCTGGCCACGATAGGGGACGTGGACCATGTTCACGCCCGCCATGAAATTGAAAAGCTCCCCCGCCATGTGCGGCGCGCTTCCCGCTCCGGCCGACGCCATGTTGACCTTCCCTGGATTGGCCTTCGCGTAGGCGATCAATTCGGGCACGGTCTTGGCCGGAACCGATGGATGCACGAGAATGACCATCGACACGCGGATGATGCCGCCGATAGGTGCGGTGTCGCGGATGAAGTTGAAATTGAGCTTGTCGTAGAGCGTCGCGTTGACCGCATTCGGAAGGGTGGCCAGAAGCAAGGTATGCCCGTCAGGCGGCGCATTGACGACCGCTTCGGTGCCTATGTTGCCGCCAGCTCCCGGCCGATTGTCGACCAAGAAGGATTGCCCGAGCCGATCGGAAAGCCACTGCCCGATCAGCCGCGCCGTGATGTCGACGCCGCCTCCCGCGGCAAACGCCGCGACAATCCGCACCGGGCGCGAGGGATAAGTCTGCGCGCCGGCCAGTCGCGGCAGCATCGGCAGCGCGGCAATGCCCGTGGCGAGATGCAGAAGTTTCCGGCGGGGAAGTCGCATGACGTCCTCGGAGCAATTGTGCCTCGCCCGGCGTGGGCAGAACAGCCGAAATATCGGCTGACGGCGCGAAGCGGACGTCGCTCACTTTTATTTGCGCGGCGCCTTTCTTGCCGGTTTGGCAAGCTGTTTTGCGCGCTCTGCAGCGGCTCTTTCCCATAATCGAGCCATCCCCGCCAATTCCTTCTTGTGTCGCGGCTCCTTCACCTGTCCCGCGAGCTTTCGGCATCTCTCCGCAAAGTCCAGGTATGCCAAGCCTTTGCGCATCGTTGTCCCTGTAGGCCGCCTCGCTTCGCGGCCTCTGGGATTTGTTGAAAGCTAAGAGATGCGATCAGCGCGCGGATCGTGACGTTCCACGTGCAAGTTGCCGCGAAAAATATCCCACGCGATCAGGTCTTCCTCGCGGGCATGCAGGCGCGCAGCCTCCAGCGATTGGAAGCCGCCATGGGACAGGCCCGTAGCCAAATCGATCAAATGATACTCGGCTTCCATGCCATGCGTTTCCAACTCGACGGTGGCCGCCGAAGACGTCGACCACGACCACCCCGAAGGAGCATCGAACCGGCTCCCCGTACGGAGAAGCCAATCTAATCGATACTGCCAAAGCATCGCGCGTGTACACGCCAGCGAGCTGTTGATAACGGGGGATCGTTGTACGGCATTATGTCGGATAGGCGACTCACACGGGAGCTTCATCACGTCTATCGCACGGTGCCGGTGCCGGCATACGTGGAGAGCGGGGAGAGGGAAGAACGCGCTTCGCGGGGCGAAGGCTCACCCCACGGCCGCCGCCTCGGCGGGCTTCGCCGCGGCAGCGGGCGCGGGCGAGAGCGAGGCGATGAGCGAGCGCTTGATGGTGGCTTGCCGCGTCGGCGAGGTGATCTTCGCGCCGAACAGATCGGTAACGTAGAACACGTCGACGACGCGTTCGCCGAAGGTGGCGACGTGGGCGGAGGCGATGTTGAGGGAGAGCTTCGACAAGGTCGCGGTCAACTCAAACAACAAGCCGGGGCGGTCGAGCCCCGTGACCTCGACCATGGTGTAGCGGCTCGACCAGCCGTTGTTGATCGTCACCTCGGGCAGCACGGCGAAGGCTTTGAGTCGTGCCTTCGCGGTTTCGCGCTTGGCGACCACCTCCGGCAGCTTGAGATCGCCGCGCAACGCCTTTTCGATCGACTCGGTGACGCGCGCGGCGCGGCGCGCCTCGTCGGCGTCGAGCTCGAACTCGCGCGACACCGAGATGGTGTCGAGCGCGCGGCCGTCGGTGGTGGTGAAGATCTGCGCATCGACGATGTTGGCGCCGGCGACCGCGCAACCGCCGGCAATGATCGAAAGCAGCCACGGATGGTCGGGTGCGAGTACGGTGAGCTCGGTCACGCCGCGCGCGGCCGGGAACGCAACCGTGGTCGCCAGCGACTTTCCCTCCTGCGCCGCCGAATGCAAGAAGCGCGCATGCGCGATCTTGTGCGGCAGATCGACCTTGAGCCAATAGGCCGGATAATGCAGCGCGATGTAGGCATCGATCTCGGCCGCCGTCCAGTCGGTGAGCTCGGCGCGAAACTCGGCCTGCGCCACGGCGACGCGTTGCGCCCGGTTGACCTCGGAAAATCCGCCGGTAAGCACCGGCTCGGTCTCGTAATAGAGCGTGCGGATGAGCTGCGCCTTCCAGCCGTTCCACACGCCGGGTCCGACCGCCTTGATGTCGGCGGCGGTGAGGATGGTGAGCAGTTTGAGCCGCTCGACCGACTGCATGACCGCGCTGAAATTCTCGATGGTCATGCGGTCGGACAGGTCGCGCGACTGCGCGACCGACGACATCATCAGATGCACCTCGATCAGCCAGGCGACGGTTTCCGTCTCCGCCGGCGTAAAACCGAGCCGTGGGCAGAGGTGGCGCGCGATGCGCGCGCCGGCGATCGAGTGGTCCTCGATCCGGCCCTTGGCGATGTCGTGTAGGAACAGCGCGACATAGAGGAGGTCGCGGTGGCGCGGCTGAATGGTGCGCATCAGCTCGCTGGCGAATTTGGCGTCTTCGGCGCGGCCGGCCTCGATATCGGACAGCGCGCCGATGCAGCGCAAGAGGTGCTCGTCCACGGTGTAGTGGTGATACATGTTGAACTGCATCATCGCCACGATGCGGCCGAAGGCGGGCACGAATTGGCCGAGCACTCCGGCCTCGTTCATCCGCCGCAGCACGGTTTCCGCGTCGTTCTTCGAGGTGAGGATCTCGAGAAACAGCCGGTTCGCCTCCTCGTTGTCGCGCAAGCTCTGGTCGATGAGCTTGAGCGAGCGCGTGGCGAGATGCATCGCGTCGGGATGGAAGGCGAGATTGTATTTCTGCGCGAGATGGAAGATGCGGATCAGGTTGACCGGGTCGCGCTTGAACGCGTTCTCGTCGGCGACGGTGATGCGGTTGTAGTCGACGATGAAATCCTCGGTCTCGCTCAAGCTGTGCCGGGCGCGCGGCCGCAATCGCGCCATCATGCGGCTGAGCACCGGCATGGCCTTGGCATGACTGTTCTCGAGCTTGGCGCAGAGAATGGCGGTGAGATCGCCGACGTCCTTGGCGATCAAGAAGTAGTGCTTCATGAAGCGCTCGACGTCGCGCAGGCCCGGATGCTCGGTGTAGCCGAGCCGCACCGCGATCTCGCGCTGGATGTCGAACGACAGCCGCTCCTCCGCGCGGCCGGTGAGGAAGTGCATGTGACAGCGCACCGCCCAGAGAAAATCGCCGCAGCGGCGGAAGCGGCGGTATTCGCGCGGGTCATAGACGCCGAGGTCGATCAATTCCTCGCGCTCGCGCACGCGGTAGACGTATTTGGCGATCCAGTAGAGCGTGTGCAGGTCGCGCAAGCCGCCCTTGCCGTCCTTGACGTTGGGCTCGACCAGATACCGGGACTGGCCGGCGCGGCGGTGGCGCTCCTCGCGCTCGGCGAGCTTGGCGGCGACGAACTCCGCCGCCGTGCCTTGCACCACCTCCTTGTCGAAGCGCGCGACCAGCTCGTCGTAGAGCTTGCGATCGCCGAGGAGAAAGCGCGCCTCGAGCAGGGCGGTGCGGATGGTCATGTCGGCCTTGGCGGCGCGGATGCACTCGATGACCGAGCGCGTGGCGTGACCGACCTTGAGCCCCATGTCCCAGAGGCAATAGAGAATCGTCTCGGCGACGGACTCGCCCCAGGCCGTTTGCTTGTACGGGAGCAGAAACAAGAGATCGATGTCGGAGCCGGCGGCAAGCACGCCGCGGCCGTAGCCGCCGGTAGCGACGATCGCCATGCGCTCGGCTTCGGACGGATTCTGCGCCGGGTAGAGGTGCTTGATTGCGAACTCGAACAGGACGCGGATGATCTCATCCTGCATGGCGCAGAGCCGCTCGGCGCAGCGCCGCCCGTGCCGGTCGGCGATGAGCAGGCGCTCGACCTCCGCGCGGCCGCGCGTGAGCGCCGCGCGCAGATGGCGGGAGACCGCCATCCGCAACTCGCGCTCGTTGCCGGCGTGGACTTCGGTCAGGCCTTCTAGCTCCGCCGCAATCGCCGCCGCGTCGAAAATATCGGCGTCGGACGACGTCTCTGGCGGCGATTCGGTCAGGGTCAGCATGAGCTCATCGGCATAGCGAAGCGCGGGCGGCGTGTCACCGTGACCCTCCCCCCGCTTCGCAGGTCGAGGGAAGAGGCTGCGTGGCGCGCATCCTGGCAACAGGCGGCGAAACAAAAATAATTACTATTATGCGGGAAAAACAGGCTAAATAATTCTCGTTGACGCCTCCGGCCCGGCTTTCTAAGAAACGAATATAGCGCCGATTTGAGCAAGCAGCTTGCGGGCGCTTTACAAATGCAGCTAAAGCGCGGGGCCCGCCCCTCGCCAGGCTGACGGCGGGCAAAAAACTCCCGCCTTCATCAACCGGCCTCCGCCCGCGCAACGCGGCCGAGGTTCAACGCATGGAGGTCGTCATGACCGAACTTTCCCGCCGCGCCCTGTTCGCCTCGGCGCTGGCGCTCGCGCTCCTTCCCACCGCGCCACTTTCCGCCGCTGACAACCCCAAGGAAATCTACGTCGATTGGGCGACCTACAACCCGGTCTCCATGCTGCTCAAGGACAAGGGCATCCTGGAGAAGGAATTCGCCAAGGACGGCATCAAGGTCGTGTGGGTGCAGACCAACAGCTCGTCCAACGCGCTGCAATTCCTCAATGCCGGATCGATCAATTTCGGGTCGACCGCCGGCTCCGCCGCCCTCATCGCCCGGATCAACGGCAATCCGATCAAGTCGGTCTATGTCTATTCGCGGCCGGAATGGACGGCGCTGGTCACCACCAAGGACAGCCCCATCACCAAGGTTGCGGATCTCAAGGGCAAGAAAGTCGCCATGGTGCGCGGCACCGATCCGCACATCTTCGCCGTGCGCGCGCTGCTCACCGCCGGGCTGACCGACAAGGACATCACCCCGGTGCTCGTGCAGCAGCACGCCGACGGCGGCAACCTCTTGATCCGCGGCGACGTCGACGCCTGGGCGGGCCTCGACCCGATGATGGCGCAGCACGAGATCAACGAGGGCGCGCGGTTGTTCTACCGCAACCGCGACGCCAATACCTGGGGCATCCTCAATGTGCGCGAGGAGTTCGCCAAGGATCACCCCGACATCGTGCGGCGGGTAATCTCGGGCTACGAGGAGGCGCGCAAATATTCGCTCGCCCACTATGACGAGCTCAAGAAAACCTTCATCACCATCACCAAGCTGCCCGACGCGGTCGTCGACAAGCAGCTCAAGGAGCGCACCGAGCTCACCCATAACAAGGTCGGCCCGGCGCAACGGGAATCGATTCTCGAGGCCGGGATCGCGCTGCAGAAGGGGGGAGTGATCGGCCCGAGCGTCGACGTCAAGAAGGCGGTCGACGATCTCATCGATGATCGCTACGTGACCGCCGCGAATTGATCCGTAATGCGCCTGGCCAGCTCCGACCGTCGTTTCCGCGCAGGCGGGGACCCATATTCCAGAGGCGGTGGTCATGGGTCCCCACTTTCGCGGGGACGACAGTAGATGGGCGGATGAGTCGGATTCGGTTTGGCGCGCGCGCTGTGCGCGGCTTCCGCGCATCGGCATTCGCGATATTGCATTGAAAGGCCCTGCCGTGTCTCTTGTCTCCATGACCGCGGGCGTCGAACGAGCGGAAGCAGCAGGGGCGGCCTCGAAAGCAGGCGCCGCGCGGCTGCTGCGGCCGGCGCTGGGCTTGCTGCTGCCGATCGCGCTCGCCGTGTTCTGGGAATTCGCGGTTCGCATCGGGTGGTCCAACGGCCGCCTGGTGCCGCCGCCGTCGGTGATTTGGAACACGTTCAGCGATCTCGCCGCGACCGGCGAGTTGCAGCAGCACGCGCTCGCAACGATCTGGCGCGTGTGGTGGGGATTTGTGTTCGGCGTGATCGGCGGCACCATTCTCGGCGCGATCGCCGGTTACTCCGCGCTGACCTATCGTCTGGTCGATCCAACCTTGCAGGGTCTGCGCGCCGTGCCCTCGATCGCGTGGGTGCCGCTGTTCATTCTCTGGTTCGGCATCTTCGAGGCCTCCAAGATCATTCTGATCGCGGTCGGCGTGTTCTTTCCGGTCTATCTCGGCGTGATGGGGGCGGTGATGTCGGTCGATCGCAAGATCGTCGAGGTCGGCCGCGTCTTTCGCTTGTCCGGGCCTGCCATGGTACGGCGCATCCTGTTGCCGGCCGTGTTGCCGGCCTATGTCCTCGCGTTGCGCGCGGGGCTGGGGCTCGGCTGGATGTTCGTGCTGGCGGCGGAATTTTTGGGCGCTTCGACCGGGCTCGGCTTTCTCCTCATCGACGGCCAGCAGCTCGGCAAGCCGGCGCAGATCGTCGCCGCCATCGTCGCCTTCGCCATCCTGGGCAAAGCGAGCGACTGGCTCATTGTGCTGATGTCATCGCCGTTCCTGCGCTGGGAAGACCGCTTCGCGCGCAGCTAAGGATCATCGATGCTCGTTCTCGATCGCGTCGGCAAGACCTATCCCAACGGGGTGCGCGCGCTCGATGGCATTTCGCTCGCGGTTCCGCCCGGCGAAATTTTCGTCACCATCGGCGGCTCCGGCTGCGGCAAGTCGACCATGTTGCGCACGATCTCGGGTCTCGACCCGCCGACCCAGGGCAAGGTCGTGCTCGACGGAACGGCGATCACCGCGCCGCACGAGAAGATCGGCATCGTCTTTCAGGAGCCACGGCTGCTGCCGTGGCTGCGCGTGGCCGACAATGTCGGCTTTGGTCTGGAGGATTATCCGAAGGCGGAACGGCGCATGCGCGTGGCGGGGGCGCTCGACCGCGTCGGGCTGACCGAGAAGGCGCGGGTGTGGCCGCGCGAGCTCTCCGGCGGGCAGGCGCAGCGCGTCGCCATCGCCCGCGCGCTGGTGCCGCGACCCGAGGTGCTGCTGCTCGACGAGCCCTTCTCCGCGCTCGATGCTTTCACGCGCGTCGACCTGCAGGATCATCTGCTCGATCTGTGGGCCGATCTCAAGCCGACCCTGGTGATGGTGACGCACGACGTCGACGAGGCGATCGTGCTCGCCGATCGCATCATGGTGATGCGTTCGCATCCCGGCCGGGTGTACGAGGAAATCATCTGCGACCTGCCGCGCCCGCGCGATCGCCAGTCGGCCGCCTTCGATTTCGTCAAGCGGCGCGTGCTGGCGGCGCTCGACCGCTCGCTCGACCGCGCGGTGACCATGGCGGACGAGGTCGAGACCCGCGCCGCCGCCGGCGGCGGACTGTGGTGGTGAGGGGCAGCTCGCCCGGTCTGGCCAATTTAAGTACGCAATACCGCTTGCGAGACTCCGCTCATTTTCGCGTAGGCGGGAATCCAGGGGCCACACACTCTGGCCCTGGGCACCCGCTTTCGCGGGGACGAACGGAAGAGATGTATCGACGCGAGCGATGGGACTTGCGTTTTTCTCTCGTCTGTCGTCTGTCCTTCCCGTTCGAAATGGAGAGATTGCCAATGGATGCCGTTGCGTTGCGCGCCATGCAGGCGCCGCTCAAGGAGCGCTACAAGGGCGACCCGAAGTCGGCCGTCATCACGTTGAAAGCCAAAGGCACGCTCGATGATGCGCATATCGCCTGCAAGGTGGAGACCGGGCGCGCGCTCGCGGTCGCAGGCCTGCATCCTGCAACCGGCGGCTCCGGGCTCGAGCTTTGTTCCGGCGATATGCTGCTCGAGGCGCTGGTCGCGTGCGCCGGCGTGACGCTCAAGGCGGTCGCCACCGCGCTCGACGTGCCGCTGAAATCCGCCAAGGTCGCCGCCGAAGGCGATCTCGACTTTCGCGGCACGCTCGGCGTCGCCAAGGATGCGCCGGTCGGCTTTGCCGCCATTCGCCTGCGCTTCGACGTCGACACCGACGCGCCGCAGGACAAGCTCGACCAGCTGCTCAAACTGACCGAGCGCTACTGCGTCGTCTATCAGACGGTCAAGAGCGGCCCGCCGATCGAGGTGAAGCTCGCCCGCGGGTGATGTGTGACGCGTCATGCCCGGGCTGGACACCGCAAGTCGGGTTTATCCGACTTGCGGCGCCCATAATGCAGAACTCGGGCAAGCCCGAGTTCTGGGGGCATCCATCGCAACAAAGGCGCTTCAACCGAAGAGGATGGATTGCCGGGTCGAAGCCCGGCAATGACGAATAAAGCATGCTCGGCGATCCATTCTTTTGGTATGGGCTCGCGCTAAAGGTGACGATGACCGCGTCGATCGTCGTCGTCGCGTCGGTCGCGGCCGAGCGCAGCGGGCCGTTTATCGCCGCGTTGATCACCGCGCTGCCCACCGCCGCCAGCGCCACCTACATCATTCTCGCGTTGGAACACCCGCCGGCCTTCATCGCCAGCGGCGCCGTCGGCAGCATGGCCGCGAACGCGGCCGTCGCAATCTTCGCGCTCGTTTACACAGTGCTCGCGCAACGTCACGGCATTGTGCTCAGCATGACGGCAGCGACGCTGGTGTGGTTCGCCACCGCGGCGGTCCTGCAATTGGTCGACTGGACCGCGGCGAGCGCGCTCGCGCTTGATGCGCTCGTCTTCGCTCTGACCATCCCGCTGTCGGCGCGCTACCGCGCCGGCGCGGCGGCGGCCGCGCGAATCGAGCGGACCGGCTACGATCTTCCGCTGCGCGCGGCGGCGGTGGCGGTGGTCGTCACCGCAGTCACCACCGCGAGCCATTGGATCGGCCCGTTCGCCTCCGGCACCTTCGCTTTTTTTCCTATCGTGATGGGAAGTGTCGCCGTGATCATCCATTCGCGCGCCGGCGGCAAGGCGGCAGCCGCCGTGTTCGCCCACGCGCAGCCGGCGCTCCTGGGTCTTTGCTTCGGATTTCTCGGCGTGCATTTGCTCGCCGAGCGGATCGGCGTGTGGTGGTCCTTCGCCGCCGGCCTCACCATCGTCATGGCGTGGAGCGCCGCGCTTTGGCTCATCCGGCGCGCGCGGCTGCGCCTCATGTAAGATGCAGCGCTACTTGTCGATGGACAGATTGTTCACGCGGATCACCTCCGCCCATTTGTGCCGCTGCGACCGAACGAAATCGGCGAAGGCTTCCGGCTTGCTCGCCATCGGTTCGAACATTTGCGGCGCGAGAAATTTTTCGCGGAACTGCGGATCAGCCAAGATCTTCGCCGCCTCGGCGTTGATCTTGTCGACGATCTCGCGCGGCGTGCCGGCGGTCGCGAACAGCCCGAACCAGGTCGAGGCCTCGTAGCCCGGCAACCCGCTTTCGGCCACGGTCGGGATATCGGCGGCGGGAGCAAGCCGCTTGCTGCTGCCGATGCCGAAAATCTTGATCTGCCCGGCGCGGAACGGCGGCAACGCCAGGCTGACGCTGACCGACATCAGATCGACGTGTCCCGCGATCACGTCGGTTAGCGCCGGCGCCGCGCCGCGGTAGTGAACCGCTTCCAGCTTCACGCCGGCCATGCTCGCGAACAGCAGCATGTTCATGTGCGGCGCCGAGCCGACGCCGGCGGTGCCGTAGGTGAGTTCGCCCGGCTTCGTCTTGGCGAGCGCGATCAGCTCGCGCACGCTGCCGGCCGGCAGCGCGACACGGCCGAGCAGCGCCTGGTTGATGCGCACGATGCCGGTGATCGGGATGAAGTCCTCTTCCGCATCGTAGGGGAGCTTGCCTTTGGCGTAGAGGGTCGGGTTGATGGTGAAGGTGCCGGCCTCCGCCACCAGCAGCGAGTAACCATCCGGCGTGGCCTTGGCGACCGATTGCGCGCCGACGACGTGGGCGGCGCCGCCCTTGTTCTCGATTACGACTTGCTGGCCCCACGCCTCGGCGAGGCGCTGGCCGAGCGCGCGCGCCACCACGTCGGTGACGCCGCCCGCCGCCGCCGTGACCGTCAGCGTGATGGTGCGGGTCGGATAGGATTGCGCCTGTGCCGTGCCGGCAGCGGCGAGGCCAGCGAGCAGAACAAATGCGATGAGCCCTTTCGCCATGATCTCATTCCCGATGAGCGGTGCGCGTAGCGCGGCGCTGCGTGCCGTCGCTTTATAGACGCTTTATATAGGCCAATTCAGCGCGATCAATGCGCATCCGGCCCCGATTGCGAGCAGCGCGGCAACGACTTGGTTGATACGTATGCGGCCGAACACCAGGTCCGGGTGTTCGCGCAGCGGCTCCAGAAAAAACCGTCCGAGCCCGTACCATGCAAGCACAGCCAACGCGTAGCTGCCGGGCGGAAGTGTGCGCGTCCAGAGCGCCAAGAAACCTGCAAGCCCAATGAGCCACCACGCCATCTCCAGAAACTGCACCGGCAGGCGTTGCTTTGTTGCCCCATGGATGTCGTGCAGGCGTACGCTGATTGGACTGGTCGACGCTCGCCCCACGCAGCAGCCGTTGAATACGCAGCCGAGCCTGATCCAGAATCCCCCGGCCAGCACCCCGCCCGCCATGTGATCCCACAGGACAACAGCCGGAATGTCGAGCCAAGCTGCTGCAACAAAGGAAGCGGGGATGAACGTAATGAGTGCGCCGAAGACGCCGCCTCCACCGCGGTCCAAGTCCCAGGCCGCACTGAAGGAGCGTTGTCTTAGATAGCTCGGAGCGTGCACCAACAGGTAATACAGCCGCGCCCCGATTATTCCCGCGAGCGCACACGCCATCGCCGCGAAGCCTACGCGCGAGGGCGAGAGCCCCGAGGAGCTCGCCAACATCGCGGTCGTCAAGGTCCCGATATAGATCCCCACGCACAGAAAGAATTTGTAGGCGCTTACGGGATAGCCGAGAAACGTGAAAAAACGGGGAAAGCCCGTATTCGCCGCACTGCTGCTTTGGCTGTCTGCGGGCATTTCAGAAGATCATCGCGCCGATGATGCCGAGCGAAGCGATCTAGCGGCTCGACGGCGTGGCGTGTTCGTGTGCGACGCCGAACTGGATTTGCTCCGTGCGTCCATCCACGCCGATGAGGACGGTCGTTGGCCAGGAGCGCACCCCGAATTGTTGTGCGATCTGCTGCTGCGAATCCTGCACCAGTGGGAACGTCAATCCCAGGCGCTTGCGAATTTCCTTGAGCGCATCGCGGTTGTTGCCGCCGTGGAACGCCACGATGAAGGGCGCTTTTCCCCGACCCTCATGCAATCGCTGCAACCGGGAGAGTTCGGCGAGACACGGCGCCGACCAGGACTGCCAGAAATTCAACAGGACTTCACGGCCGACGAAACGATGCAGCACGTACTCCTCGCCAGCATCGGTCTTGAACGAAATATCAAAGGCGATGCCGAAATCCATGCGCTGTCGCGCTGTCAGATGGTCCTGACCGAAGCCAAGAAGCGCGCGCAGACGGAGTTCCAGGCGGCGCTGGCGGCGTCCGGGCTCACCCTTGCGGCGGCGCGCGAGCGTATGGATGGGTTGCCGCGGTTGAGACGGGCCGCCTACCGCGTTCCGCGGCATGGCTGGATCGGCGTGGGGGCAAACCTCGTGTCGCAACTTGCTCGCGAGCGCGCGTCGTGAAGATCGCCGGCATCGATGTCGGCTCGACGACCGTCAAGGCGGTTCTCGTCGCTGACGACGAGATTGTCTGGCGGGATTATCGGCGTCACGGCACGCGACAGGCCGAGGCCGTGCTCGATTTTCTCGACCGCATGGAAGCGCAATGCGGGCTTCGCCCCGGCCGCGACCGCGTTCTTTGCACCGGATCGGGAGCGGGACTCATCGCGCCTTTGCTGGGCGGCAAGCTCATCCAAGAAGTCGTAGCGGTGGCGGCGGCGGTGGAGAAGCTTCATCCCGATGTGAGATTCGTCTCCGAGATCGGCGGCGAAGACATGAAGACCATTTTTTTCACGTCATCGGGGCAAGCGACGAGCAAGCAGGTCTACATGCAATCCGCCTGCAGCGGCGGCACCGGCACGTTCATCGAGAAGACCGCGCGCAAGCTGCAAATCGGGTCGGAGCAACTCGCGCGCATGCACTATACGGGTTTGACTCTGCACAAGATCAGCTCGAAATGCGGGATTTTTGCCGAAGCCGACGCCAACATGCTGCTCAAGGCGGGCGCTGCCAGCGAGGAGATCATCGCCAGTCTGTTCGATGCGGTCGTTTGCCAGAATCTCGCAACGCTCACGAAAGGGAATACACGGGCACCCGACGTGCTGCTCCTCGGCGGGCCGAATCTGTTTTTTCGCGGCTTGCAGGAGGCTTGGCGCCATCATCTCAAGAAGCTGTGGGCGGAACGCCATGTTGCGCTGCCGGCCGATCGCGATCCCGACGCGTTGATCCACGTTCCCGAGCAGGCTCTCTATTACGCGAGCCTTGGCTGCGTCATCCTCGGTGCGGGCGACATTGCCGCCGACACGACCTATGCGGGGACCGAGCGGCTGCGATGGTGGCTCACCCATGGCCAGCATGAGCTCAAGGCCAACGAAGGCGCGCGCGGGCTCATCGGCAGCGAGGAGGAACTTCGGCAGTTCCTGGATCAGTACGGCGAGCGCAACCGGCATTTCGGGGCTCTCTCCTGCCGCGCGCGCACGCCGCCACGCAATTCCGCGCCCGGCATCATCGTCGGCTGCGATTTCGGCAGCACCACCGCGAAGGCCGTGGTGCTCGACCATGACGGCGAGATGCTGTTTAGCTGCTATGCCTTGTCGCAAGGCAATCCGATCGAGGACGCCAAGGAGCTCATGCGGCAAATCCGCCGCGCCGGTCACGATCGGATCGCCGCGCTGGCCCTGACCGGATACGGCAAGGACCTCCTCGTCGATATTCTCGGCGCCGATCTCGCCATCGTGGAAACGGTCGCCCATGCCCAGGCGGCGCTCCACTTCTTTCCCGATGCGGATGTGATCTGCGACGTCGGCGGCTGCGACGTGAAGGTCATGATCCTGCGACAGGGCACGGTGGCCGACTTCCGGCTCAACTCGCAATGCTCATCGGGCAATGGAGCCCCCCTGCAGGGCGTCGCCGAGCGCTACGGCGTACCACTCGAGTCTTACGCGGAGCGAGCGTTTTCGGCGAAGGCCATGCCGACGCTCGCCATGGGATGCGGCGTCTTTCTTCAGTCGGACATCGTCAATCAGCAGCGCAAGGGCTGGTCGGCGGACGAGATCATGGCTTCGCTGGCGGCGGTTCTGCCGGTCAACGTCTGGGTCTACGCCGGACAGTTGCAAAATCTGCGCGCGATCGGCCGCAAATTCGTGTTGCAGGGCGGCACGCATCGCAACCTGGCCGTGGTCAAGGCGCAAGTCGACTTCATCAAGGCGAAGGTACCCGATGCCGAGATCGTGATTCATCCCTATTCGGGCGAGGCCGGGGCGATCGGCGCGGCGCTGTGCGCGCGGGAGAAATTAGAGATCGGAGCTTCGAGCCGGTTCCGCGGATTTGAAGTCATCGAGTCGCTGGCCTACCGCAGCACGACGAGCGACGACACCGTTTGTCACTGGTGCAGTTGCAACTGCAAGCGCACCTTCATCGACGTGCAGCTGCCCGGAGCGGCAGGCCGTTCGTGGAGCAAGATTCCTCTGGAGGAGGGCTGGCAGCGCGTGATCAGCGGAAACTCCTGCCCGAAGGGATTGTTGGAAGACGTCGACGAGATGCGGTTGGTCAAAACCCGATTAGAGGAGGGCAGACGTGCGCATCCCAACGTGGGAGAACTGGTTCGCAACCACGCCTTCCACCGCTTCAAAGCGCCGGTCTGATCTGCGCATCGGCATCCCGCGCGTTCTCAACATCTGGTCCACGCATCAGTTCTGGATCGGATTCTTTTCCGCGCTCGGCGTCGAGCGCATCGTGTTCTCGTCGCAGACGTCGGAAGAGCAGGGCCGAACGTTCGGCCGCGGCCGCGGGACGGTCGACTGCTGCTATCCCGTATGCATGTCGGGTCACTACGGCGAGCTGGTGTTCGGCCAGAAACGCAAGATCGACATCCTGTTCTCGCCGATGATCCGTTCCTTGCCGTCGTGTCTCGCCGGTCACGTGGTCGACAGCTTGTCCTGCCCGCGCGTCATGGCGGGGCCGGAGAACATCAAGGCCGGATTTACCAGGGAGCGCGATGTATTTGCCCAGGAGCAAATCGCTTACATCTCGCCATTGGTCTGCCTCGCCGAGCCCCGCCTGGTGCCGAAGCAATTGCACCAGTCGCTCGCCGGCGCCATTCCCGGCCTGACTTACGCCGAGACCGCCAAGGCCGTAGCCGCCGGATACGCGGCGCTCGAGCAGTTCAATCGGATGGCGCGCGGCGCGAGCAGCGAGGTGCTCGCGCAATGCGCCAAAAGCTCGCGGCCTTGCATCCTGATCCTGGCGCGGCCCTATCATCTGGACACCGGCATCGGACACGAGATCGAAATCGACCTGCAGGCTTACGGCTATCCGATCTTGTGGGCGCAGTATCTGCCCACCGATGCATCGCTTCTCGACTGGCTCTTCGGCGACGATCTCCGCTCGGGTGCAATAGCCTCTCCCTTCGACATTTCCGACGTGTGGCCCTCCTCCTACAGCGGCAACACCAATGAAATTCTCTGGGGCGCCAAGGTCGGGGCACGGCTGCCGTGGGTGACATGGGTCATCCGCTTGACGAGTTACGAGTGCGGCATGGATCAGCCGACATTCACCCCGGTGCAACAGATCGTCGAGGCTTCAGGGACGCTGTTTTTTTCCTTCCAGGATCTCGACTGCACAAAGCCGGCT
>Ga0306920_100000606_pt1 | contig 42204 bp, 33 predicted proteins | sample flu12Cox44000170_FD_204666 | JGI IMG/M metagenome (GOLD analysis project Ga0306920, IMG submission 204666) | Lab enrichment of tropical soil microbial communities from Luquillo Experimental Forest, Puerto Rico - flux4day.12C.oxic.44.000.170 (v2)... | ecosystem: Environmental > Terrestrial >... | reverse complement strand
GGTAGGTCGGGTCGGCAAATTGCTCCTGTATCGCGTTCTGCAACTCCGTGAGGATGGTCCGGATATCGTGCGCTTCCTTGTCGGCGCGCTCGCCCAGCGCCTTCGTCAAGCCATCGGTGCGGTCCCGCATGCGGGCTTCGAGTGCTTGCCGCAGAGCATCCGAGTTCTTCGGCCACAGCGCCAACAGCTTCTCGCTCACATTCTTTGACGGCTGACGGTCGGTCGCAGCGTCGAGGGCGAGTTGCATCTCCTTGAGCGAACTGAAGCGGGCGAAGCGGCCTTCTCGGATCAGGCCGCCAGCTGTGATGATTTCCTCGTGCAGCCGGTGGCAGTCGCCGCCGATCACGACGAGCCGGGCGTGGGCGATCATGGCCAGATGTTGGAGGGCCGCGTCCGGGACGATTCTCGCCGTGATCCGATGCAGCCGTTTGCGGCCTTCCCTCGACCAGACCTCGGCCCGAAGCAGCCGCAGGCTCATTTGCACCAGGCGGTGGTTCAAGTGGACGAGGACGACATCCTCGCGGCCCTTGGCCAGGTTGTGGTCGAATACAAACGGCCGGCGGTCGCCGGTGAAAGGGTGCGTCAGGCCGTTGGCACAGTCCTCCCAGCTTCCGGTGAGGCCCGGAAGATGAAAGACCGGGCAGGCGCTCCGCTTCGGGTCCGGCCAGATGCCTTCGACCTTGGTGGGAATCAAGGAAGGCTGGCCCGCCAGTTCCAGCGCGATCTGCACGACCTTTTGGACATTGTCGGGCGACAGGCGAAGCTCGCGCTTGGTTTCCTGCAGCTGGTCCATCAACTGCTTGATCCTTTTCTCGATTTCCCTTTCGGTCTTGAGGATATCGCGGATGGCTGAGGACTCTTGCTCGGCTTTGACTGTGTCGAGCCGAGTACGGCGGCCGAGCATCGCATCGGAAACCTGTTCAGCGATCACCGGGCCGACCTTGCCCAGGTCTTCCCGGATGGCCTCGATCTTGCGAACGGCCCGCATCAGGAATTCCAGGTCTGCTTCGAGATCGCCCACCGCCGTTTCCACGTTGCGACGTTCCCGGTCGTTGTAGCCCTTGCCGACGAAGTGATAGATCAGCACCTTCTTCGATTTCTGACCGTGGCGGTCGATGCGCCCGTTGCGCTGCTCCAGGCGGTTCGGGTTCCAGGGAATCTCGTAGTGGATAAGCCGACAGCAGTGGTTTTGCAGGTCGATGCCCTCGCTGGCCGCATCGGTCGCCAGAAGAATGCGGACTGGACTTTGGCGGGGATCGGTCTGGAAGGCGGCCTTGATCCGTTCTCGGTCTTCGGAGTCCATGCCGCCGAACATGGTGAGCAGTCGGTCGCCGCCCGTGAAACCTTCCGCCGCCAGGATGCCCTGCAGCCAGTTTTGCGTGGCCCGGTATTCCGTGAAGATGATGACGCGCTGGTTTGACCACTTGCCCCCAGGCCGGATGTTCTCATGGAGCCAGCGGACCAGCTCCGTGGCCTTGGCGTCGAGGCGGGATTTGGCTCGTTCGGCCCAGGTTTTCATCTCTTTCAGAAGAGCGAGTTCCTCGCCCGTCGGTTCGTGGAAGAGCAGGCTGGCGCTATCGACGGCTTCCTGGGCCGCTTCTTCGGCCTCGTCATCATTCGCGTAGTCCTCATCCACCCGGTCGATCTGCCGCTGGAGAATGCCACGGGTCGGTTGCAGAGAAGGCCGGCGCTTCTTGGCATTGCGCAATGAGTTTTCGTGCTTGGCCAGAGTGATGGCAAAAGCGGCGGGAGAGGAGAACAACCGCTTCTTCAGCATCATCAAGACGAATTCCGTGGCGAACCGCTTGGCGGGTTCATCGGCTTTGGCGTGCCGCAGCTTGGTGTACTCCCGCAAGGCGGCGTGGATGCGCTTTTCTTCTGCCGGGTAATCAACTTCGATGGCCTCAAGGGTCCGCCTGGGGAAACGGTCGTTGCCGAAATCGTCCTTGGGTAGCTCCGATTTGAGACGGCGGACCATGACAGCGCTCAACTGCTTGCGGTCGGGCGTCGTGCCGCGGGCGAAGCGCTGATTGTCGAGCAGTTCGAGCAGTGCGGTGAAACTTTCGGGGTAGCCGTTGTGCGGCGTGGCGGTCAGGAACAGCTTGTGTTCAAAATGCGGGGCCATGAGCCGGACGGCTTCCGTGCGGAGTGAGTCGGTAGCATATTTGCCCCGTCCCGCCGGAGCGCAGTTATGCGACTCATCCAAGATCAACACATCGTAGCGGCGGGGATAGATCGACTCGCCCTCGGCGGGCAGCGTCTCCTTGAAGAGCCGCAGAGGGCGCTCTCGTTTCAGGAAGTCGATGGACGTGATGAGCCGGGGAAAGTGCGTCCACGGATTGACGTGGATGCCCCGCTTGCGGCGCAAGTCCCGCATCAGGTCGCTGTCAACAATGCGGAATTCCAGACCGAACTTGTCGCGCATCTGGTCCCGCCACTGGACGAGAAGGGAGGCGGGGCAAACGACGAGGACACGCCTGGCCCGGTGCCGGATGATGAGTTCTAGCACGGTCATCCCCGCTTCGATCGTCTTGCCGAGGCCAACATCGTCGGCGATCAGTAAATTGACCCGGGGCATCTGGATGGCGCGGACCACGGGATCAAGCTGGTAGTCCTCGATCTCGATCCCGGATCGGAAAGGGGCCTGGATGTTCTTTAGATCGGCGGTCGAGCCAGCGCCCCAGCGGACGGCATCGAGGAAGGCGTCGAGGCGGTCGGGGGCATCGAAGCCTGTCGGCTCCGGGAGGGCGACCTTTTCGATCACGTTGGCGCCGGGTTCGAGTTCCCAAATGACTTGCAGTTCTTCGCCGAGGGCATCATCTTCGACAGAGGAAAGGGAGATCAGATGCTGGGCGCCGTTGTCCGATGGGCGCAAGCAGCTGACGGGGAGCGTGCTTTTGGCGACTTCCGTCACGACATAATGGCGTTGCCGGACATTGACGAGTTGGCCCTGTTCGGGCGGGCTTGCGGGCAAGGCGAGGGTCACGCTTTCCCTCCTTCGGCGTCGCTGCCAACGAGGTAGCTTCCCCGGCAATTGGGGACGGCAGGGCTTGGTTTTGTCGATTCAACGTTACCTCCATTGTCGCCAAATCTCGGTGCAAATCAATTCTTAAAGGGAGTTCGCGAGAAAATTTTTTTTGAGGACAGCCGTCAGTGGTCATTCGTCTTTGGTCGTTGGTGAAGCCGCACGCGCTGGCGGAGTTCGTGTGCGGCCGGTGGAAAAAAATTGTCGGGAAGATGACATGGTAATAAAGGAAATGGAGGTACCTGGCTTGTTAGGCGGCCAAAGTAGATTGGCCGACCGCCTGTGCCTTGCCCGGCAAATCGAACACTTAGGCGGACATCCCGGTGTCAACAAGACGCCCGACCCAGAGGGACATTTGTTGACTTCTATCTGGCAACCGTTTCCCGATGCGCGAGAAAACCGAAGCATGAAGTTCGAGTTTGAACGGAGGTCCTTGGTCATTCCAGTACGCAGTACGGAGGACCGAGTACCGAGGACTCGAACCGAGGGGTTCGCTTTGGCGCGATATGGTTTATGGTCGAAAAATATGTCGCACGAAGATTGACTCTGCTTGCAACCGTTAAGTGCCGGCCGGCCATGGAGATCGGGAATACGTTCAAGGGAGGTCGATACGTCCGGGGTTTTGCAATACGTCCAAGGGGGCCGGGGGGGTGGTGGGCGCAACGTATTTTTTCTTTGTCGCTGGTCCTTTGTCCTTGGTCATTAATCACTCACTGGTCATTGGTCCTATTAGTGCCTGGTCATTGGTGAATACGGGTGACATTTGGGGAGCGGTTTCATCGCGGTGTCGTGTCTCACGGGCGCGTGAGATACGGCGGCAAAAAACGCGTTAAGGTCTTCGGTGCGACGAGGTTGCGTGGCGGGCCGTGGGCGTGCATTCGCGTGAGATACGAGTTGGTCCGACGCGGAAATGCCGCCCGAGGTGTCGGGTACGCAGTACCGGGTACTGAGGACTGGCGAGGGGAGTGGGGAGTGGGGAGTGGGTTATTGGTCATTGGTCATTGCAAAAGGCCGCTCTTCGCTTGCGCGTCAGGCTTGTCTGGCTCCCCGATGTTTATGGTTTTGCCTGGATAGGTTCGCGCTTCAAAAATACGTCTCACGAAGAGTGACTCTTCGTGCAGCTGTTAAGTGTCTATTTGCCATGAAGTTCGGGAATACGTCCAATCCATGCCGATACGTCCACGGTTTTACGATATGTCCACGGGGGCCGGGGGGGTGGTGGGCGCAACGTATCTTAGTTATTAGTTATTGGTTATTAGTTACTGGTGATTGGTCCTTGGCTCGAACTCTCGACGCTCGCGCTCGGCGAGTGAAGCGGCAACGCGGACGTTGAGGGTGGGATGTTCGGGTAGGCTTAACCGCAGAGAGCGCCGAGAACGCGGAGAGTAGATCGAACTGCGACAACATGCGCTCTGCGGAACGGAGCTCCTGAAACAGCTCGGCGAATTCGGCCGCTGCCTGTTCGTCGATGGGCCACAGGCGAAACAGTGCAAGCGGGCGCGCAGCCAACAGCGGCTTCGGCGTGGTATCATCAGACCATGGCTTACGAGATCGAGGTCCACGAGCTGGCAGTCGAGGAGTTGGCCCGGCTCCGAGCCTTCGACCTGCGGCGTATCCTTTCGGATATCCGTAGCCAGCTTGCCGATCCGCCGACTCTAGCGACCCGGCGACGCAAGTGCCTTCTGGACCTAACGCCGTCGTTTGACCACGAATTGCCGTTTGGCAGCTTCGCGTGGGTGAATTTCGCGTATTCTACGACGTAGAGGAGGATCAGCGCCGTGTGCATGTCCGTGCTGTGCGACGCAAAGACCCCTCACCGAAGACGGAGGACATCGTATGAAATCAATTGCAGCAAAGGAGCTCCAAGCAAATCTGGACGCTGTGCTCAATTCCTCGCAGAAGGAGCGTATCGTCATTAGCCGGGCGGGGAAACCGTGCGCGGTTTTGGTGGGCATTGAGGATTGCGATGCGGAGGATTTGCAGCTGGCCGCGTCGCCGGATTTTTGGCTCATGATCCGGCAGCGCCGGTCGCAAGGCCGTTCTGTTCCGCTCGCGGAAGTTGAGGCACAGCTGAAGGTGCACCGGGACAAGCCCGCTCGCCGCGCAACCCCGCGCGGGAAGCCGCGAAGTCCTCGATAAGCGCGGAATTCGGCAGCAAGGAAGAAGAGCAAGATAAAGATCAAGATCCGGAAGATGACTAAGCAAGGTCAATCGATGTCCCACCCCTGTCATCGGCGTGCACATTGGGCAGAAAGCTACGCCAAGGCATGAGTCGAAGGCAGTGGTTGGCCGAGAGGTCAGACTTTCTAACCGGACCAGCGAGGATGGGAAGTCCGGATGGACAACCTGACCGACGCGGGCTACGCCAACGGATGAGGCGGGGTGTTGCCAGTCATTGGAAGTCAACTCGTCATTGCAGTCGTTGCGGTCGTTGCGTGCAATGCGTGCAATGCACGCATTGCACGCAATGCACGCAATGCAGCCGGGTCGGGTTGTGTGCAACGACGCAATGACGTCACGATTAGTCAATTCGTCATTCGTCAAGAGTCATTGATAATTGGTCGGTAGTCCTCATTAGTCAGGGGTTGGTCATTGCACGGGGTGATGCAACGACGATTTGGTCATTGGTCGACAAAGAAGCCGACGTATAGCGCGGCGGTTTCGGCATGATTCCTACAAATCTTTGACAGACGATCTTACAATAAGGCTGAACCAATACAGATCACCCCCTGTTTTTCGGTTACAAATCGTTCCCCGCCAACGAGTAGTTGGTAGAACAGATGGTGTACTCCTACCGACTCTTCGCCATCACAAGGAAAGAACTCATGCACATCTTTGCAATCGGGAAATCCAGCACGCTCTTGATTTTGCTTCTGGTCTTCAGCCTCCCACGCGTTCGGGCGGCGGATTTGCCGGAAACGGACAATCCGCAACAACGCCGGCCGCCCGGCCGGTCGATGCCGGGCGTCTTCAAGGCGCAAATCACGCCCCACTGGTTCGATCGCGACACGCGCTTCTGGTATCGCAACGACCTGCCCAAAGGGTGCAAGGAGTTTATCCTGGTCATCGCGGAGCGCGGCACGCGCGAAACAGCTTTCGATCATGCGAAGTTGGCCGCGGCCCTCAGCAAGGCAACCGGTACGGAATATCAAGCCGAGCGGTTGCCGTTCGATGCCATCGAATACATCGACGATGCCAAGGCCATCCGGTTCAAAGCCGGCGACACGACCTGGAATTGCAACCTGACGACTTATGAGATTTCCAAAACCGAAGCGGGAACCACCTCCCCGGAGTCGCCCGGTAAGGAGGAGGCGGATGAAGTGGAGGAAGCGCCATGGATTCGCGAGCCGGCTTCGGATCCCCGGCAGCCGGCGTTTGCGCGGCAGACCCAGCGCCGGGGAGTATTCCCGGCCCGTTCGCCGGATGGGAAGTGGATCGCCTTTGTCAAAAACGAAAACATATTTTTGACTTCCGGAGACAACGGTAACGAAGTCCAGCTGAGCCAGGACGGTAAGCCGGACCTGTCCTATGGCATGCTGTCCTGGGCCCCCGATTCGAAAACCCTGGCGGCATTCCGGATCGAGCCGGGCGAACGCCGGGAGGTTTACCTGATCGAGTCCTCGCCCGCGGGCGGCGGCCGGGCCAAGCTCCGCACCCGCCGCTATCCGCTTCCCGGAGACAAGTTCACCGCCTACAAGCTCAACCTTTTCGACGTGGCGAGCGCGAAGCAGCTCAAGCCCGAAGTCGAACGCATCGACTTCGGCACGCCGCAGTTGCGCTGGCGCCGCGATGGCAGCTCTTTTACCTACCAGAAAGTGGACCGCGGGCACCAGCGTTTGCGGGTGATCGAAGTGAATGCCCAGACGGGCAGGCCCCGTGCACTTATCGATGAAGAATCCAAGACCTTTATCTGGACGGCCCACGCCGAGGGATTGGGTCTGAATCTCGTCAACTACCTGGATAAAAGCAACGAGATCATTTACGTTTCCGAACGCGACGGCTGGAGGCACCTGTACCTGATCGACGCCGTCGAGGGCAAATTCAAGAATCCGATCACCACGGGCGAGTATGTGCTCCGCGGCATCGACCGCATCGACGAGGAAAAGCGGCAAATTTGGTTCCGCGCCTGCGGCCGGAATGCGGATCAGGACCCCTACCTGATTCATTACTACCGGGTCAACTTCGATGGTTCCGGCCTGGTCGCCCTGACCGAGGGCAACGGCAACCACACGATTCAATATTCCGGGAACCGCAAATACCTGATCGATACGTACTCGCGCGTGGACATGGCCCCGGTGCATGAGTTGCGGCGCATCGCCGACGGCAAGCTGGTCTGCCACCTGGAAAAGGCGGACATTACCGAGTTGGAAGCAACCGGCTGGCAGCCGCCGGAGGTATTCGTGGCCAAGGGGCGCGACGGCAAAACGGATATCTGGGGCATCATCTCCCGGCCGCGCAAATTCGATCCGAACAAAAAGTATCCCGTCATCGAGCACATTTACGCCGGGCCGCAAGGCGCCTTCGTGCCCAAGACGTTTGGCGCCTCGCGCTTTGCTTCGCTTGTCGATCTGGGTTTCATTGTGGTGCAGATGGACGGCATGGGGACGGCCTACCGCTCCAAGGCGTTCCACGATGTTTGCTGGAAAAACCTCAAGGACGCCGGCTTTCCCGATCGCATTCTATGGCATCAGGCGGTGGCGCGAAAATATCCGTACTACGACCTCACCCGGATCGGGATTTACGGCGGTTCCGCCGGTGGCCAGAACGCGACCGCGGCGGTGTTGTTCCATCCGGAGTTTTACAAGGTCGCCGTCTCGGGTTGCGGCTGCCACGACAATCGCATGGACAAGGCATCGTGGAACGAGCAGTGGATGGGTTACCCGGTCGGCCCGCAATATGCCGCGTGTTCCAACATCGACAACGCCTCGCGGCTGCGCGGCAAGCTTATGTTGATCTTGGGCGAGCTGGACACCAACGTGCCGCCGGAATCGACGCTACGACTAGTCGATGCCCTGATCAAGGCGGGCAAGGATTTCGACTTCGTGCTGGTGCCCGGGGCGGGCCACGGCATGGGCGGCACCTACGGCAACCGCCGGATGCAGGATTTCTTCGTCCGCCATTTGCTGGGTATGGAGCCTCCGGACCGGAATACGGCCGATCGCCGTGGCGGAGGCGCGACGCCGGTATTGACGGCCGCGATTCCTCCCTACTAAATGACCGTGGATGATCACCTTAGCCCGACGCGCCAGCGAGGTCCTCGCTTACGCTTCGGGCTAAGGTATCGCCGATTCGCGCACACTGATATAGTTCCCTTGCTGGCGCGGCGGGCTAAGGTGTGCTTCTTATAATTTCCACCGTAGCGATGAGCGCATCGTCTTGAAACCGCAAGCTCGCAATCACCTCGTCCAGACTTTTCATGAATTCCGCAAAAGACGAATTGGTGGCCAGCTTGGTGTCCTGGCGGGAGTGTTGCCGGTTGCCGTGGACGCTGCATGCGATCTGGTCGTGGCGGTCGTCCCAGGCGTAGACGCCGTGGTCCGGGCAGAAGTAGCGGACGCCGTATTTCGCCTCGGCCAGGCGCGGCATTTCCGGGACGGGAACATCGTAGAGCGTCAGGAGATTGTAAATGGAGATCGTGTTGCGATGGCAGGCGAGACGGGATTTTTCTTCCCAATAGAGTTGCACGTCGTTGGATAGTCGATTCAGGGCCTTGCGGTTGAGGCGAAGCATCACGTGGGCCGGAGCGAGTTTTTGCGCCTCCGGTGTGGTGGAGGCATCGATCACTTCCTTGAGGACTTCCGGCTTGGTGGCAGCGACCAACTGGTTGCCGACCAGGGCCACGTGCAGCCGGACTTTCACCGCATAAATCTGGTAGGTGAGGACATACATCGTGTGTTTGCGGTATTCGGGCAGGCGGTAGGCGTCGAGCGCCGTAGGCAGGCCGAAGAACTTGCCCTTCTGGAGGAAAATCTTCGCGGCCAGTTGCTCGAGCAGCCGGGCCGCCTTGTCGCGATCCTCGACATCGATCGTGAGGTACGCGGGCAAGCGTGTTGCCGCGATGGCGCCGGTCAGCAGGGCCTGGTGCTGGAACGAAAACTTGCCCACCAGGGGCAGGTTGAGTTCCCGTAGTCGTGTCGGGTCGATTTCCAGGATTGTGTCGTTATCGCAGAGGTGCAAGGCCAGCCGGTCGCCCAGCCAGGTGAGGTCGGTCAAGGTCGGGTCGGCGGCCAGCGCTTCGGGAATGCCGGGCAGGTCGCGGAGGAACGCACTGATGTTTTTGCGCCCCGCCACTGCCACCAGTGACGCCACCGCCGACGGCGCGATCCGGTGCGTGTCCAGAGATTGCGGCTTGTCATCCACCCATTGCCGCAAATCGCGATAGAGGCTGCCGTTGGCGAACGGCAACACGCACACTTCGATTTTCACGCGCGGCCCGGCGGTGAGCCGGATGGCCAGCGGGTCGAAAATCGTTCCCCAAAACGCCTGGTAACTTTTCTTGTAGCGCTCGTATTCATCGCGTTCTTCCCGCGATACCTTGAGTACCGGCAGTTCCGCATTGGGCGTCAAATACTTGAGTCGATTGTGCAGCGAGCATGTGCACGTATCCTTCTGGGCATCAAAGGCGTAGGCGCCTCCGTGGGGACAGATAATTTTCGCGGGGTCGATAAACCTCCCCTGAATCAGATCGTTGAGCGAGGCCGGCGATTTGCCGTACTCCAGGCGATAGAACATGGAAGCATTGTTGAGCATCACCAGGTGATTGAAGCACTGCATCCGGCGTTTCTCGGCAATCTTGGACTCCGGCCCGATCAGCCGCTTGACGAACGCCTCGGAGATATACAGGTAACCGGACTGCGGATCGGGAGCGGGCGGCAGGATCGTACTCACGTAGCGATAGTCGAGTGCGTCCGCAAGGGGAGCGGCCTTGCCGGTGGCCGCATCGACGACCCTGCGGATGGCGGCATGGGAGGTGGAATAGATGGCGTAGTCGCCGTGGTTCACCACAAAAGAACTGACAACGCGATCGTTCGTGTAGCGGGCAGCGACCTTGTGGCCCCGGTAATTGAACTCGCGTTCGGTAATCTCGGGGTATTTCTTTTTGACCTGGGCCAGCCATTCCGCGGCGGCCGCCTGGAACAGCTCCGGTTTTTTCAGGCGAAAGATCATCGTCACATCGGTTCCTTCCAGAACGAAGGGATCGGAGCCGGTAACGGCCACCTCCGCCACGACCCCATCGGCAAACAATTTGGTCAAGGGACCGCGCCGCAGGCATAAATGATCCTCGAGTTTTTCTTGGAGCCGATTGTCCCGGGCGTGGACCGAGAAGAGCCGGAGCAAATAGTCGCCCCATTGATTGGTAAGGTCGAACAATTCGCCGGCCGAACGAATGGAATTGAAGTGCAAAAAGTAATGGTCGGCGGGAACGAGTTTGGCAATCTCGTGAACTTTGGGTTCCATCTTTTGCCGGGTGCGTTTTTCCTCGAGTAGGCGCGCGTAGTCCAGCGACTGCAAGGCGGGCGGACTCAACTCGCTAATATGCACATCGAGATTCCCCTGCCTGGCCGATCCGCTCAGGGTCTGGTGCTGCAGCATTTCCTGAATGGCCAGCGAACCGGTGAAGACGTCATAAAGGTCCGACTCCACGGCCCCCCGATCCGGGGCCGGTTTACTCAAACGGGGGGAATCGATCCCATACCGGCTGCCCGATTGCAGCAATACGTACTGGAAAAAACTGTCATCCGGATAATAGTTCAACAGCTCCAGGAAATGGGCATTTTGTTGCCGGGCCCATTCCTGAAAAATTTGCGTGGGTCCTCCGGCCTGGGTGGGAATCGACACTTCAATGTCGCCATGCCGCACATCCAGGCGCCGGCTGCCGTCCGGATTTTCCGAGACGGTTTCGTAGGAGAGCCGGAGCTTCGCTTTGCCCTGGCCACGCAATCGGCCGTAGAATTCGGCATGTTTCTGCTGAAACCGGGTCTCGCGCGGATAGATGAGATAGGCATTGCGGTCCTGGGCCTGAAGCCGAAGATAGTTGCTTTTTTCGAACTCCTCGGCCAAAAACGGTTGCTCCAAACGCAGGGAAAAAACCATCCCATCCCCCTCCATCTCGCGGTACACCTCGACCTTGTAGGGAAACGGCAGCGGTTCGCTGCGTACTGTTTCCTGAGAAAATCCCCACAGGGAAAATGAGAGCGCAAAGACGGCTACGGAGTATCGCATCGAACTTCTCCTTGGGAAAAAGCCCTCGGCTGGAATGGACCCTTTTCGGCTGCCGAAGTTTTTGAAAACCACGCGCCTAGGTTGACTTGGCTGGAAGTAATACCGTCGGTTGTGGCGAAGGTTTCAACGATTTGCAACCCATAGGTACCCGCAATCGACAAAAAATCTCAATTTTTGAGGCGGATCGCGCACGCGGATGCGACTTCTCTTAATAGAGAGGTTGTTCCCCTTGGGAAACGATCAGCATCGGAGGCCCCTCGTGTCACATTCCGGTCTCCCCGGCAGTTCCAATCGCCGCGTGATCGACAGGCATCGATTTTGCCGTAGTCGGCCGGTCGAATACCTGGTTAAACCGAGCTTTCAATCGCGTCGGGCGGCCATTCATGATATTTCACCTGGGGGCGTCGGCCTTATGCTGAATCGGGCCCACCAACTTGAAACCGTTTTGGCGATCCTGATTCAGAGCCGGACTGCCGATCAGACCTGGATTGAACTGGCCAGGGTCTGTCACGTAACCCAATTCGAAGATGGCAATTGGCTCTTGGGATGCCGGTTTTCCCGCGGGCTTGGGACATTGGAAGTATCCAGCCTGGTCGATGATGAGATTTTTGAGTCGGCCGACGATGAGGTGATCACTTTTTCGGATAGCGAGCTATACGCTTTAATTTTGGATCCCGATGTGCCGCGGTCCTGAAAGGAGGTTTTCCATATTCTGGTGTTAGCCAAGTACAACACTCGATTGATGGAACAAAAGCCTGCGGCTCGCGGCCCGTGGGCTTTTGTGTTTTAGGTGGATGCCTCCAATCACATTTATATCACCCTGCGGGATTCGGCTGTTGGACGGGTCTCCTGACCCGTCCAGACGTGTCAGGAGAGCCGTCCTACCGGAGTTGCCTGCGACATGATCGCGCACGGTCAATTAATCGTCGGAATCCGCAGCAAGTTTTTGCAGCGCTTCTTCGGCCGCTCTTGCCACTTCCGGTTCCGGATCGTCTAGCAATTCGTCGAGCATTTTTCGCGCTTCCTTTTGGAAGCGAACGGGCAATTTCGGAATTGCCGCGGCGATGGCCTCGGTATAGGCCTCGCCTCGGGCGGTCTTATATTTTGTCAGCAATTGCATTTTGCGCGTGGCCGGAGCCTGGATGAGCGCTGCAGTGAGTCGGGCAATCTCTAAATCCAGTTCCGCCCGGGGGAATAATTGGAGCCAATCTTCGGACGCCGAACCGGGGTCTTGTCCGGTCAATTCGCGAAGTGCCCAAAGCACTGCTTCGCGCTGTTCATACGCCGTGGGATCTTTTGGCCGCAGTTCCCTCACTTCTTTCTCTTTAAGAGGCCGAAGTCGGACCAGGTAGTCGATGCGCTCGTGCGTCGTAAGACCGGTGGGAAGCTGCTTCTCCTTTTGAATGGAAAAGTCCTGCCTCAGGAACGTGACATCAAATCGGATCCAGAGCGGGCCCGGCTTGGCGGGCCGGAACTTGATCCCATAGCCGCCCGCCGCGTTGCTATTGTCCGGATTGCTGCCCCCGGAAAACAGAATGACTCCCGGATACGGTCGGGCAACCAAACCTCCCGCCGAGATGGTCGGCGGATGGCAAAGCATGCAGTTCGCCTCATGATGAATCTGCACGACTTCGGGAACCCCCAGTTGAGTCCGCTCCATTCTGACCGGGGCTTGTGGATCGGGACGTTTCAACAAGGTAGCCAATAGGGGAGCGGCGTCCCGGTCCTTCAGGGCCACCAATGCTTCTGCCGCATGGTCGGCAACGGGCGCCCAGGGATACCGGAGAGCATCCAAAAAGACTTGGCGATATTCCTCACGCGGCCGAGTTTGCAGCGCCTGAATCGCCGCTTCGCGAACCTTGCCAGATAAATCAAAGACGGCTCGTTGCCCCAGTGCAACGCTCGCTGCCTTTCCCGGAATATCCGACAACAACTCCACCAGCATGAGCCGGATCGATTCCTCCTCATGCATCAGCAATTGCAGCATCACGGGAATTGCCTCGGGCCGGAGCCACTCGGGCCGATTGCCTTTTCTTTCCTCCTTCAGAGTTTCCGTTAATAGGACCGGATCGGGCCTTTTGTCATTGCCGTCTTTGGGAACCACCCGATCCAGCAAACCCCGCAATTTCCGGGACAACAAACCCAATGTCCTGGCGGCGCGGTCATCCAGTTGAACGGCTCCACCGGAACGGACCGGCAAGTACCTCAAATCCGGACGTATTCGGAGCAGCACGGAGGGATTCCAATCTATATTCGCCGCTGTTTGACCTTTCGATTGATAATCAGTTCGGTAGGTCTGAATCATGGCCTCGATCGTCTCCAGAGTGAGCGGCCGAACTTCCTTGAAATAGGACAATTCATGGCGCAGGGCGATTTCGGACATGGTGCGCCGGCGTTTGAACGGCGGCGGGGGCATGGGGCCCATCTCCGCCGGCGGTTGCATCTCCACGATGTGCCCTCGATCAATGGGGCACATCGGTAGAAATTCTTGCTCTCCTTTAGACAGCAGCGGCACCATCCGCGCGGCACGCTCCTGCGATTCTCCATCTGGGATCGATGCTTCGACCAAATCATTTGTTTTGGCGCCCGCATCCGCCGCCCGGTCTTCATCCTCCGCTAAAGAAATATCAGGATTCAAATCCCGCGGTGACGGCTCGCCGCTGCATTCCTGGATTGCGCGGGCAACGGTCTGGCCATCCTCCCCTTGGTTCCTCGAGTTCGATGTATGTTGGAATCCCAAAACACCGGCAAGCGCGCCGCTGACCAGAAGCAGGCCCAACCCAGCTGCCCAGCCCGCAACCCGGCGCGATCGGGGCCTCTTTGCATGGATCTTCATGAACTGGTTCCTCCCCGCAATGCGAATTGGGTCTTTTTCCCGGAAAACCCAACTCTCCACCCTAACCCCGAGACGTTGGATTTCCAATTACTTGCGCAGCAATTCTCGAATCATAGTATAATTAGCCGCTACGAATTGCAAATTGTTTTCCTCTTGCCACGCCCGGGCTTTCTGGGTATTGTCCTGCCGCGCATCTTTCCGCGCGGGAAGGCGCGTTTTCATTTCAGCACACGGAAACCCTGCGGAGGAGGATATCCCTTGTCAGAACAGCGTCACGAGGAGCGCGATCCTCAACAGATTAGCAATGATCCGATCTATGTTGCGGAAATCCTGCGCAATTCCGTTTCGAAAAAAGATGATGAAAAGGCGAAAAATGGCGAAGAGCGCGTTTCTCCTTTTTGGAAAATCTTCGGCGGCACCCTGCTGAGCATCGGCGCCCTGGTTGTCCTGACCATTTGCCAATACTTCAATTCCACGCTCAATGACCTGCGCGGTGAAGTTGGCCGGGTGAATGATGAAATTCGCAAAGACATAAGCCATTCCAACCAGGACATGAGAAAAGATATCAATCGGCTCATTGAAGCAAATGCCGAACTGGTAAAGAAGGATGACTTCAGCAGCCGCATGAAATCGGTTTGGGACAGCCTCAAGGAACTGCAATCCATGAGTGTGGTCGTCGCCGGACTGAAGGAGCAGGCGATCCTCCGCGATCAGCAACTGAAGGATCATAGCGAACGCCAGGAATTACTCAAGGAACTGCACCTGTTACGCGAACGGCTGGCAAATCTCGAAGGCAAACAATCGGCGGCCGGCTCGGTTAAAACCGCCGTCCACCGGGATAATAACTAAGAGACGATCTCAAAAACGGGATCGGACCATAGAATTGAAATATGACCGCCTTATTTTCAATTCTCTATTGGATCTTTTTCGCAATCACGTCGATTTTTCTGTTCATGGGCGCCCTTGCGATCTGGGCGGTCACAGCGCCTTTCGACCGGACCCGGAAATGGTTGAACTTCTACACCTGCTGGTGGGCACAAATCTATCTCCGATGTTTGCCGGGTTGCCGGATTCAAATCGAGGGACGGGAGAAGATTGCCCCTCGTACCGCATATGTCCTGGTGGCCAATCATCAATCGATGACCGATGTCATGGCGCTTTCCGCCCTGCGCGTTCTTTGCAAATGGGTCGGGAAGAAAGAAGCGTTTCGCATTCCCGTCATCGGCTGGAACATGTACTTGAACGGCACCATCAAGGTGGATCGCGGCCGCATCCTGAATGTCAACCGGACAATGGAAATATGCCGGCGCTGGCTGCGCGCGGGAGTGCCGCTGATGATTTTTCCGGAAGGGCACCGGTCGCCGACGGGGGAAATGATTAAGTTTCACGGTGGTGCGTTCAAATTGGCCGCGGAATGCGGCTGTCCGGTGGTCCCCATCGTTGTCGACGGCACCTGGCCGATTTATAGCGGATGGAAGGTGAAGGCTTTTCCCGGCCTCATCACGGTTCGCGTTCTCGACCCGGTGACCCTAAGCGAAGCCGGCGGCAGTGTTCTCAGGTTTCGCGACCTGGTTTTCGAACGGATGAAAGAAACCCTCGCCGAGATTCGCGCAACCAAAATGCCGCCGCCCATGTCCCCGCCAGTCCCTCGCACTACACAAGCGGTCACTCAACCCCATTGGACCGGACAAAACTAGGGCTCTTGCGCTTCTTCTTCAAGCGCCGCGGGGATGCTTTCGATACTGTACTGTCATTTTCCATGCACATGGTGTCACTCGACCCTTTTCCGCTCAGCAAAATATGATACTTTTTGCATTTCATTCGAACTTGCTGTGACCCCCCCTTGACCCGGCGTGCTGGTGAGGGACACTTTTGCTGCGGAAAACAGCCAGTTTTTGATTTTCTGTTTCACGCGACCCATCTGTCCACTGCACACCAATGACCTTCATGCGCCACGGATCGGTCGGAGTCGTCGACGCGGTATCTCCTCGTACTGCTGAAAGTCACTACCGGTACATTTGATTTAATCGGCTGCCCGGTCCTCCCGATTCAAGAGACCAATTTTTCCCGCGTTTTTGCAGGCTGCGGCGAGAGATACTATGTTTCAAATGAGACCCGGAGGAAGTCGCTGGACATGAAACCCATTACCGGATTTGTGGACGAATGCTGCCTCATCGCTCCCAATGCCCGGTTTCCGGCTGTGGAATTGTACCTGACCTACGTACGCTGGTGTTTGGCCAGCGGCGTTCCCGTCCAGGATCAGTTCACGTTTTTGGAAGTGCTGGAATGTTACGGCTTGAAATACCGGGAACGCAAGAATCATTCGTGGTTCAAAGGAGTGGCGGTTCGCCCGGAATATCGGTTGGAATAGTGTTCAGCCAATAACGCGCTGCGAAACGGCGGGACAGCATTAATAGAGACCGGTTCGGGTTGGGCCATCAATCCCTCGCAGCAATGGATTTCCCCCATCCCGCCGCACTCTTCGCACGGTTGCAATTTTCCCCGCACCACCACGATATGCTTGCCGTGACAGTAGTCGCAAATCATCTCCGGCTTCTCCTGTTCCAGGAAGTTGAACACTCCCTCTCTACAGCATTTTACCGTCCCCGTGCACGCAAATTCTTTAAAGAATCATTTTTCTTCGAAGAATAATCGGTGAAGCTTGAGAAACTATCTCAAAAAGGGGTGAGACCCCGTGATTTTAGGGGGTCTCACCCCTTCTCGACATGGTTCCTAAGGCGCGCACCCAAATAAAGTTTCGCCTCAATCTCGACAACCGTTCTTATCTCATTTACTTTAAATGAGTTACCTCGTCATGGACCCCGGAAATGGGCTTCGTCATGCGGATTGGATTGGGGCCGGTTTTCATTTACGAATGGTTGACGACTTCGCGGCGCTGGCAAATGTACGCGCTGCGCGGACTGTTTGTGGCAATTCTTTTGGGCGCGCTCGCAGTGGTGTGGCTTTCGGAATTGGATGATGGCCCGCAACCAAGTCGTAAACGTTTGGCCCAAGTCGGAGAACACTTTTTTTACGCCATCATCGGTACTCAATTGGCTCTGGTTTTGCTCGCTGCGCCGGCTGCCACTGCCGGGTCGATCTGTTTGGACAAGGCGCGGGGTGTCTTGGCTCATCTCTTGATCACCGATCTGTCCGATGCGGAAATTGTCCTGGGTAAGTTGGCGGCACGGTTGCTTCCCGTCTTTGGGCTTCTCGTCGCAGCCATGCCGGTTCTGTTCATGGGTATCCTGTTGGGAGGGATCGAGCCGATGGCTCTATTGGGGGCCTTCCTGGTCACCCTGGGCGTCGCCGTATTCGGATGCATGCTCGCCTTCACCCTTTCCGTGTGGGGCACCAAGACTCATGAAGTGCTGCTGGCAACCTACGGCATCTGGATCCTGATTCTCCTGGCAAACCCGGTGTGGTATTTCCTGGCCTGGCTTTGGCAATTCGGCCCACCTCCGGATTGGTTCAAAATGATCAACCCCTTCTGGCTTGCCCTGGCGCCCTATTCCGTTCCGAATAGTACCGATTTGATGGAACCGGCCGTTTATCTCGGCATATCGGTTGCTCTGTCGGTCGTTCTGGCGGCCCTCGTGATTTGCCGCATCCGGGCAGTCACCATCCGCCAGTCCAGCCGGCCGCAACAGCTGCGGAAAGGCATTTTTTTCACCTTCGATTTGCGAAAACTGACTGCATGGTTGCCTGGTCCCTCTTTGGATGGCAACCCCGTCCTGTGGCGGGAGTGGCGCCGCAAACGTCCCTCTCTGTGGGCCCGCGTCATTTGGAGCATTTACTCCGTTCTGGCTATTGTTTGTTGCGTGGTTGTGATAAACCTGGATGCCAATCAAGCAAGGGGTTTCGGAGCCTTTGCCACCGCGCTAATGGTCTCGGTCGGCATGCTTTTATTGAGTGTCAGCGCCGTAACGGTTCTGGCGGAAGAGCGTATCCGCGGCAGCCTTGACGTTTTGCTGGCCACTCCCATCTCAACGGCGAAAATTGTTTGGGGCAAATGGTGGGGAACCTATCGGCGGGTTCCCTGGTTGGTGGTCCTGCCCGCCATTATTGCCTTCAAGATTGCATTTCTGAAGGGAGAATTATCGGGCGTGATTGTCCTCGTAGCACTGGTTTTGGCATACGCAACCGCCATCACCAGCTTGGGATTGGCGCTGGCAACCTGGATTTCCCGCTTCGGCCGGGCAATCGGCATTTGTGTGGGAATTTATGTCATGGTCGCCGTGGCTTGGCCCATCAGCGTGATGATTTTGGGCCCCCGTTCGTATGGCCATCGCTGGGCCGAGGGTCTTGCGTTGGCAAGCCCGTTTTTTGGTCCCGGTCAGATCACTGCCGAAATCGAATACCGCTACCGGCCCGATGACTTTGACCTGTTTGCTTGGGGATGGGGATGGATTGGATTCTACGTGCTGGCTGCCATTTGCTTGTATTTGGCGACGCTGGGGTCTTTCAACAAGAGTATGGGCCGGATCACGAAAAACCGCCCCGGCAGGGAGAGAACCCGATCAACCCTTGCGACGGCATCCTGAGGTAGCCCTCTCGCTCCGCGAGACGTCCGGCTCATCATCTTCGATAAATCTTCAGGAACCTTTCTTGTAGTAATTGTAAACTGCGGCGTGTCCTTTGGCGCGCTCTTCCAGCGCATGCATTTTGTGGTCATCGAAACGCGTAAATTGCTGCACGCAGCGTACGTTGTGTTCAACCTCGGCGGGAGTACGGCAGCCGACAATCACCGTGTTGACTCCCTCCAGCGACAGTACGTAGCCGAGTGCATCCTCCATGTTTAATTTGCCCCGGCCCAGGAGTTTGCCTTGGGCACACACCTTCATGCCGATAATGCCGATGCCCTGGCGTTGCGCCTCGGGCAATACCGTGCGTATGAAAGAAAGCCGATGCACGTCCGCCGCATTGAGGGCCATCAGGACCGTATCGAAGTCGAATCGCCGGATCGCTTCCAATAGTACCGCCGGGTCGTGATGGCCCGTCAGCCCCAGGAAGCGCACACGGCCGTCGGCTCGCGCCTGGATGAACGCTTCCAGCGCGCCGCCCTTGCTAAAAATCTTGTTCACCTCGTCCATGGTGCGGAGATCGTGCAATTGCCACAGGTCGATGTGATCGGTGCGGAGACGTTCAAGACTTTCATCCAGAAGACGCAAGGATCGCTCACGGGTGCGTTCATGCGTCTTGGAGGCGAGGAATATGCGGTCGCGCCGCTCCCCAAGGGCCGCCCCATAGTAATCCATACTGCTGTCGTATGCGGGAGCTGTGTCAAAGTACGTAATTCCCAAATCGAGCGCCGTGCTGATGACCCGAAGTGCTTCAGAGTTCTTGCCATGAGACCGGAGCACTCCTTCGCCTCCCAGTCCCAGGATGGTCACTTCTTGTTTGGTCAGGCCGAGTTGCCGATGCGGGATTCGATTATTGATTCCGAGGATGGGGGCTTTTTTCGCCGATAGCATGAAAAATCTCCGTTGGTGTACTGCTTATTGTAATAAAAATGAAATAATAATGTGGGAAAAGTACAAAATTGGCAAATTTCGCCACCCTCGCAAAGGCAAACGAAACCATGTCGGATCCGCTTGTTCCCGAATTACTTCACTTGAATCAACGCCTGCTCGACAGCGTTGCCCGGTCGGATTGGCTTGCCTATGAAGAACTCTGCGACCCATCGTTGACGGCTTTCGAACCGGAGTCAATGGGCCAGTTGGTGGAAGGCCTGGATTTTCACCGCTTTTATTTCCAGCTGGGAGGGTCTCCCGGCAACCAGCAAACCACCATGTGTTCACCGAAGGTTCGGATCATGGGAGATGTGGCCGTGATTACCTATGTCCGGCTCAATCAGCGCGCGGCCGCTGATGGAACTCCGTTCACGACGGCGTTTGCGGAAACCCGAATCTGGCATTGCCGGGACGGACGTTGGCGGCATGTTCATTTTCACAGGTCGCCAATCAAAGCCTGAACCCCTTGGCGTGGTCAAACGGATCAATAGAATTATTTCACTTTAATCAATGGCGACTACGGCTTTGCCTAGAAAGCCTTTCTTGCCGGGAAACGGGCCACCCTGCCTGAAAACCCCTCACAGAAGACGATCTACAACGGCCTTAATCATCTTAAGGAATTGCCGCCCCCGGCCATAGAAGCCAGACGCAGCAACTCGTGGTAGATCCAGTTTAAGTCACCGGGCCGTTCTTTAAGAAGGCGCTCGGCCAAGTCATCGACGGTCATACCCTGACGCTCTGCCCAGCGGTCCAGAACCTCCCATTCGCGCGGGTGCTTGACGCGGAAGGCGTCTACGAACTGATGGTGGAACGGCTTGGGCGGCTGGGGTTCTTGCTGCTGCCAGCGAGAACGGGGGATGTACTTCCGACCTTTCCGGGCCACGGGCTCGCTGGAGTCCTGCACCTCGCGCAGCGCGAGCCACTCGATGAATGACGTGATCATGGTGGCTTATTTAGGGTCCAGCCACCAGTTTTTCCGACGCTGGGGTCAGTTTTGGAGGGCAGTGAGACGCGAAGTGGCCTACAGGCCAAAAAACCAAGGTAACGGATACCCACTATGCGGTGGTCGCGCTTTTCCGTCGTTCACCCCTTCAATTCCTGAAGGTTACGGGAGCGCTCTACCTTGGGAGGCCGATATGACAACAAAGAGGCAAGATGAACGAGGTTCCCATCTGGTGAAGTCTATCAAACGATCAGACTTTCGGCAAGGGGTCTGGCATGTAAAATCCGAAAGCCAGCCCAACGTTGAGTACCGCGTGCTCTATGAGAGCGCGGCATGCGCCTGCACCTGCGCTGCCTTCCGGCTGCACCAGCCCGAATGGTGCAAGCACATCTGGGCCGTACACGAGTTCGTGTCCGAGAACACGGACATGGCTCCAATCGGGCCAACGCCCGCGCCGGTGGGTCGCTACCGGGATTGGGCCGAGTACCACAAGAGCCGCGCGTGGCAGATTGAGCAGGTCGAGACGCTCATGGCCGAGTTGTGCCGGCCCTTGACGACGCCAATCGCGTCCCCCAAGGGCGGTCGGCCCCGCAACCCCGTGGCTGACGTGGTGTACACGCTGGTTCTTCGGGCCTACTGCAATTTTCCGGGCCGTCGCTTCCCGCGCCTGCTGAGTTCGATTCTGGAACACGCGCTGACGAAGGGGGCCATCACTCGGGTTCCCGGAGCCAGCAGCGCCCAATCCTGTCTGGGCGAAGGCTGGATGGAAAGCCTGCTGACGGAGTTGATCCTGTCCACAAGCTTTCCCTTCCGGTCGCTGGAGACGATCATCGCCGTGGACTGCTCGGGTTTTCTTGGCTCACGTCGCCAGAATTACACCAAGCGGAAAACTGGCGGCAAGGGGCGCGAACGGGGCTGGAAGCGGGCACACATCATGTGCGGCGTGCGCACCGGCATCATCACCGCTGCCATCGTGACCGATGCCCATGACCACGACTCCCCACTCCTCCCGCCTCTGCTGGAAATGACCTGCCAGCGGTTCAAGGTGAAGGAAGTGCTTGGTGACTCTGCTTACGCTAGTGCGCGGAACTTCGAGGCGATACTGGCGAAAGGAGCGAAGCCGTACATCAACTTCCGCAAGAACGCCAAGGGCGCAAAGCCCGGTGCGTGGCGGGAGACGTTCCTGTATTACCGGGATCACCATGCCGAGTGGCAGGAGCACTACCGCCGACGCAGGATGGTCGAGGCCGTCTGGAGCGCGACCAAGCGCATGTTCGGAGAGCGGTTACGTTCCAAGGGGGACGTGGCCGCACAGAACGAATTGCTCCTGAAGCTGCTCTGCTACAACCTCTGCTGCCTGATCCGCTGCATCCATGAATTCGGCATCGAGCCAGAGTTCACCAATGGAAGCATGAATGGGCAAAACGGGTGGCGCATCCAGCGCCCCGAGTAACACTGACCACGAACGGCAGAAGGAGCCCGCCGCAGGCCGGGTTCCTTCTGCCGACACACTGCCTCACACCGGGCCTGCACCGGGGCGTCACGTTCCTTCTGCCTTCTTGCGTGCATTCTTGGCTGTTTTCCTTGGCCGGTTCCAGTACGGCGACTTGCACTTCGGGCAAACACGCGGTTCTCCAGCAGTCTCCTGCTTCGGAACCCACGTATGGCCGCATCGTTCACAGCGCCAACCGCTTAGGGTGATTTTCGCCATCATCTAGCCCTCCATTACTGCCAGTATATCCCGTTCGGTAACAGACCACAACGGATTTTTTCTTGGGTTTGCCTTTACGCGGTATATTACCGCACGTATATTAGGGTGAATGACCCCCTAGCAGGAATTTACCTGAAAGGAGGGTTCCTATATGGACCCGAGACAACAGCGTGGGATCGTGATCGCGGCGATGGCGAAGCTCATCAAGGTTAACGGCCTGTGGGTCGTGCCATCCCAGACTAAGCGGATGACGAATTACTTCGTCAATTTGGAGCAGGGCACCTGCACCTGCAAGGACTTCGAGGAGACGCAACAGGACTGCAAGCACATGCACGCCGCGAGGATAGTGACGCAGCGCGAGGCGAGCCAGCAGGCCGGGCTTCAGGGCACGGAGGTCATGCAGATCGACACCAAGAAGAAGACGTACCCGCAGAACTGGCGGACGTACAACAAGGCCCAGACCGAGGAGAAGGAGCGATTCCGGGTGCTGCTCCACGACCTCTGCCGGAACCTGAAGCACGCGAAGGTCAAACCCGGTCGGCCCCGGACGCCGCTTTCCGACGTGGTGTTCGCCGCTGCCTACAAGGTGTACTCCACGGTCAGCACGCGGCGTTTCTGCACCGACCTGAAGGACGCCGAGAAGAACGGATACGTCTCGAAGGCGATCCACTATAACTCGGTCTGCGCTTACCTCGAATGGCCGGACCTGACGCCTGTACTGAAAAGGCTCATCGGCGTGTCCGCACTTCCGCTCCGGGATGTCGAGTCTGATTTCGCCGTGGACAGCACCGGGTTCGCCACCAGCAGGTTCGTTCGCTGGTTTGATGAGAGGTTCAATGTCGAGCGCAGCGGCCACGATTGGGTCAAGGTCCACGTCATGTCCGGCGTCAAGACGAACGTGGTCACGGCCATCGAGATCCGAGGTCGGAGCGCGGGTGACGCGCCGCTGTTCGGCCCGCTGGTGCGAACGACAAGGAAGAACTTCAACATCAAGGCGATCTCAGCAGACAAGGCATACTTGTCCGAGGACAACATCGAGATCGCGTTCGAGGCCGGGGCTGAGCCGTTCATCCCCTTCAAGGTGGACTCGACCGAGCACGGCGACGGGCTGTGGGACAAGATGTTCCACTACTACCAGACTCGGCGCGACGAGTTCCTCCAGCACTATCACAAGAGGTCGAACGTCGAGGCCACCTTCAACATGATCAAGGCGAAGTTCCGGGACCACGTTCGGAGCCGGTCGGACACGGCCATGAAGAACGAGGTTCTCTGCAAGGTGCTGTGCCACAACATCTGCTGCGTGATCCACTCGCACTGCGATCTCGGGATCGAGCCGGTGTTCTGGCCCGGCGAGAAGCCCCAGCAGGCAGGGTGAGGAGGATGCCATGAACAATCTTCAAACCTGCCTGAAACGGCTCGGTGCGTGCCAGAAAGGACTCGAATGGGCCGGACGCCACGACGATGTGCTGGATGCGTGGTGGGCCTGTCCGCGAGGCGATTGGCTTCTGTGGCTGGCCGTGAAACTTGGCGTGGCACGGCGGACCACGGTGTTCGCGGCCTGCGAATGTGCGCGGGTGGCCCTGCCATTCACAGAAGATGAACGGGTCCGCACGGCGATCATTCTTGCTGAACAGAAGGCATCCGGCGACCGGGACGTGGGGATCGAAGACCTGCTTGTTGCCGCCGAGGATTGCCGTGAGGCTGCCCTCGACGCTGGCTGCTACGCCGACTATGCCGGTGCAAACTCGGCCTATGCCGCGATGTACTGCGTCAAGTCAGCGATGACACCGGGTCGAGCCAAGGAGGAGGCGGCTGCCGTTGCTGAAGCGGTGGCGGAAGCTGCTGCGGATGCCGCTTCTTCGCAGACCGAGGGCGACAAGGCTCGCATAGTTATGCACCTTGTCTGCTCCTACATCGTCCGCAATAGGATCGACGATGACCACATCGTATCGCCGTGGCGGCGGCGCTTCTGTGCCGTGAAGCAGTAGCTCGCCAGCCGATAAGATGACGGTCGAAGAACTGTACTCCTGTGGCGGGGAAGCACGGACGCTCCCCCGATGTCGGGATTTCGCTGGGAGATTGACGCGGGATGGATATATGAGGGCGTCGATCACTGATGTGTGTTGGAGGGCGGGCTTCCACAACCATAGAAGTCTCTGAAACTATAACGCTGGCACGCCGGTTCACCGCAGCCGAGATCACGGAACTTCTGCGGGTAGGGTAGCCGACACCGCCTCAAAAGGCAACAAGGCTGTGGGTTCGGGCGAAGAAGCCCCACCCAAGGGCGGTTACGCTTGTTCTGATTGATCGGGCGGCAGATCAGCGATTCGTCAACTGCTCGATGTACGCACGCAGGTCATCGACGTAGAACGCTTCGACCGCCTCGCCCCGCACCTGCACCTTGAACGGCTTGAAGAAGGCTGACAGGTCATCGTAGTATTGACCCTCGACCGCCCCAAACTGCGGCTTCGCCTGCGGCCACTGGAACTCGATAATCAAGCCCTTCGGCGGCTCTGCCTGCTGCCGGTGCTTGGTGAAGCCCCGAACTTCCACGACCCATCCCTTCTGCGGCTCGGCTTGCCGCTCAGGCGCAGCCAGCAGCCCCGCCGCCAGCGTCAGTGTCAGTATCATGGTGTCCACCCTCCTTTCGACCGCCGAGGAACGCCCACACTGGTATAACCCTGATTGTCGCTCGTCGTTGGCGACAGGGCAAGCCTGTCGCAAAAAGCAATGACGCCGTGGGTCGGGCAAGGAAGCCACGCCTCACCGTCCGTTGCTGTTCTGCAAAGTCATTCAGCAGGTCAGGGCTTCTTGTCACCGCTCGCAATGCTGATGACCGTGAGTTGGTTGTCACGAACAGTCAGTTGCAGAGTGACCCGCATCTCTGCTTTCAGGTCCGTCAGCCCAATCTCCTTCTTGCCGTCCGTGATCTTGGCCTCCATCGCCACAGGGACATCTACCAACTTGGTTTGTCCTTTCACGATTTGATACCTGAACCCCTTGATTTCCCTCTCGCCATCTTTCCCGATCAACCTAAAGTCGGTGCCGCTCTCCGTAATCTTCAAGTTGTTTGTCGTTACGGTCGCTGTGATGGTCTTCCGGTCGCCGTCGATCTTCTTCAAGAGGACATCGCTCACTGTGAGGGCGTTCGGCTTTGCATCCTCCTTCTTGTCTTTCTTCTTGTCTTCCTCCTTCTCTTCCTCATAGAGCTTAAACGTGCCCTCATAGAGCTTAAAGGTGCGGTGCTGCACCTTGCCGTCCTGCCCCCTCCACTCGATTGTGATGTTCTTGCCGTCGCAGATCGTTGTGGACGCCCCATCTGCTTCCGCCGCTCTGTCTGCCTTTGGGGGTTGCGGTTCCACTGCCCACGTTGTCGTATGCGTCAGCACGCCGACGCCGCACAAGCCGAGAGCCGCCAGCAGCACCACCGCCATAGCGACCTTGAGTTTAGTCAGCAGCATCGTTTTCAGCACTCCTTCCGTCAGGGCGGCGACCTTGACCGAGATCACTCCCGTAGCCGCCGCTTGTCCAGCCGCAAACAGGCTTGCGGCTTTGATCGTGGAAGTTACCACTAAGGGCGGCACGCCCGCCGCCGCCACCTTCTGCGATAGCACCGCCGCCAACGCCCCGCCTGACAAGGCGACACCTCGTTGAGCGAGTCGCTTCGCCAGCATCACCCTCGCCCTTGCCAGTTGCCCCGCCACCGTTCCTTCGGGCACGCCGAGTTGTCGAGCCGCCTGCTTACGGGTCTTCCCTTCCAGATCGCACAGGACGATGACGGCACGATAATTATCGGGCAGGCGGCTCAACTCTTCGTCCAGTAGGGGTTGCAGGTCATGCCAAAGGTCTTGTTCGGCTACGGCTAATTCGGGCATCTCCGTCACCTGCCTTTCCCGCTCCTTCCGCTTGGCGGCTGTCGCCCTCGCCTTCAACGCCGTCTGGTGAGCCACCCCGTAGAGCCAGTTGGCGAGCAACTCCCTTGAGGCGATGGACGCCGCCTTGCGGACAAAGACCAGAAAGGTGGCTTGGAAGGCGTCCTCGGCATCGTGGTAGTTGCGAAGGACACGGCGGCAGACGCCCCACACCATCGGTCCATGCCGATGCACAAGGGCTTCAAGAGCCGCCTCGTCACGGCGGCTGATGTAGTCCTCCAGCAGTTGCCCATCGGTCAGCCCCGCCCCGTCTCGCAGAAGCACGGTCCTGCGAAGGTGCTGGATGATCCCGCTCATCTGGCTGGTCGCCATGTCCTTTCCTTCGTTGCCCGCCTGTCGCCCTCTATCTTACTACTACCGGCTGGCGGCAGTTTGATACACTTTTCTCGTCTCGTTGCCTGTCGCGGCGTCCCCGATCCCCTCCCTCGGCCACTCAACCAGAGGAGGACGGTCTCTGTCAAGCCGCCTATTGCAACTTCGCTCGCACAAGTGGCTCTCATCGTGACGGCGGTGATCGGACTCCGTGTCTTCTTTTGAAAACATCTGGCTGATGGTGCTGGGATCGCTCCTTGGCCTCGGATACTTATCGCTGGCGAAGAATGGCAAGCTTTTCTGCCGCTTGGTCCCCTTGAGCAACCCTGACGCGCTGTGACCGAATTGGTTAAGATGGTAGGACGTGCCCGCGTCACGGGTCAGCCCAAGCTTAAGATAGGTTGGTCGCAGAATTCGGTTTTCGGGCATTTGCCTCGCTTGCCCGGAAACTCGCCCAAAAAACCCGGTTGCAGGGCAAAGCCGGCGACTACCGGGAAAGACTCCAAGTCCTGCAGATTTCCCGGAAATTTTCTTTTTTATTCATTTATTTATCACGGTTCGGGGAGTATAAGAGGCGAAGCTGCACTAATACTGCAGATTCTCCAGTAAAGGCGGGGCCCGAGAACAGAAAAGGGATTGGTTGCAGGTTCAAGCCCATTCGCGAAGCCATCTTTAGCAGAAAGGAGGTATTGCGTCGAAGTTCTAGGTTCATTTCGTTGTCTGATGGGAACGAAGAGGAGGGGTAATCCGGGTATTTCACCAACGGATTACCGAGTGTTCCAATCGTTTTGGGTTTGACAACAATCGTTACCAAAGAATCGAGGAGGTTTTCAACATGAAAACAAATGGAATAACGATGAAGCGATTGATTTTTGCCCTGGTTTTGGGTTTGGCCCTGGTTCCGTGGGCTCGGGGTGCTGATGTTTTTGTGGCCCAGCTAACCGGCGCCCAGGAAACTCCTCCCAATACGAGTACCGCTACGGGTCTGATGGTCCTTGTCTTGAACGACGCCCAAGACACATTAAGTTTCCGCATCGATTACCAGGGTTTGGTAGGTACGTCCACGGTCGGATCGCACTTTCACCATGGGCTTCCCACTGTCGCGGGGCCCGTTATCCGGGGTTACCCTGCGGGTCCCGGCATGGAATTCGACGTCACTGATAGTTCTGTCGTCGATAGGTGGACCGCAAACGATACGCAAGCCCTGACGCCCGACTACATCCAAAATCTCTTTGATGGGGAGCTTTACTTCAACATTCATACAGCGCCCGATTATGGGGGCGGCGAGATTCGCGGTCAGATTATCTATTGGTTTTCCTATTAAGCCGGATTTCTCACTAATTATTGTGAGACAGACTGGTCACCTTCGCCTGAAGCGCAAGCGAGGACAACTCGCACCACTGCCCTCGCTTGCGCGTCGCGCTGATGCCCCTCGGTGAAATGAAAGGTACCAAATAAAATGGATTTTTTCATGAGACCTCCATGTCACTAGCATTTCGTTATCAACATCTAAAGGCACAGGCGTCCGGCCAATCTGACATGCCTTTTTTTGCGGAAACGAACCTCACTCCATAAGTTTAAGATCACCAACAATTTAGGAAAGATCGTTTCCGACCTATTGCCACACCCCCCCTTACACCTTGTCGCTCCCCTACATTTCTAAGACTTGTAAGACAGCGCACACCGCTATAAACTTCCTCAGTCTCGTGCGAAAAACACCTGGCCTCGCCCGTTTCCGGCCGTCCCCAGCTGACCCAGAAACGAACCACATCCGAGCGCACTTCCATAACACCTGAGTGCCAACTAAGTCCCAAATCGCTTCTTACTTTCGAAACACTGACCGTTGTGTCACGGCCACATGCTCAGCATTCGCTCGAACGATCTCCTCCGAAAACCTGTTGTATCTGAATCCCCAAACCCGCGAACTTCAAGGCGAATGTTTTAGCTGGAACTTTAAATATGGCCCGCATAAAATCTGCCGGTAGGTCAAAAAACGCCCGAAAGGCTTAAAATCTTCCAACAAGCAAGCTTCTCTCATGGGCCGGTTCAACAGAAAAACGTTCCGGCGTTTTCTTGCCGGTCCACCACAATCACTTCTCGGACCAAAAACCGGAATAATCGAATCGTTTAGGCCCCGACGTTGATACCGCCGTGAATGGTCGACGCGGTGTTATCAATGCTATTCACGACGGGCGGCAAGGTACCTGTTGCATTGCCGTGGACGACGCGGTAGTTGGGAGTGCCGCTGGTCGGCCCGGTGATAATATCGGCCATGCCGTTCCCCTCGAAATCGGCGGATGCGCCTACCTTGACGCCGGTCCCCGTATTCTGCGCATAAGCAAAGAACGAGTTGGCGGGACTATTGGCATTGAAACTGCCATTGTTAATAGACTGGCCGCTGTAGACGTTCACCTGGGGATTGCCGGCGGAAGCGCCGACGATGACATCGCTGAAGCCGCTGCCCCTGGTATCGCCGCAGGCCACGCAGGCGCCGATGCCGAGCGTCGTGCCGAATGCGAAGAACGACTCGCGGAGGTGCGCCTCGGGGTTTAGATTGAAACTTCCCTGTGTCACATCCCTCCCGTTGTAAACTTTGACATGGGGATTGCCGGTGCTCGCCCCGGTAACGATGTCCGCGAAACCGGAGTGGGTGACATCCCCTCCCGCCACGAACGCGCCCAGATTCACATTCAGCCCATAGGCAAAGAACGACGTCAGTACGTGGGCTTCCGGGCTTTGGAAGTTACCCGCGGCGATGGCGGAGCCGTCGTACACCTTGACATGGGGATTGCCGGAGGAGGCTCCCGTGATGATATCGACCGAGTTGCCCCCCTTGACCATGGCCACCGCGACATTGACGCCCACGTGGAATCGGGCCTCATACGGCATGAAGGATGCAATCACGCTCGCATCCGGATTGTTCGGATCGGACGTTCCGTTCTTGATCGCACTGCCGTTGAAGACCTTCACATGCGCGGAAAAGTCCGCCGAACCGGTGATGATGTCCGGAACGCCGTCGCCGTTGACATCGCCGATGGCCACGCTCACCGGTCCCGTGTAACTCGAACCGTAAGGAGCGAAATCCGCCAACAGTGTGCGGTCGGCCTTGTTGCGGATTTGCACCCGGCCGGGCGCTCCACCCACCGCGAAAAACGAATCGATCGTCGTGGTCACCGCATTCGTCGCGGTAATGGTGATGTTCTGGTTCGGCTTCAAGAGCAAGTTGCCATAGTCCGTGCTCGGCACGCCGTCCACGGTCATCGTTACGGGATTGGCCGCAGTCGTATGGAATCCCAGAATATGGGTTTGATCAAACGGTTGCCCCCAGATATCAAAGAAATCCTTCAAGTGAAAATCGCGCGTCGTGGGCGATTCGACGTGCAAAGTTCCCGTATTATCATGGGTATGGATCGGGTAGAAAGCTGTGGGATTATTGCTGGAATCCACCGGAATACCGGTCATTGCCGGAACTTCCTGGTTCTGGCCGTTCACCATAATCGTTAAATGGGGATGGAAATGGAGCGTTAAACCATTATGGCTCGCAGGCAACCCCGTGGCGATAAACGGATCGTTGGAAATGTCGTTGGCAGGGATCCAACTCAATAATCTCCGTTCTTCAAGGTGTTCCAGGTGTGGCCGGAAAATGCCTTTGGTCAGCCGACTCGCCAGGCGATTTTTCCAGGTGAACCAGAATCGTTTGGCGTTCGTCAACGGGGTAGAAAACATGGTTGCTAGCTCCAATTGCTTTGTAATTTCATGAGAAGATTTACTTTTGAAAACAAAAACCCAGGATACCATTCCCGGGGACCGATTGCAAGAATCAAAATAAAAAAGATTTATCTATACCACGCAAGTAAAAATTAACAGAAATCAACTTTTTTCCTTGCATCGGACAAGTTGTTGGATCATCATAGTAACACCCTGAATCGCTACTAGCTTCATGTGCAAGGAGAAGTAAAATGTCGTTCATATTTCGGTCGAAGAATTCATCCGCAGTTCGCTTTTCCCCGCGTCTCGAGATACTCGAAGACCGCCGCCTATTGACGTTCTTCGCGGTCCTGCAAGCTCCCCAGGTCGATGCGTCCGAAATGGCCAGCGCGAATGTTTCGTACCCCCAAGATCCCGGACCCGTAGTTCCGGTTTCCCTGGCTTGCGATGCCAATCCAGCCGGCATGGGGCGGCACAACGGCTATTTCAGTGTTGTCGGGGACAAATCCCGCGGTATCATCATCACTTCCCTGCCGGAGTCCGGGCAGCAGCTCGGGGATCCGATCCAGGTTTCCTTTCAATTCAGCTACACCGCACTGCTCGAAAATTTTTATGATTATCCGCCTATTGAGGATTCGGCCATCAGTTACTCCGCCAGCGTTCGCGGCGGAGACACCGACCAGGACCTTTACAAGGGCGAGATCAGCACCACCTTTACTCCCGGCGATAAAATCAGTGACAGCGGCAAGGTCTCCATTGCCATGACCATCGGCGACCAGATTCTGATTTCCATCTTCGCGCTCGGCGAGGCCCACGCCGCCGAACCCCATTATCGAGATCGCGTCGCGTTCTTCGCAGACTTTTCCATCCAGGATGAGTCCGCTGGTCCTTCGACGTCTCACCACTCACCAGTCGAACTCGCTTTGACCGGCCTCGCTTCGATTTCGCCGAAGGCAACGTCCGGTCCGGCCGTATCCATGCTCGATCAATCCCTCCAGCAAGAGTTTCTTCCTCAAGAGAATAGGCAAATAACAGTTCCAACGCCATCGTCCATCTATCTTTTGGATTTGGATTGGATGGGATTTGCTAAGCCATCCTCGACCGATCGGCTTATTTTGACGCACGTGAACCGAATCTTGCAGGCGGACTCGGTTTTCGGTGACCTTTCGTGACCCAGCTATTGGCCGCAAAGCCGAAGCAACCTGCCAAAGTCATCATTTGTCATCGATCATTCGAATGACCGAATCGATGATGTAGCGCGCTCCCTCCGCAGCCGCTGTCTCTTTACCGGGAGCGCATGCGTCGTTGCACACCCGTCCAACTGCGAGTACCTGGTTCTCCGGCGCGGTTTAGTGAGTAAGTCTTGCCACGACTCACGTCCTGCTGTTAATCTTTTTGAAAAATACGTTGCGCCCACCACCCCCCCGGCCCCCATGAACGTATTTGCAAACCCTGCGACGTATCGACCTCCCTTGCGACGTATTCCCAAACCTTCAATGCCACTTTTACTTATGACTCGCCAAAAACCACCCCTCCGCTGCGACGTATTCCACCCGCCATGAACGTATTCTTCTCTTTGAATTTTGCAGGTAAAGGGCGAAGAGCCGGTTTTCAAGTAGATGCACCGAGCATGTGTGATCCGATGATAGACGGCTCTCACGCCGCCTTCCTTGTCGGTGCCATTATCGCGGCTCTCGGAGCCACACTCTTGGTCTTTGTCCCAGTCGCATCGGGACAGGGATGACAAGACAGGTATTCGTGGGGTCATCTTGACTAGAGATCAACCCAAACCGTACCAAACATAAACATAGGTGTCGTCATCCGCGCTGTAATAAGGATAAATGGCAACATCTCCAGCGTAGTCATAAAGGACGTCCCCGAGTTGCAAAGGTGCGTCCGCAAGGGTCGGAGTCTGGAACCCAACGTCCACGATGGATTGATTGCGGAAATTCGTCCCCACGTAAACCTCCACGCCGGTCTGGATGAGGGGATACTGGCCGAGCACGGAGTCGAACCCGACCGCTTCGCGGGTTTCCACGAAAAGATAGTCATTTCTGCCCGTGCGCTGGATGCGCAAGATGCGCGTCCCATAGCTGGATTCACCGGACTGCAGTACCACATCGGCGGAACCGTTCGCGGGAGTTACGGTGTACCGATCGGACGCGGGAATCCATCCCACATACGAGCGATAGGAAGCGTGGTAATGCGCCGGGCCCCCACTGCCCATCACGTCGAATCGATCTCCGTATTCCGTCGTGGTGCAATTGCCGTCCAGGGGGCCGTCGGAGCAGCGCATCGAGTGCGAATGAGCCAGCCCCAGGTTATGCCCGAGTTCGTGCACCGCGGTGTTCAGGTTCATGGCATTGTTGAGCCAGGTCAACCGCCCCGGAACCTGGCCCAGGCCCGACCAGTTGCACGCGGGTACGCGCGGAAATGCGAAAATAACGTGGTTATAGTTATTCGGCTCGAAACCGGCGGCGCGGGCTGCTGTCTGGGCTTGCGTCGCCCAGGTGCTCGAGGCGCATGTCGTCGACCCGGAAGGAATGGTGAGCCAGTCGGTGACGTCCGCATACGACGACACCTGGCCGTAAGAACCTTCATTAAACCAATTCGGGACCAGGTTATTAAAAACATTGTTCGCGGTGTCCAATGTCCAGGGCCGAGTCTGCCGATCAGAGAAATTAAGATTGATCAACAGCATCGAGCGATAGGACGGTCCCGCTCCCGTGACGCCGGCATCATCCCCTCCGGGCTCTTGCCGAACCGTTAGCCCACCGGGATTTAAACGGAGCTCATCTCCTTTCTGGATTCCCTGAACAGTAACGACTGTGCCGCTCAAATAATCATCCAGCCCCTCGGTGCCGGACATATGAAACCGGTCGTTGCCGGTGTTCAGATAGTATTCCATTTGATCCTGGCCGTCTTCTCCCATGCCACAGTACGTTTCCAGCGTTCCTTGAAGCGTGACCGGAGAATTCTGTGCGTTCTCGAAGGAAGATCCAGTTAAAGATGCAACCAGGTGAGTCAGGGAATCTATCTCGGCGGAAAAATTGTTTTCCCGTCCAGGCAGGGGCGCTCTCGCGCTTTCCATTCCCATCGTCAATCCCGCCAACTCTGGCCGTGTTTTTCCCAAGCCAGAGTCTTCTCCAGTGAGAAACGAATCGTGCCGGGATTGCCGGTTCATCTCCGGATGGCCTTTTGAATTTACAGGGGGAGTATCTTTCACAGATCCCGGATCTATCGAAGAAAGGAGAGAGGGGAGAGGATCCCTTATAGTATCGATATCAAATCCAAAGATTTGTCCCGGTGGCAGCCGATCTTCGCACTGCTCCAGCCTTGGAAGGTAGCGTTCCTGGATTTCTCTTTTCGCCTTCTTGCCGGACGTGATCATTCGCGGACACCAGCGTACCCAGACTTGCAACATGTTTTCTCTCTCCTTTTCAACATCAACAGTTAGAACAAGCGCAATCGGGAAACAATTTTTGGCGAACAAGTGGGGAAAGTGGGAAGGAGTTCAATGGTCCTGATTTTACCGGAAGGTCGATCGAAAAGCCAGAAAATACCACATGCCGGTCCATTTTGCGCTCGAGCCAGTCCCCATTCCGCACGGCATTGACATTTCGTACCAGCGCCACGACAATAGCCGGAGGCTTCGGCCTTCGGCTACCTCAACACGCAGCTCGAACAAAGCTTGAACAAGCACTTACCAGACCTGGAAGTGCGTCCATGACTTTCTCACTTGCAAAGGCGTTCCGAGGCATGATGCGCCGTTCGGCCACAGACCGCCCGGGTGCACCGCGCGTTCGTCGAAGTGCAGTGCCGCGGTTGCTCCTGGAGTGCCTTGAGGAGCGATGTTTACTGAGCTATCAGGTTACCGACCTGGGCACCCTGCAAAGTGACAACTTCAACGCCGCTCTCGGGATCAACGACAACGGCCAGGTAGTCGGCGTCTCGTATATTTACTCCGGCCCCTCCCATGCCTTCGTCTGGGACGCCGACAACGGCATGCAAGACCTGGGCACCCTCCCTGGCGGCCGCTCCAGCCTGGCCTACGGCATCAACATCGCCGGCCAGGTTGCCGGGTACTGCTACACCGCCAATGGGTCCCAGCACGCCTTCCTCTGGGACGCCAACAACGGCATGCAGGATCTCGGCACCCTGCCGGGGGACAACGCCAGCCAGGCCCTCGGTATCAACGACTCCGGCGAGGTGGTCGGGATCTCGTACATCCTCAACGTCGTCACTCACGCTTTCATGTGGGACGCCAAGAACGGCATGCAGGACCTGGGCACGCTCGGTGGCATCGGCAGCGCCGCCTACGCCATCAACAACTCAGGCCAGGTGGTCGGGGCGGCGCACACCGCCGGCGGGTCCGAGCACGCCTTCCTCTGGGACTCCCTCAACGGCATGTCGGACCTGGGTGCTCTGCCGGGTGGCAGTGTCAGCTTCGCCCAGGGCATCAAGGACTCCGCCCAGGTGATTGGTTCCTCGTACACCGGCGGCGGCTACCGCCCCTTCGTCTGGGACGCCGACAACGGCATGCAGAGACTGGGAACCCTGCCAGGTTACAGCTCCAGCTCCGCCCGCGGCATCAACGAAAATGGCCAGGTGGTCGGGATCTCGGTCAACGCGTCCACCTCCGACGCCTTCCTTTGGCAGGATGGCACAATGAGCGACCTCAACGATCTGATTCCCCCCGGCTCAGGCTGGACGCTTTCCGCCGCGAGCGCAATCAATGGTGGCGGACAGATCGTGGGTAATGGCTACCATGATGGCCAATACCGCGCTTACCTTTTGAGCCCCGCTTCCTGCCCGATCTGCACTTCGCCCAGCGCCGGAGCCGGTACGCTGTTCGATGTCACCGCCCTGGACACTTTGCACAGCGTGCACACCGGCTACACCGGCACAGTGCAGTTCTCCACCAGTGACCCGCAACGGGAGCTGCCCGCCGACTTCATTATCACGCCGGCCACCATCGCCCCGGCCACGCTCGGAGCCCAGACCCTCACCATAACCGACACCGCGCACGCGAGGCGAACACCCAAGGTCATGGTCGCCGTGATCAGCGGCGCCGCCTCGCAGGCAGACTCGACTGATCCGTTGGTTGCAACGTACGCGATCCGAATCTTGGAGGCGGACTCGGTTTTCGGTGACCTTTCGTGACCCAGCTATTGGCCGTTAAGCCGAAGCAACGTGGTTCACGGCTTGAATGGAGTCGGCCGGGTTGGTGGCGAGTGGTTGGGAAGCGATCTGTATAGTCCTCAAGTTTCTGCTTTTTCGTTGACACCACCGTGTCCCTGTAAATGCATTCTTTCACCTTAAAGGCACAGGCGGTCGGCCAATCTCCCTTGGCCACCTTAACAGAAATGACGATCCCGTTCCCCGCAAGTCATCACGACCATGTCACTCTCACGACAAAAAAACTCCCGCGCACCGAAACGAGGATTCAGCGGAGCCGTTAGCCAAGAGCTAAATCAACGCTCAGGTTCAACGGGACCGAGTTGATCGGCTTGATCAGAATTCTTTTCGATCCCATGGTCTTTCTTACGAGCCAGATCAAAAGATTGTTGACCGGCGGTCTCTTGCGAGGGAAATCTCGTAATGTTTGCACCAATTTGGAAACCGGCAATACCTGGCGGGACGGTTAAGGTATCGCTGGTTTGTTGGGCGGAAGCTGTTGGGTTTGGTATGTTCAAGAGCAGCGGTTGGTTTACAAGATTCAAAGCCAATGCACGGGCGATGTCCACAGCGGGCAGCGCCGGCACGTGCACACGCGGGGAAAACTGGGATCCCAGCGGAGCCGACAGCGACGTAACACTCAAGGCGGGCAAAACCACCGTAACGTCGGTCGGATCCGTCGGCGTGATCCCTGCCAGCGGATTCCAAAGCGCTCCCGCAGTTGACTGTTCGCCGACCAGGTCATCCGCGAAGGTCGCGCCTGCCAGGGTGAGAGTCACCTCTCGGTCCTGGCTGCTATTGTTGATCAGCACAAACGATTCGGTGTTGGCCGCTGGAACGTTGAACGCTACCACTTGTACGAGCGGATCATCGCTCCCGGCATCCACCCGGATCGAACCGGGCGGGACCCAGCGTGAATAGTGGCCCAAGGCGTGGGCGCCAGTGGTCAACTGCCACGTGTTAGTGGTTGGGTCGCCGAGGACCGCGAAGGCATCGCCGTCTTCGGCGTGGAGCTGATCCAGAGTCAGGCGCGTGCCGAAATGTTGGAGTTGCAGCACGGTATCCCAGTAGGCTCCCTGGAAGAAGAAGCCGCTCATGTCGGCATACACCAGGTCATCGTGGATCTGGATGGCCCGGCCGCGCAAAGAATCGAACGTATCGCCCTGGACACCGCCCACATTGCCATGCGACACTTCGGTCAGCCACACGGGCAAGCCGTACTGCCGGCCAAGGTCGCGCAGTTGGTTGCGGATCTGCACGGCGTCGTGTGGTGGGCGACCGGTCCCGGAGTCCTGGAGGACGCGGGCGAGACTGGAGTACTCCGAACCATAGGGGTACTCGTGGTAGCCGATGACACCCACGTATTGCCGAGCGGCCGGGTCCGCGAGGATGGCGTTGGCCAAGTTATACGAGGAGTATTCCGTCTCCTCCGACCCCGCGAGGAACTGCACCATCCCGAAGCCGTTGTCCGCGAGCCGTTGGCCGGCCGTCTTGACCAAGTCCACCATTTCCTGCGTCGGGCCGCCCGGATAGGTGTCCTGCGTGCCGCCCGCATAGATGGCCCGGTTGCCGGTTAACTCCTCGTTGCCGAACTGGAATAAGGGGGGAGTTTCGCCGTAATTCTTCTGATAGTACAGTTCGTAGGCAAGGGCCTCGCGCGCTACCTTGTTGAGGTAGGTCGTGGGATCGTCTCGCCGGACGCCGTCCAGCCACGGATTTTCCCAGCGGATGTTCGGGAAGCTGGTCCCCAGGAAATAATCGGAATAGCCAAGCTGTTTGGCCGTGAGAAAATTCCCTTGTTCGTCCTGGATGGTGCTGGGGGCATTGATCCAGTTATCGTGCATGTCCTGTTCTTGCCAGCCCTGGAAGCCGTTCCAGTTGATCGTAAATGGGTCCGGATCGCTATCCTGTGTGCGGGTGAAATCTGGTACAGGAGCTTCCAGGAGCTGGCCGGCCTGGCCGAGATTTAGGTGCAGTTCTCCATAAACCAGGGAGAGGATGGAGGCAATTTGGTCCGAACCCGGCTCATACTCTTTGGTAAACTCGGTGCCCCACCCGTTGATGATCTGGTGAGTAACGCTGTTGTCCACTTGCACCGCCACGGAAAGCAACCGGCGCGATTCTAACTCTTCCAGGAATATTCGGGTGTTGCAACCACGCTTGCGGCTCGTAAGCAAGCGAAACCAGGAAGACCGATGCAAACTCATTGGAACGACTCCTCTGATGGGGAATTTGGTGTCCATTATTCTATCATAAGGATAGTGTGTGCGTTCTTGGAAATTACTGGCATTGCAGTATGATGTGCCACGCCGATTTTATGTGGCGCCAAACCAAAGTCCAAGTTTGTATTCTGCCGGCTTCGAATCTTAATGTTCCGGATTGAAATAGAACAGGTTTTGGACGAGATCGTTCGGCGCCATGCTCAGCATGGCGCCGCCGCCAACAGGAGCACGATAAACCGGTTCCGGATCGAAGACTCAATGATTTCTTCGATCATGGACCAACTTTTTGATTTCTTTTACCTTCACCAGGGTTTCATCCGATTTTTCCAGAGCTGATTTTTGGCAGCTTTTGCAGCATAAAAACACCGTTTCGTCCTGGACCCGCACCTTCACCGGCACTCCCATGGATCCGAGCCGTTCGTTGCTGATCGGACAAATGTCTTGCTCGTCCACCAGCCGGCGTTCGTCCGCATTCAACTTCGCACGGGCAGCTTGCACCTCGGCTTCCACTTCTTCCCCGGTTCCTGATTTTTTCAAGCCGACGGCCTCCCGCCGATCTGACACATTTGCGGATTTTTGGCAGCCCGCCAAAACCGCGCAACAGGCGAGAATAGCTAGGCCAATCAATAAATAACACCTCATAAAATCGGTCTCCTTCCCTAGTTTCCAGAAACGTTTTTTTCTGCTTGAACCGAGTGGCACGGCCCCGAGTTTCCTTCGGGTTATCGAGGGCTTCCGTCGTGCACGTCCTACAACACAATAACACCGGCGGGCCTTCGAGCATCACTTCCGTCGGCACCCTCGCCAGATTGGCTTGTGTTCGTCACTGCGATGCCGGTTGTCGCCACCAGTCCACAAAATACGGCGACCTGACTGGCTCTTCCGCAATGCCTTGTTTTTATAATCGAGTTCTGGAATTTGCCAACCTCACCGGAGTTCGTGCAAGCGAACACCGCATGGACATACGTACCACTTCCAAATAAGCATGACAGGGAATGAAAGGAGGATGCCAACATGCCCGAGATGACTGATCTGGAACAAAAGATCAAGGAGAAGCTCTCCCTAAGCCAGGAGCGGGAAGGCTTGCGCTGGCATCAACTCCAGCAGCAAATGGCTGAAGCCGAAGCCCGCCACCAGCGCTATACAGCGCTGGCCGACCGACTGATACAAGAAGTGATCCGGCCGCGCATGGAGAAGCTCAAGACACTCTTCGACAATGCCAGGATCTCGGAGGCGCGGTGTAGCCGCCACACCTGTTGCTGTCAGTTCGAGCACACCGTCCGATTTCCCGCCATCGCGTTTCTGGAAATCGGCGTCACTCGTGACGGAGAGATCAAGACGGTCGTCCTTCAGTCCCAGCTGGAAATACTGCCGGCCTTCTTCCCGGTCGACGGCAAGGACGAGCTGACCATGCTCCTGGACGAAGTAGACGAGAACAACGCCGCCGCATGGGTCGAGGCCAAGATTCTCCACTTCGTGGACACCTACTTGCGCCTGGAAACGTCCGACCACTACCAGCAGGAGAACATCGTGACCGACCCTGTTTGCGGCATGCGGGCCAACAAGGCTTTTGCCCCCGCGCAGATGACATATCGCGGCCAGACATACTACTTCTGTATCGCGGAGTACCGCGCAGCGCCCAAGTAAGAAGGCCGCTCCACACGAAGCCCAGCAGTGAGGAGAGAGACATGGAAACACAAAGCTAAAGACGCAGTCCCCGAACTTATAGCGCTCATGCAAAATGACGTGAGTGACTCGGTTATGCACGGCCCGACGGGTCAATCCCGAGGTTGTGATACAGCGTGGCGAAAACGTCCTGGTAGTGAACCGGCCGCGACACTAATAGCTTTTGAACCCTTTTGGGATACACGAGGCGGGGCTCAGCATTAACTCCACGGTCGCGAAACTTCGCTCCATATCAACTACTTCCCCGAATGGGACTCGAAACTTCGACACAGCAGTTAACACGAACTCTGAGATTTCCCTGTTTCTATTGGCCCCTGTTATCATAGACGTGTTCCGGATTTGGCTGCCGTTTCGCCAAGGTTAGCCCGTATATCTTCCGCGCTGAATAAAGTCCGAGGCCTTCTGGGCGCGACCAACGTGATTTGCTCAACCGTCTCCGAAGCGACTACGTTTGGATGTACATCGAGGTGTCAATGAAACGGCGAGGCCAATGCGATCACGACGCCGGCAGACAGTGCCCCGAGAATGGCGTCGGCGGCCCGACCTCCTGGCAATCGCTGACGACCCTCGCCTTTGGGTGCGTTCAGACGCCAAACCCGCAGGCCAAGGAGGGCGCGGAAAGGGGGCGCGACGGGATTACCGTGGTCGTAATAATGAATATGCTGACCAGACCGTAATATGCTGACCGCTCTGTTAGCATATACACCAGTTTGACTGATTTGCTCGGTCGGGGAGCAGTCTCTTTCTAACAGGAGAGCTATGACGCGTCCTCTACTCGCTGTTGCCGCCGTGATCGGATTCTTGTCGCCTGCTGATACAGACGACGTTCCTCAGATCCACGGTACGCCGCCCAGGCTCATGATCGCGTCCGGAATCGATGCCGACGGCAACCTTGTCCTGTCCGCAACGGAGAACCGTCAAAAGAAGGTCGCGCGAGAAGTCAAGACCGATGGTAAGAAGACGACCCGGGAGGCAACCCTTACCTATCCTGTCACTGTCCTCAACCGGCAGACCGTGTCCCTCAAGGACTCCACAATCTACGACCTCGGGGGCAAGAAGATCTCGCTCGACCAAGCCCGGGAACGGCTCAAGGAGCCCACGCCGATCCTACTGATGATGGTCGGGGAAAAGGTCGATCCGATTTGCCGGAAGATCATGAAGGAGGAAACACTGACGTTCATATTCCCTTCACCTCCGCAGCTCAAGGAACTTCCCAAGCCCAAGCGCGAAGGCGTTGTCACGGTCGGCGAGAAGGTGCCGGACTTCGCGGTACGGACCCTCGACGGCAGGACCGTCAAACTCAGCGAGTTGCAGAAAGACGAAAGGCGGACGAAGCAGGGGGTCATCGTCCTATCCTTCTGGTGTTCGACCTGCACCAGCTGCCGCCGCGTGGAGCCCCACCTCGACAAGCTGGCCAAGGATTACAACGGCCAAGCCACGGTGATCGCCGTGGACGCCAACGCCGGCGAGACCGCCGAGCGGGTCACGGCCTTCGCCAGGGAGAAAGGCTTGGCGCTACCCATCGTCCTCGACCCCGGCGGCTGCACGGCGGATCTGTTCGGGACCGAGGTGACCACCACGACGGTGGTCATCGACGGGAAGGGAGTCCTCCGCTACTGCGGCCGGTTCGGGCAGGGCGACGAGGCCGCCTCCGCGGAAGCGGCCTTGAAGGCAGTGCTGGCCGGCAAAGAGGTGGCCGTGACGACGACGCCGCACGACGGCTGACGAATCGTACGGAAGTAGCCCCCGTGTGGGGCACCACCCGTTGGAAGAAGGCAGGCCGTCCGCCGAACGAAGTGCTGGACCTGACGGCGGCCGCCGTTCCGATTGCGCGCGGTCTCACGCTAACTGCGGCGACCGCCGCAGCTTTAGCTTGGGCGTTCGGGCCGAAAGGAGCTGCGCGTGCATCCGCTCTCCATCGACATACGTCTTAATTAACGACCAGTCCTCCGCCCGAGAACCAGGCGTCGCGGGTTTTTTCAGTTGTACAAGACTCAGCGAGGTGACCATGAAAACGCGCTTCCTTATTGCTCTGGCCACAGTAGGCGCAGTTTCCACTGTTCTCCGGGCTGACAGCTGGCCGGCCCCCACGCCGCGGGTGTTCGGCTCCGAATTGGGTAGTCGGGCCTTCAAGGTGCTCAAACCTACTCTCAGTGGCCCGAGTGAAGGTGTCCTGTTCCGGCTTGACGCCGATGGCAAGGAACAGATTGTCTGGGAGGCCAAATTGGTCAACACGCCCCACCGCGTTCTGGTGGACGACAGCGGTAGGTTTGTCGCAACGATCGACACGTACGCCAATCTTGGGTTCGCTCATTCCTTGGTTATTTATGGGGATAAAGGGAAGGTAATTCGGGATTTCAAGCTCGAAGACTTGTTGACCCAAGATGAAATCAGCAAAAACGTTGCTCGTACAGAGACTTCCCGCCACTGGGCCAAAAAATGCGCGTTTCAGTTAGAAAGTGATCATCTTGTCCTGCGCCTGAGCTGGGGGAAAGTCATTCGCATCGAATTGCTGACAGGAAAGATCGCAGAGACGAAGTAGACAGTAACGACTTGGCACTAAAAACAGGACTCGCCGCTCGTTGGCTAGGAATTAAGGGTCAGGGTAACAGATTGGCGATCACCGGTCGGGAACACTCAGCACCGTTTCGCACACAACGCGGTGTTTGCTCATCCGAATCGACAACACCAAGGTAAAGCCGTGGTAGGCCAAGCTGATGAATGCGAGGTCAACAGGTCCCGATAGCAACGACTTGAACGAACCGAAAAACTTTAGGGTTTCAAAGTGCGCCTAGTTAACTTCAGAGGCCATCTAGCCGTTGGACTAAGCCGCTCTGCGGAGGAAGAAAGGCGAGCGGTTGACGAGTGGGGTGAGCCGAGGACTGGCTTGGGCCAGAATGACTTCGCGGCGTGCT
>Ga0306920_100000604_pt1 | contig 42264 bp, 38 predicted proteins | sample flu12Cox44000170_FD_204666 | JGI IMG/M metagenome (GOLD analysis project Ga0306920, IMG submission 204666) | Lab enrichment of tropical soil microbial communities from Luquillo Experimental Forest, Puerto Rico - flux4day.12C.oxic.44.000.170 (v2)... | ecosystem: Environmental > Terrestrial >... | reverse complement strand
GAGATCGTCATTCCTTCGGCTGGACACCACTAGGGAGGTGGGCTGGCGGTCCGTCTGACCCCAATCAGACGGACCGACGTTTCGGATTCCGAAACAGGCTGGATGCTTACATCCGGCCTTCGTCTCCCGATGGGCCGTAAATCGACGGTACCGGGACCTGGTTCATCCGCAGATACACCGAGAGCTGACCGCGATGATGAATCATGTGGTTCAGGATCATGCTGCGGAGGACCTGAATGCGAGGCATGGCGAAGAAGGTCTTTCCGCCGTTCAGCAGTGTCCAGGTTTTGTATAGCTCCTCATCACTTGCTTTCGAAATGGCGGCCTTCGCGGAGGCCACGTTCTTGTCAAAGAGCTCAAGTAATTGGGTGCGTGAAGTCATCGTCGTCGGCTGCACGGGCTGGGCTCCGGGCGGAGCAAAATCAAAGCTATCGCCCTGAAAGGTGCTGGCCACAAATCCCGCCATCTCAGCGAGATGGCCAGCAAGGCGTCCCAGGGACATGGAGGTCGCGTGCGGTTTCCAGGCCACTTTCTCCTCGGGAACGCGCTCAAGGGTTTTTCGGGTTGTTGCCATTTCGTGCTCGAATTCCGGGAGCAATGCGTCGCGTAATGCCATGGTTCCTCCGTCGCTATGGTTGGTTTCTGTCCGCTGCACAATCCTATCCCAGGGACGTGAATGGACCCGCAATCGGATGCCGAAAGGGCTCCCTCAGATTCCGCCGCGTCCCGCCGAGTGGGAGAGAACCCGCGCCTCAGGATGGTGTTCGGACTGAGCTTCTTCCGCCTTGCTTGGTCGAACAGGAAGCGTATTGGCCCCGCTGCCCGCCGTGCGTTTCCAGGTGTGCACGATGCGGTGAATGACGGTAATATTTGGCCCGATGGCGAGAACCCAGAGCACAACTTCCATGCGATTGGCGAGTGCGCCCACGATCATCAGCACAAGCCGTTCCGGGCGGTCCCAAAAGCCGATTTGCTCGGGCGGCAGCAAGGACTCGGCGCGAGCTTTCGCGTAGCTAACCATCACCGCGCCGGCCATCGAAGCGCCGGCCAGTACGGCATACATGAAGCGGTTCACTTGCGCGAAATAGACGAGAAGACCCAGAAAAAGGATCAGATCCGAGTAGCGGTCAAAAATCGAATCAAGGAAACCGCCGAACAGAGACACGCGATTTTGGCGGCGAGCCACCGGTCCGTCCAACAAATCGCATAGACCCGCGAGCATCATCATTCCGCCTGCTGAAGAAAAACGGCCCCGGGCGAAGAACATGCCCGCCCACAGGTTCGCGATGAGAGCGCACCAAGTGATGACGTTGGGAGGGATACGTGTGGAAGCCAGCAGGGCGGCTAGGATGCCCACCGGTGTTGAAAGGTAGCGGCCAATGGTCCGCGTTAACATCGAGCGAGTGCCGTCTCGCTAGTCTTCTTCATAACTCGTCATAGATCGTGCTTAACTCCACGACTTCGTACTCCTTGAGCCCGGCCGGAGTCGCCACTTTGACTTCATCGCCCACCTTTTTCCCAAGCAGGGCGCGGCCGATCGGAGAAGTGGTTGAAATCAGGCCCTTGGCCGCATCCGCCTCTTCGACCGTTACCAGCTTGTACTCGATTCGGGCGTCCTTGGCAACGTCCAGCACAACAATCTTCGAACCGTAAGCAGCCCGATCTTTCGGCAGATTGTTCAGGTTGAGCATGGACAGATCGGCCATCCGTTTGTGAAGCTGTCCGAGACGCGCCGCCACGTAGCCCTGACGTTCCTTGGCGTACTTGTACTCAGCATTTTCAGACAGATCCCCGTGTGCGCGCGCTACCTTGATTTCCTTGGGCAGTTCGCTGTGCAGTTCGTGCTCGAGGGCAGCAATTTCGTCCTGGAGCTTTCTTTTTATGTTGGAAGCCAGATCAGTCATGCAATTTTTGCGTGCCGCAGCTCGCTTTCAAGGGCAAGGGCATAAGTTGGCTTACAGGCCAAATTATAAGGATTTGGCCCGCATGCCGCAAATCAGACGGCGCCGGCCTCGCTGGGTATCGTCTAGCAGCTACAGCAGCCAACCAGAGCGTCAAGCGCAGGCCTTTCGCGGCTCGAGAGGCGACTTATAGGAGCCCGGGATAAGCCGGAACGCGATGCTCAAGCGGTTCCAACCGTTGATGGCGACGATCGCCAGCGTGAGGTTGGCGAGCTCCTCGGGCGTAAAATGGTTCTTCACCCGGTCAAAGACGTCGTCCTCGACATGCGACTCAGAAACCAGGGTGACCGCTTCGGTCCATTCGAGCGCGGCACGCTCTCGCTCGGTGTATTGAGGGGACTCGCGCCAGCCATTCAACAGGTATAGGCGCTGCTCGGTTTCGCCGAGAGCGCGGGCGTCCTTGCTGTGCATATCCAGGCAGTAAGCGCAGCCATTGATCTGCGAGGCTCGCATTTTGACCAATTCGAGCAGAGGGCGTTCGAGGCCCGCGGAATCAACAAACTGCTGAAGATTGGACATGGCCTGGTAGCCCTGAGGGGAGGATTTGAAGGGATTGAGCCGCTGTTCCATCTCCTGGTCTCCGAGGAACCCCGCAAGCCCAGTATAGCGCTCAGCTAGGACCCTGGCGAATCGATCTCTACAGAAAGGGATCAAGCTTCGCTGTAGAATCAGTAGGACCCGTGATGGCAGCGGGGGGTGGCTCGTGAATCTGGAACTGACCGAAGAGCAAAGGCTTCTAGAGCAAAGTGTGCGGGAGTTCGCCCGGGCGGAAGTGAAGCCGATCGCTAAGGAGCTTGATGAGACGGGCCGCTTCCCTCGGGAGGTTATCGGCAAGGCGGGGAAGCTGGGACTTGCTGGAATCGCAGTTGCCGAGAGGCATGGCGGGGCGGGGATGGATCACATCTGCTACTCGATCGCGCTTGAAGAGATCGCTCGCGTGTGCGCGTCGACCAGCGTGATCTTGTCGGTGCAGAACTCGCTTTACTGCGGGGCGCTCGAGCAGTTTGCGACCGAGGAGCAGAAAACAGAATTCCTGGTGCCCTTTGCTAGGGGCGAGAGGATCGGCTGCTACGCACTGACCGAGCCGCAGGCAGGCTCGAACGCCGCGGCACTTCGCACCAAGGCGATACGCAAAGGCGACGTCTACCTTGTGAATGGCACGAAAGCCTGGATCACCAACGGCGGTGCTGCCGACGCAGGAATTGTTTTCGTCAACACCCAGCCGGAGCAGGGCGAGCGCGGCATCACCGCGCTGTTGATCGAGAAGGGCACACGCGGCTTCGCAGTCGGGAAGGAAGAAAAAAAACTTGGCATTCATGCGACCGCGTGCACGGAACTGGTCTTCACCGATTGCGAAGTACCAGTAGCCAATCGCATCGGCAATGACGGTGCAGGCTACAAAATCGCCCTGGCGACGCTCGATAGCGGGCGAATCGGCATCGCCTCGCAGGCCATTGGCATCGCCCAGGGTGCGTTCGATGCCTCCGTCGAATATGCGCGGCAGCGGCAGGCCTTCGGACATCCGATCGCCGAATTTCAGGCGATTCAGTTCATGCTCGCCGATATGGCCACAGAAATCGACACGGCCCGCCTCCTAGCCCGTCGTGCCGCCTGGAAGCAGGACTCCGGTGCGCGCTTTTCGATGGAAGCCTCGATCGCCAAACTATTTGCCAGCGAAATGGCCACACGCGTGGCCCACAGGGCGATTCAGATCCATGGCGGCAACGGGTACAGCAGCGAGTATCCGGTCGAGCGCGCCTACCGCGACGCACGCATCACGGAAATCTACGAAGGCACCAGCGAGATTCAGCGCCTGATCATCGCCTCATGGGTGCTGAAATCATTCTGAAATATAGATCCCGAGAGGCCAGCCGCCGCGCCGGATGAGAAGTGTGTTTCATGAAATCCTTCTTTTCTATGGCGGTCCTTTTTGTTCTGCTGTTTTACGGAATCCTGTTGGTTCTGATGCCGCTGGCGCTGAAGTGGAGATTCCGATCTCGGGCGAGAATCTTCCCCCGCGTCATCCGCTTTGAAGACCTGCCCGCAGCAGCGCGGGTTTTCGTTCAGAAAAACACAAATTCCTTCGAACTTTGGGGCTTCGATCTCATCACCTATCTGAATTTGTGTCTGGCTCCCGAGCGAGCCGGGCCCTTCCTGGCACTCCTCAGCAATCCACACACAGGTGAGTGGGCCGGCATTTCCTACGGTGTATTCAAAGGAAATTCGCGCGGATACTTGGGATTCATCACCCAGGCAGGCGATGTGCAAGTGGAAACCAACACCGATGTGATCAGCTCCGTCTTGTTCCCCACGCCCAACCGTCAGGTCTTCCGCTTTCCAAATGTTCGTGATGTTTTCACGCTCTATCGTTTGCATCGAATGCTGGTTCAACAGATCATCGGTCATCACTATCCGGTTCTGCCGCCTGCTGGGCAAGAAGTCGCCGAACTCCAGGGTCGGCTCGAACGCTACACTAGAGCGCAGCAGGCCCGAGGCTACCTCGAGCTCGATTGGAGACACCACTGTTACCGGCTCACTTGGAAGGGAGCGATGGTGGCAACCTGGCGCTTTATTTGGCCCGGGCCGCTACTGTGCGCGTGGTTTATCGGGCGCCGGACGAGGGCTATCCTCAAAAGCCGAGCGCGCGCGCAGCAGTCACAGAGCCTTGCTTGATCGGTGGGCTCGGAGGCCGCGCCGTTCGAGCGCAGTGCTGGTATTCTGGCAGCATGCTCGAGCTGGACTACAGCCAGGAATTTGAGGCGTCGCGCGAGCAGGATTTTTTCGCGGCAGTGCCACCACGGGCGGGAGTCTTGCGTGTGGAGATGCGCTCGAGCGGGGCGCCGCCCTACCTGCTGCGAACCGCCGACTTGCGCCGCGCCGCCGAACGTCTGTTGCGAGCGCCCGAGCCGGGCTCCAAGCGGCTGAATCTGCGCGATGTCGCCGGCCGCATTTGCTATCGCCTTACCGGTTCCAAATTCGAGCAGACGCTCACGTTTTACGAACAGGCGAAAAGGCATGTGCCCGAGCGCTATCGAGAGATGCTGCGTTTGCGCCCGCCCGCCGTGTTGAAAGTGAACCTGCCGAACGAGTATCCGCGCTGCTACGTTACGCGGCGGATTCGTGACGACGCGGGATTTTACTTCGGACCGTTTGCTTCGCGCCGTGCGGCGGAGGCTTTCTCAAGCGCTTTTCTCGATCTCTTTAAGACTCGCCGATGTCAGATTCGGATTCGCCGCGACCCGAGTTTTCCGGGGTGTATTTATTCCGAAATGAAGATGTGTCTGGCTCCCTGCTTCGCCGGGTGTACGGAAGAGGAATATGACGCCGAACTTCTGAAGGCCGTGGAGGCGCTGGCAACCTGCGGCGGTGCTCTCACCCGCCGAATCGAAGTCGAGCGGGAGGCGGCCAGCGAAGCGTTGGATTACGAACGGGCTGCCTCGCTGCACAGACGTTTGGAAAAGGTGTCAGCGGTGGTGCGCAGCCTTCCGGGCCTGGCGCGACGAATTGATGACCTCGATGCCGTGATCTTGCAGCCAGGGGCGGAGGAGAAAACGGTGGCTGTGTTTCCCCTGAGCGCCGGGTTACTAGGGGAGCCGCTTTTTCTGCGCTTCGGCGAGCTGTCCAGCCAGCCGCGCTCGGTAGAAGCGATTCTGCGTCAAGCGCTCGAACCCTTCGGGCCCGCCGCGGCGCGCGAACGGGAACCAAAGGCCGAAGAGGGCGTTAGGAGCTGGCGCCCTCGCTATGGTTTGCACCGAGCGCCACCGGAGTTGAGCGAGCACCTTTCGCTGGTGAGCCGCTGGTTCTATTCCAATCCCCGTGACGGCGAAATTCTTTTCCGCGAAGACGATTGGCCTTATCGCCGGATCCTGCGAGCCTCTAGCCGCGTGCTTTCTCGCTCGGATGGTTCGAATCCCTCGCCTGCTGACTCAACTCGAGCACAATCCTGAGCAATCCTCTGTACTCGGCATCGTACAATAATCATTTATGGCCCGAACCGAACCAATCGGACCCGACCGTCTTCGAGCCGGGGTGCGCTCGCGTTTTCAGGACACGGTCCGTTCTCTGCGGCACCGCAATTTCCAACTTTTTTTTAGTGGCCAGCTAATCTCGCTGATCGGCACTTGGATGGACAATGTGGCCGAAGCGTGGCTCGTCTATCGCCTGACCGGATCGTCTTTGCTGCTTGGCACCGTTTCTTTCGCCGGGCAAATTCCGGTGCTGTTGATGGCGCCTGTGGCCGGACTGGTCGCCGATCGTTTGAATCGGCGCAAGGTTGTGATCGCCACGCAGGTTTCGTCGATGGTTCTGGCGTTCATCCTCTCCTTTTTGACCCTTTCCAAGCGGGTCACCGTGTGGCAAGTGATTGTGCTGGCTCTATTGATGGGTGTGGTAAATGCATTTGATATACCCGCACGGCAGTCGTTTCTGGTCGAGATGGTCGGGCGCCAAGATCTGATGAACGCAATTGCTCTCAACTCTTCCATGTTCAATGCGGCGCGCATTATTGGCCCGTCGATCGCCGGGTTGCTGGTGGCCAGCGTCGGTGAAGGTTGGTGCTTTTTCGCCAACGCGGTCAGCTACTTTGCCGTGATTGCCGGGCTCTTGATGATGCGTGTGCCCCCCCGGCCGATCTCGCGGGAAAAAGCGTCGCCGTTTGAACATATCGCCGAGGGATTCAGGTTCGTGCGGAGCACGGTGCCGATTCGCAGCCTGCTTTTGCTCATCGGCCTGGTCAGTCTGGTGGCCATGCCCTACGCCGTTTTGATGCCGGTATTTGCGGCGCGCATTCTGCATGGCAATGCCCGCACACTGGGAATTCTGATGGGTGCGGCGGGTGTGGGCGCACTAAGTGGGGCCTTGATGCTCGCCGCGCGGCGCGGCGTGTCCGGATTGGGAAGGGTTGTGGCCATAGCCTGCGCTTCTTTCGGAGCCTCCTTGATTCTATTCTCGCTTTCGCGCTGGTGGGTATTGTCAGCACTGTTGCTCATCCCCGTGGGGTTTTCGGTAATGACGCAGATGGGTTCGACGAATACCTTGATTCAGGCCATGGTGCCTGACCGCCTGCGCGGCCGTACCATGGCGGTATATTCGATGATGTTTATGGGAATGGCGCCCTTTGGGGCGCTTCTTTCCGGTGCCCTTGCCGACCGGATGGGTGCTCCGCGAACGGTCGCCCTCGGAGGGGTCACCGCCATTGCGGGAGCGATCGCCTTTTGGCGTTACCTGCCCAAAATACGGGTCGAGGCCCGGCAACTGCTGAGCCGAGCGGCCCTGGAGAGCCAAGAAGCCGTCGAGGAAATGGCCGCGCGGATCTCTTAAATCCTTCTCCGGCGGTTTTGGTTGGTTCTGCTATACTTCGCCGGTTTTTTGATCGGGCGGATTGAAGGCGACGGGATGTCAACTCCCCAAGCAACAACCCCTCGACTGTCTGGGCGCGCCACGCCCCAGGGTACGCGGCGCTATGCCGCTCGCTTTCAGGGACGCGCGGCCTCGCGGCACTTTCGCGAAGCGGCCGGCGGGCTGTGTGTCTCCTCTCTCGGCATCGGTACCTACCTCGGCGAGCCCGACTTGTCTACCGATAAGGCCTATGCCGAGGCCGTGACAGCGGCCATCGAGGGTGGCCTCAATCTGATCGATTCGGCAATCAATTACCGCTTCCAGCGCAGCGAGCGGTCCGTCGGCTTGGCGCTCAAATCGCTTGCCGCCAGGGGATTCTCCCGCGAAGAGATCGTGCTTTGCACCAAGGCCGGTTTCCTTACGCCCGATGGGGGGATGCCGGACGACCCGGAAGCCTATTTTTCGCGCGAATTTCTCGAGCGCGGAATTTTTCGTCCGGAAGACATCGTGGCAGGCTGCCATTGCCTTCTGCCGGGCTATCTCGCCGATCAACTCGAGCGCAGTCGGGCCAACCTGGGTGTCGAGTGTATCGACGTCTTTTACTTGCACAACCCGGAAACGCAGCTCGATGAAATCTCCGGGGAGGAATTCCGATGGCGGATCGCCCAGGCCTTCACATTTCTCGAATCGGCGGTCGTTGCGGGCAAGATTGCTGCCTATGGGTTCGCCACCTGGAATTGCTTTCGCCTAGATCCCCAGGAGCCTGGATATATTTCCCTTGCTGCCATGGAACAGATCGCGCGCGAAGCTGGTGGCCCAACTCATCACTTCCGATTCTTGCAGCTGCCGTTGAACCTGGCCATGCCGGAGGCCTTGCTCAAGCCGAACCAAGTCGTGCAGGGAAAAACGATGGCAATCGTGCAGGCGGCGCGGGCGCTCGGAGTCACCCTGGTTACGAGCGCGGCTCTGCTGGAAGGGCAACTCACGCGAAAACTCCCGAGTTACATCGGCCGGGCGCTCGGCTTAGAAAGCAATTCGGCCCAGGCTTTGCAGTTTGCCCGCTCGGTTCCGGGTGTCACCACGGCGCTCGTGGGTATGAGCGATGTCGCGCATGTTCGCGCGAATCTCGAATTAGTGGCGGTCGAACTCGCTCCGAGGGATCAGTTCTTGAAACTTTTTGAGCCGCAGACGAAAAGATAATCCCATCGTCAGCTCCTGGGGTCCGCTGAGGAAATCATCCATTGGTTGATCGCTTTGCCCACTTCCTCCAAATGGCCGGCGAAGAAATGGTCGGCGGCCTCGATGAACACCAGCCGCTTGGGTTGGGGCCAAGTCCTAAAGAGCGTTTCGAAACCGTCCCGCGAGCCAAACTGATCGTTTCCGCCTTGCACGAAGAGCTTCGGCTTTGCGCATCTCACAAGATAGGAGGCATCGACATTATTCACCGGAAGTCCTAAGGCAATCAGACGTGTTACGCGGTCGTCTGCGCATCCTACCCGCAAGCCCACCCACGATCCGAAACTGAATCCGGCGAGAAGGATCGGTTTGCCAGGGAACTGCGAGGTGAGATAGTCGAGCGCTGCCTCGACGTCGCGCTGTTCGCCGATTCCGCTATCGTGCACCCCTTCGCTTTGGCCGGCGCCGCGAAAATTGAAGCGGAGTACGGCCGCGCCCCATTGGTGAATCGTTTTCGCAGTCCGATAGACAACCTTGTTGTGCATCGTGCCGCCAAAAAGCGGATGCGGATGACAAACCAAGGCCACAAAAGCGGGTTCAGTACCCTGCGCGGTCCACAGAAGTGCTTCGAGACGTCCCGCCGGTCCGGGGAGGAAGAAAGCTCGATGAAAGACGTCTGCCATGGGAGGCCTGCTTATCCTACTGGCCGGTCCCCTGACGGTCAAACACGCACAACGGCGGATCTCCGCTGTTCGACAAAGCGGGCCCACACTCGGCAGTCCGCTCTTCGAGTCCGTAAAAGGGCATTGCACGCGCTAGCCAGCGATGATAGGTTGGTGCGATTCAACCGGAGGTGTCATGGAAAACGGCATCGAGCGCCGCGCAGCGCGACGTTTCTCGATGATGCTTCCCTTGAAAGTCCGTTTTGCTGCCCAAAATGGGGTAATCGAGAAATCCGCCGAAACCCGCGACGTCAGCTTCCGCGGCCTCTACTTCACGATTGAAGCTTCCGTTGAAACGGGCAGCTCGATCGAGTTTGTCCTCACCCTTCCCCAGCAGATCACTCTCGCCGGCGATGTTCACATCCGCTGCTATGGGCGCGTTCTGCGGGTCGAGGCGCACAATAGCCACAGCGGCGTCGCCGCGCGCATCGAACGCTACGAATTCCTCCCCGCTCCGGTCTGAACTCCCTACGCTTTCCCGAGAATTTTCTTCTCTTCTTCTTCCCTCTGAAGGAAGATGCTTGTTTGGTTCTCCTATGGCCCGCCACACCCTGCTGATCGACGCCGACGATACTCTGTGGGAAAACAATATTTTCTTTGAGAAGGCCATCGATGACTTCATTACCAAGCTCGAGCACCTCGGTTACACCCGCGAGTACATTCGCCACATCTTGAACGAGACCGAGCGCCGCAATATCCGCCAGCATGGTTACGGCGTTCGTAGTTTCCGTCGTTCGCTAGAAGACACCTATTTAAAGCTCGCCGGCAACATGGCCCGCCGCGAAATCGTGAAAGACATCGAAAGCGCCGCCGCTGAGCTGGAAAATACTCCCCCTCACGTGCTGGAAGGCGTTCCCGAAACGCTTGTCTATCTGGCAAAACGTCACCGATTAATCCTGCTCACCAAAGGCGAGGCAGCCGAACAGGCGGCCAAGGTCGAACGTTCCGGCCTGCAGTCATATTTCGAAGCCGTCGAAATCGTCATGGAGAAAGATGCCAGCACCTACGGGCGCGTCATCGAGCAATTCAAAATCGTAAAGACGCATGGATGGATGATCGGCAACAGCCCGCGCAGCGACATCAACCCGGCTCTTCAATCAGGTCTCAATGCCGTCTTTATTCCCCATTCGGCCACCTGGGAAATGGAAAAGTCCGAGCTCGAGGCCGGCGCTGGAAAGCTTCTGATCCTTTCAGCCTTTCGCGAGCTCCGCGCTCACTTTTAGCTCCTAGGGGGTGCCTCGCGATGGCAGCCCAAATTGTCCGCGCCCCCAAAGGGTGGCTTGCTTCCCCTCCCCCCTGGGGAACGCTAAAATCGGGCCATGACCACCGAAACTGCGGAAAGCATCACCCATTACCAAAGCGAATTTGCCGATTTCGAGGGCGTCACTTACTTGAACGCGGCGCTTCAAGGCCCCCTGCCGCTCGCTAGTGCGCACCAGGCGCGAGCCGCGCTTGAATGGAAGAAGCATCCCTATCGAGTGCCGGATAGTGTCTATTTCGACCTGCCCGATCGTATCCGCGGGAAGATCGCGCACATTATCGGCGGCCGGGGCGACGAGATCGCCGTCACTACCGGTGCCAGCTCCGGGCTGGCCTCGATCGCCGCCGGGATGGACTGGAAACCCGGCGACGAAGTCGTAGTCGGGCGTGGGGAGTTTCCCGCCCACCGCTCGACCTGGCTGCGCTACGAACAAGCCGGCAAACTGCGGGTGCGTGTGGTTGAGCCGAGAGGTCGGTTTATTTCCGCCGACGATTACATCGAGTGTATCGGGCGCCATACGCGGGTTGTCTCGGCGAGTCTCGTTCGCTTCGATAACGGGGCGCGTCTCGACGCAGCTCGTCTTGCCCGCGCCTGTGAAAAATTTGGCGCAGCGCTGGTCCTCGATCTTTCTCAATGCGCTGGAGCGATGGCCTTAGACGTCCGCCATCTGGGCGCAACAATGGCGGTTGCCAGTGGCTACAAGTGGCTGCTCGGGCCTTACGGATGTGGTTTCTTCTGGATCGCCAGCGAATGGATTGAACGATTACCGCTCGGCGCTGTGTACTTCATGGCTCTCGAGGGGGCGCGCGATTTCCAGGCTATGGGCAGCGTCGAGTTTCGGGCCGCACCTGGCGCCCGCCGCTGGGACTCAGCCGAAACAGCGAATTTCACGAATCTGGCAGCCTGGGAGGCTTCCCTCGATCTGATCTTACGCATTGGCGTTGAGGAGGTCGAGCGGCACAACGACGCGCTCGTGGCCGAGATTGTGGCCCAACTGCCTCACACCAATTGCGTCCTCGCCTCGCCTGCCGAGCGGGAAGGGCGCGGACCGTACGTTTCGATCTCCGCGCGCGATCCAAAGGATACGCCTGCGCTGTATGAGAGGTTGCGCGCTGCTGAAGTTGGGGTGAGCCTGCGCGAAAATGCGCTGCGCATCTCGCCCCATATCTACAATACCCCGCAAGATATTGAACGACTGATGAAGGTGCTATCCGCCCAAGTCTGAGCAGCGATTACGGGTTTGCGCTCGGATATTCTCGCGGGTCCGTGTAGCTGAAAGGCACGTGGATTACGGCCTCGACGTCGACAGGCAGGCCTGCTCGTGTGGCCGGCTCGAACCTCCATTGCTCGAGGGCCTCAACCGCATTGCGATCTAGTTGCGGATCAAGGTCTCGCACGATTTGAATGCTGTCGACCGATCCGTTCTTGCGGATGATCGCGTACAGCACGACTTCCCCGTGCACATGGCCCTTGATCATATCCTGCGGATATTTGGGGTCCGTCACATGCACCGGAACTGGTTCTGCTAGGCGTTGCTTCGGCCGATAGCTGGGTTCCTGACCTTCCTCGAGTTCCGCAAAGTTCAAAATCCAGCTTCCGCTAGCGCTTGTAAGGTTTGGCAGGTTCACATGCATCGTGTAGATCTCGCTGCTAGAAAGTATTTTCTCCGGAGGCAGACCAGGAGCGAGTCGGCTCGCCTCGAGCGGGCCGCTCCGATGAGCGCTGGCCGTCGGCTGATACGGTTCTTTTGGGGTGAGATCGAGCCTGCCCGTACGCCCCGTTGCGGCTGCCACTCCGCCCCCGTTTGTACGCGGCTCAACGCCTCCGCGGATGCTGATTGCCGCAGGCAGCGAACTCGAACTGCCCGGGCCAGCCGCGCCTGCCAGGCCCGAGGCCGTACTGCGATTCTCCGATCCAGCGGCTTCGCCAGCTCGGCTGCCGGCAGGCGAAGTCGAGATTCGCGCAGCCAGGTTTCCTTCAGGCACGCTCGCCACAGGAGCCGGGGGGCCGGGAGTCGCCGAAAGCGCGATGATGTTGCGATTCAGCTCATTCGCTGTACTGGCGGCAATCTCAGGCGCCGCGGCGTTGGCGGATGAATCAAGCTGGCGCGTCTTCGGCGCGGACATCGCGCTCAGCGGAATGTTCGGCCTAGCCAGTATGACTTTTGGCGGCGCGATGGTCAGCGAGCCTCGATCGTTTTGGGTGTTGGGCAGTTCCGGCGCTGCCAGGCTGTCGACGCTTCGTTGCTCGATTTTGGGAGCCGACGGTGCTGCCGACAACTGAAATTTCGGCCTGGGCAGATGAGGCTGGGCGGTCTTCCACTCCAGAATGTTGGGAAGTTGTGGAACAATCTTCGGAGGAGTGTTCGGAGCGTCAGGCCGAATCAGCGTTTGGCGCGGGTGGGTCAGGCGAACCGGTATCGAAAGAATCGTCTGCCGCGCGGGAAGTGTGTCCGTCCCCTCGGATTTGGCTGCTTGGGCAGCTGGGTCAAGAGTGCTGCGAGGGGTGACTCGGTCAGCCACTTGAGCGGGCAGCGAAATGGGCGGCAAGTCGTACGGCTGGCCGTACCAGGACAGCTCGATGTCGACTGGCGCGAGGTTTGCTGCGCTCTGCGGCAAGAATCCCCAAATCGGCAAGGTCAACAGCCAAACGAGGCCGAAGTGCCACAAACTCGATAGCGTAAATGCCCGGACGGGCCAGCGACCTTCGACCCAGCGGACTCTCAATAAGACATTCTCGGCCGTTTCCGAATCGCTGGGTGCGAACGGCCCTTGGAAAAGGCTGGCCAGGCTAGTAGCGAACTCTTTCCCGCGGTTTCCCCAATCGATTCCCAGATCGAGTCGCGGTAATCGAGCATGCGGAGGAAGCTCAACGAGCGAGTGCTCCCTCAAGTCGGGCTCGGCCGCAAAAAGGCTCTGCATCGGCTCGCGCATTATACCCCGATCAGATGCTCGGTGCGGGTTAGGCGGCTGCCGCCAGGCGGTAAAAACTGAGCGTGGCGTCGCCCTGTTCGAGTTGTCTTGTACACTCCAGCCGGCCCAGTCGTTCAGGCAATTCCGTCCCGCTGCGATGCTCAACGATGACAACGCCCTTTGGTGCAATCAGATGCGAAGCGTCGAGAAATTCGAGCGCGCGACGGTGCTCTTCGCTTCGCTCATAGGGCGGGTCCAGAAAGATAAAGTCCGCCATCGAGCGATGATCGGAGAGCTTTTTGAGTCCGGTCAGGGCATCGGCCTCCATCAGTTGGGCTCCCGAGAAGATCTCGAGTGCCGCTAAGTTGTCGCGAATCAGCCGGGCCGCCCTCGGATTCGATTCAATCAGGATCACCTGCCGGGCACCACGGCTGATGGCTTCCATGCCGATCGCTCCGGTTCCCGCATACACATCGATGAAAAGCGAGTCCTCGACCGCGGGCCCCAGAATGTTAAACAGCGTTTCGCGCAGCCGGTCGCTGGTCGGGCGCAACCTCAGCGTCCCCGGTCCCTTGAGCCGTCTGCTCCGAAATTTTCCGGCGATCACGCGCACGGTGCTTTCCGCCTGTCGGGTTATCCGACCGAGGCCAGCTGATAGCGCTTCTGCCAAGCCGGGCTGGCCGCCTCCAGCCGTCGGACCACTTCATCGGCCCGCCCGGGATTTGCCGCGAGTGCAAGGGCCTCGCGCCGCGCCAGCTCCAGCAGTTCGTGATCGCGCAGCGGCTGCGCAAAGGAGAACGCCGCATCGCCGTGCTGCCGCGTCCCAAAAAATTCTCCCGGTCCGCGCTGCTTCAAATCGCGCTCTGCGATCTCGAATCCGTTCGATGTTGCCACCATCGTTTCGATGCGTTCGCGTGCCTCTCCCCCAACCCCTGTAGGTGCCACCAAGATACAGTAGGATTTTTGCGAGCCCCGCCCAATTCGCCCGCGCAACTGGTGCAGCTGGGCCAGCCCAAAACGGTCCGCATGCTCGATCACCATGACGGTTGCATTAGGGACATCTAGGCCAACCTCAATCACCGTGGTGGCCACCAAAATGTGAATTTCGCCGCGTCGGAACAGGTCCATCACTTGATCCTTCTCTTCAGTTTTGAGCCGCCCGTGCAGCAGTCCGACCCGCATGTGGGGAAAAGCCTCTTTGGCCAGCCGGTGGTACTCCGCGGTGGCCGCCTTTACCTCCTGCTTCGATTCTTCAATCACGGGATAGAGCACAAAGGCTTGCCGCCCTCGTGCGATCTCGCGCCGCACAAACTCCCACACCCCGGCCAACTGCGAATCGGGGGTCCAGCGGGTCGCCACTGGCATGCGCCCCGGCGGCATCTCGTCGATCACCGAGAGATCGAGATCGCCGTAAAGCGTCAATGCCAGCGTACGCGGAATCGGGGTGGCCGTCATCACCAGCAGGTGTGGCGACCTCCCTTTCTCGATCAGCCGTTTGCGCTGCAGCACGCCAAAACGGTGTTGCTCATCGACGATCACCAGCCCCAGCCGCTCGAATTTCACCGCCTCTTCGATCAACGCGTGCGTCCCGACCAGGATCTGGGTTTCTCCGCCCTCCAGGCGCGCTAGGATTGCTTCGCGTTCCGAACGCTTCTGCCCGCTGGTGAGCAAATCGACTTGGTATCCTCCCCCTTGCAACACCCGCCGTGCCGACAAGTAGTGTTGAGCGGCCAGAATTTCGGTGGGCGCCATCAGCGCCACCTGGTAGCCGTTTTCGATCACGATCGTCGCGGCCTCGAGCGCCACAATCGTTTTCCCGCTTCCCACATCCCCTTCGAGCAGTCGGTGCATCGGATCGGATCTCTCCAAATCCGCCGCTATTTCCGCCAGCACGCGCTTCTGCGCCGCCGTAGGCTTAAAGGGAAGAATCCGCTTGAGCGCCTGGCGAATGCCGTCCTCTCGAACGAGCATGGCGATTCCCGCCTGTCGATGCCCTTGCTGCCGGCGTAGCGCGAGCGCCAGTTGGTAATAGAAAAATTCCTCGAAGATCAGCCGCACCTGCGCCGGGCTGCGAAAACTGTTCAGCGATTCGAGCCTTTCATCCTTCGGCGGAAAATGCGCGTACATCAACGCCTCGCGCCGGGTGGGAAAGCGAAACCGCTCACGAAGCTCCGCCGGCAGGGGATCGGGAACGTTGGGCTCAAAATTCGCGAGTGCGCTATGAACGATCCGCCGAAGCATTCGAGAACTGATCGGGCCCATGGCCTCGTACACCGGAACAATCCGGCCCACTTCGGTTGAGTCGGCGGGCCGATCACCGCTGCTGAGCAGTTCCATCTGCGGATTTACCATTTCGAGCCGGCCCGGCCGATACGGATCGACTTCCGCTTTGCCGTACAGGACGAGTGGTTGCCCTTCTTTGAGTCGCCCTTCGAGATAGCCTCCATGAAAAAAGCGCACGTGCAGAGAGCCCGATTTGTCTTTCACCGTGAGGTGGAAAATGGGGGTACGGCCTCGCCGAAATCGAACCGTGTTGCCTCCGCTGGAGCCCACTTCCGCGAGCACGGTGTGGAATTGCCCGGGAATCATTTCAGCGATCGGCGTAAAACAGAGGCGGTCCTCATAACGAAACGGTAGGTAGGCGAGCAGGTCGGCGAGCGTGGTGATGCCGCGCTCTAGGAGCAGAGCGGCTCGCTGCGGCCCCACCCCTTTCAAGTACTTTACAGGAGTACCGAGCGTCCCAACCATGGTGGAAAGATCCTACCGCGAAGACGACCCGCTATGGCTCGTTGCGGCCGATTCGTCGAGGAGTTCTTTCAGATGCCGCTGCCAGACGGCTGCATGGGTGTGCGTCCCGTGCCCATAGGTTTCCTGCGATGCAGGGAGGAGCACAAATCGTCCGTTCTTCAGCCGCTTCACCTCGCGCTCGGCGATCCCCAACTCCGGCGGATTGATGAAGTCATCGGCCGAATTAATCCACACGACGGGAATCGCGATCCTGTCGAGTCCCGGCCAGGGATTGTAATTTCGCGAGGCACTAAGCGCATACAGAAAATCGTTCGCATCGAGATTCCTCTCGCTTCGCTCCATGTAATCCTCGAGATATTGGTCTGCGGCGTCGCCTGTGGGAGCACTCTTCTGCAATTGAATCGGCGAGCTGCCGGCAATCAACAGCGTGGCGCTGGCCATCTCGAGTGCCGCCCGCGGCTCGTCTGTATAGTCTCCGCCTTTCCAGTCCGGGTCGTTGCGAATTGCGTCGACGGCCAGTTTTCTCCACATTCTGTTCCGTCCGGCAATTTCGACGGGCAGGCAGGCCAGGGGCATCAGCGCGTCCATATAGTCTGGATATGTTTCTGCCCACACCCACGAATGCATGCATCCCATCGAAGTGCCCATCACCAGGCGCAGATGGTCCACGCCCAATCCTTTCTGGATGAGTTCGTGATCGGCCGCTACCATGTCGTCGTAATCGTAGCGGGGAAAGTGCGCGTGCATACCGTCACTCGGCTTACTCGATTTGCCGTGACCGATCGCGTCGGGGAGAATGATGAAATAGCGATTGACATCGAGAAGCTCACCGGGCCCGAAGAGCACCCCCGCGAAAATCGGCTGCAGGAAGGTTTGCCCGCTTCCGCCCGTCCCATGCAGGATCAAAACGGCATTCGTGGTATGTCCACTCCGATCCCGCCGCGGTTCTCCGAGTGTTCTGTAGTGCAATCGCAGCTCGGCCAAGCTTTCGCCGGTCTTGAACTGAAAATTATGCAGCACATAGTTGCCCTCTCGCACAGCCAACGCCGCGGCAATTTGCCCAGCTGTCCGCTGCGCGTCGAAAGGGCTTGCCAGGCAAAGCAGTCCGGCCACAAGCGCACACGGTAAAAACCGCGTGATTCGCACAGCAGGCCTCCTCGCGCTTGACTCTAGCACGAACGCGTCGGGGTTTAGCTACGATGCTCTAAAGCGATGTAACTGCGCAGATCGTGTCCGAGATAGATCTGGCGGGGCCGCGCAATCTTCTGCTCCGGGTCGAGCAGCATCTCCTCCCACTGCGCAATCCAGCCGGAAGTGCGTGGGATGGCAAAGAGCACGGGGAACATGGTCACCGGGAATCCCATGGCTTGGTAAATCAACCCGGTATAGAAATCGACATTGGGGTAGAGGCGGCGGGTGACGAAATACTCATCTTCGAGCGCGACCCTTTCGCATTCGAGCGCGATATCGATGAGAGGATTTCGCCCCATCACGTCGAAAACCTCGTAGGCGATGCGCTTCACTATTTTTGCGCGGGGATCATAATTCTTATAGACACGGTGACCGAAGCCCATGAGCAGTTTTTCGCCGGACTTTACGCTTTTGATGTAGGCCGGGACATGATTGACTGTTCCGATTTCAAGCAGCATGCGAAGGACTTGCTCGTTCGCGCCGCCATGAAGCGGCCCATAGAGGGCCGCCGTTGCCGCAGCGATCGCCGAATAGGGATCTACATGAGAGCTGCCCACCCCGCGCATGGCCGTCGATGAGCAGTTCTGTTCGTGATCAGCGTGAAGAATGAACAGGATATCGAGCGCGCGCTCCAGGGTCGGGTTCGGGCGATATTGCAGCTCGGTCGTGCGGAACAGCATATTCAGGAAGTTGCCGCAATAGCTCAGATCGTTGTCGGGGTAGGCGAACGGCATCCCCAGGCTGTGCCGGTAAGCGAATGCCGCTAAGGTCGGCATTTTGCCGATCAGGCGATAGGTTTGCTTGCGCCGCGATTCGGGATCAAAAATGGCCTTTGCATCTGGATAAAACGTCGACAGCGCCGCAACGGTCGAAATCAACATCCCCATGGGATGAGCATCGTAGTGAAAACCATCGAGGAACTTCTTGATGCTCTCGTGAATGAACGTGTGGTGCGTGACATGATAGGTCCAGTCCTTGAGCTGCGGGCGTGTGGGTAGCTCGCCGTAGAGAATCAAGTACGCCGTTTCGATATATGTGCTCTTTTCCGCGAGGTCTTCGATCGAATATCCGCGATAGCGGAGAATCCCGCGGTCGCCGTCGATAAAAGTGATTTTGCTGCTGCACGACGCGGTGTTTGAAAACGCCGGGTCGTAGCTCATCATCCCGAAGTCGGAGGGCTCGATCTTAATTTGGCGCAGATCGATCGCCCGGATGGTGTCGTTCTTGATAGGGATCTCATATTGACGACCATTGCGGTTGTCGGTAATCGTCAGAGTGTCGCGGCGAGTGTCAGCATTGCTACCCGTGGCCTTGGGGGGACTCACTCCCTTGCTCTTCTCCGTGGTTGTAGACAATTCGACTACCTCAACGCCCGTCTCACACTCTAACACAAGCACCCTACTCTATAACAAAATGAGTTGGAGGCGAATGAGACCGAAAAGGGGAAGACCCTGCTCGCCGTACACACACGAAAACTACCGATCAGCGCGAGCCGTTCCTCGCTCGAGGGAAAAAAACGACCTGCTCGACCCGCAGCGGAAGGTAGGTCCAACAAGCGGGTCAATCTCTGGGGAGGTACCTTATCGGTTTATTTTCTCGAGATGTTACTGCCAGGTTAAAAGGCACTGTGCTCCCTTGCGTCAGAAGCACGAATTCCGTATGGTGGAGACGAACCTCCGAACCACAAGAATCCATGAAGCGAATTCTTGTAATCGAAGACGACAAAGACATCGTCGAGTTGGTGAAATATAACCTGGAGAAGGATGGTTTCCAGGTCAGCGCAACCGCAGATGGTGCCGGCGGGCTCTCCCAAATTCGCAAAGCGGCTCCCGACTTGTTGATCCTGGATTTAATGTTGCCGAAGTTATCGGGCCTGGAGATCTGCAAAGAAGTGCGCAAGGACGTCGCCCTCAATCGCCTTCCCATCTTGATTTTGACGGCCAAGGGAGAGGAAGCCGATCGCGTGGTAGGCCTGGAACTCGGCGCCGACGACTACGTGACCAAGCCGTTTAGTCCGCGCGAGCTAGCGGCGCGTGTAAAGGCGCTTTTGCGCCGCGCCGAGCCGGCCGGAGCGGCGGAGAAAATGATCGAGATTGGGGGCCTGCGCATCGATCCGGCTGCCTATCGCGTGACGCGCAGCGGCAAGCCAGTTCCGATGAGCACACTCGAGTTTCGCCTGCTATACTTCCTGGCAGCTAGGCCGAATCGGGTGTTCACTCGGGATCAGCTTTTAGATGGCGTTTGGGGCACAGAACGATTCGTCACGCCGCGGAGCGTGGATGTGTATGTGCGCCGTCTGCGCGAAAAAATCGAGAGCGATCCGCAACACCCTGCTTTCATGAAGACGATTCGAGGCGCTGGCTACCTTTTCGAAACTCGTGCGAGCTAGGTTTTTCTGGAAGCTTGGGCTTACCTATCTTGGCCTGTTGCTCGTCGTCTTGCTCACCGTAGGCCTTTACTCGTCCTACGTTCTAAGACGCGATTACATCCGCTCTGCCGATGACCATCTTGCTTCACTGCTCGAACTGGCGGAGGCCAGGCCGCCTGATTTCAGCACTCCTGCCGACATCCGTGCTTGGGCGAATTGGATTGCCCGAAGCGGAGCGCGTGTTACGGTGATCGATAGCGCTGGAGGCCTGCTTGCAGATTCCGCCCAGGATGCCGAAACGGGGGAGAATCACCTGGCTCAGCCCGAAGTTCAACAGTCCTTGGCGATGGGGTCGGCAAGCTCGGTGCGCCGAAGCGCGGCGCTAGGCACCATTCTCGTCTATCATGCCGCCGCCTACCGGCCCCTGGCGGGCTCCGCTTTGGTGGTCGTTCGGCTCTCTCTGCCGCTTTCCGAAGTCGATGCCTCTGCCAGAGAACTCCAACGCAAGGTACTCAGCGCTTCTCTGTTAATCCTGTTGCTCGGAGGGCTCGCTTCGCTTGCGTATTTTCGCAGGCTGGCAGGCCGCATCGAGAGGCTTAGGCAGTTTGCTCATCGGATTGCGGATGGTGATTTTCGACCATTGCCAGCGGAGGGACCGAACGACGAGCTTTCTGATCTGGCCTCGGCGCTGAGCGACACGGCCGCTCGGATGGACCGCTCCTTTCGCTCACTCGTCGGCGAGCGCAATCGCTCGGCGGCAATTCTGAGAAGTATGGTCGAAGGTGTGGCCGTGATCGATGCCCAAGAGCGGCTGGTCTTCTCCAATCGTGCCTTTTCCGAAGGCCTGAATCTCGACGCCGCAGCCATTGAAGGCAGACCGGTGATCGAGGTCGTTCGCAACTCGGACTTGGTTGGATTGATCCGTCGCGCTCTTACCGGCGAGGAAGGCCTGCGGGCGGATATATCCGTGGGGATCATTCAGCAGCGCACCTTTTCGGTGAGCGTCGCGCCCGTGCAAGCTTTGGAAACCACGGCGGCCGGAACAACCACTGCGCGCACCCCGGTGGAAAGGGGGGCCGAGAAGCCAGCGGGCGCCGTCGTGGTGCTACACGATGTGACCGAACTGCGTCGACTCGAGCGAGTGCGTCAAGACTTCGTGGCCAACGTCTCTCATGAATTCAAGACTCCCCTTACCGCCATTCAGGGATTTGCCGAAACACTCCTCGGTGGTGCGCTGGAAGATCCCGAGCACAACCGCCGCTTCCTTGAAATCATCCGCGACCATGCGGTTCGTCTGGCGGCCTTGACCAACGACTTACTCAAGTTGGCCCGGATCGAAGCGGGACAGCTCGAAGTCGAACTCGGCCCCGTCAACTTGCTAGAGGTGATCGAGCGGTGTGCCGAGGTGACGCTGCTGAAGGCCAGCCAGAAGCAAATTGCTCTGGAGACCGATGTGCCGCCGGGTCTGCCGCCCGTACGCGGCGATGCCAGCCTGCTGCGCGAGGTGCTTCAGAACCTGCTCGACAACGCCGTCCAGTACACGCCAGCCGGAGGCCGCATTAAAGTGATTGCCGCTGCCGGACTACGCGAAGCAACCGTCACTGTCGCAGATACCGGAATTGGAATTCCCCTGGTCGACCAGGAGAGAATTTTCGAGCGCTTTTACCGCGTCGATGCAGGCCGTTCTCGAGAAGCGGGCGGAACTGGGCTCGGCCTATCCATTGCGAAGCACATCGTGGAGGTCCACGGCGGGCACTTGCAAGTGGAAAGCGAGGTAGGGCATGGTTCAAAATTTTCCTTCTGCTTGTCTCTCGCCCCATAAGTTGCTTCTGTCTTGAAGGATTCACGCGCACTTCATCCTCTTGCAAAGAGCTTGCCGGATCCTGGATAAGGAGAAGTAGAGCATCCCTTAGCGAGGACCCAGACATGGTGGCCACCAAAGCGAGCAGCGAAGGAATCCTGCAGACCGCGCTGATGAATTACCTCACCTCGCAAGCACGAACGGTCGAAGCGTCCCTGAACCGGGCTCTCGCCGCTTTGCTGGGCAGAAATGACCGTTTAGCAAGCGAGGTTTTCCTCACCGAGCCCCGCATCAACGAAATGGAGATGGTCATCGACGAGCACGCCGTGCGCATGCTCGGGCAAGGTAACCTCGAGGAGTCCGACGTACGGCTGGTGGTCGCCGCCCTGAAGATCAATAACGATCTGGAGCGTATGGGCGATCTGGCTGTGAACCTGGCCGAGCGCTCCATTTCGCTCGGCAGCATGGGTCGGGTCGAGATCCCGGCCGAACTCGAGCCGATGACCAACACCGTTCGGGCCATGGTCTCGAAATGCCTGGGCGCCCTGATTTACGAGAACATAGAGCTGGCCATGCAGGTTCTTGAAAGTGATGATGTGGTCGATCGATACCGTGACCGTGTTTTTGAAGCCCTCCTGGCCGGCATCGCAGAAGACCCCTCGCAGGCGGCGCCGAACCTCCAGCTTGTTCTGGCCTCTCGTCACCTGGAGCGCATCGCCGACCACACGACCAACATCGCCGAGGACGTGCTCTTTTGGGTGCGAGGGCTCGAAGTGCGCCACGGGCGGGCAAGGCAGCTAGATTCCGGCCCGGAAACCAACCCCAGGGGCCGGGTGTAGGACGGGTTCCTCCAGCGATTCCCGCAGAAACTACGGGAGATAGCAGCAGCGGCTGGGTTTTCATCCCGAATTCTCCACGATGTAACGTAGCCGTAACATTCAGGAAACCATAATGCGCTCCAAAGGAGAGTCCCTAAATTATGAAAAAACTGGCACTTTCGATGTGGCTCGTGTTGTGCCTGACGCCCGTGGCTGTCGCGCAAAATGTTTCGTTAAACGCAGCCGGAGCCACCTTTCCGTACCCGATTTATTCGAAATGGTTCGATGTTTACCATTCGCAACGCTCGAACATTCAGATCAATTATCAGTCCATCGGCTCGGGCGGGGGCATTCGCCAGCTTACGGCCGGGACTGTGGACTTCGGGGCGTCCGATGGACCGATGAATGACGACCAGATCAAGGAATTTCAAACCAAGAATGGCTGCACGGTTTTGCATTTCCCGACGGTTTTGGGTGCCGTCGTGCCCATGTACAACATTCCGAACTTAACTGCCGAACTGAAATTCACCCAGAAGGCAATGGTCGGCATTTACCTGGGCACAATAACGAAATGGAATGATCCGGAGATTAGCAAAGCGAACCCGGGCGTCTCTCTGCCGAAGGACGACATCGTGGTAGTGCACCGCTCAGACGGCAGCGGCACCAGTTACATTTTCACGGACTTTCTTGCCAAGGTCAGTGACGACTGGAAGAACAAAGTTGGCAAGGGCACGTCGGTGAATTGGCCCGTTGGTCTCGGCGGGAAGGGCAATGAAGGCGTCTCCGGCCTTGTGAAACAAACGCCCGATGCGATCGGCTACGTTGAACTGATTTATGCCCTGCAGAACAACATCCCGTTCGGGTATGTGCAGAACGCCGACGGAAAATTCTTGAAGGCAAGTCTGGCCGGAGTGACCGCGGCTGCCAGTGGTGGGGCGAAAACCATGCCCGACGATTTCCGAGTTTCCATTACCAACGCTTCCGGCGCAGAGGCTTATCCGATCTCCAGCTTCACCTGGCTGCTCATACCACAGCAGATCAAGGATCAGGCCAAGCGCGATGCCGTCAAGGGATTCCTCAAGTGGATGCTGACGGATGGCCAGCAGTACAATGAGGGGCTCTCCTACGCAAAGCTCCCCAAGCCCGTTGTAGAAAAAGAGTTGAAGGCGATTTCGCAAGTCCAATAACGTCGGATGTCCACGACCTCCACCACTCTCGAGCATACGGCCCCACCCAGTGCGGGGCCGCGCGCTTTTGTTCAGCGCCTGCGCCAAGGGGACGAAGTCGCACACGTCATAACCCTGACCTTCGCGGCGCTCATTCTGCTGATCACCTCGCTTCTCGTCTACGAATTGTGGATCAATTCGCACCTTTCCCGTACGAAATTTGGATTGTCTTTCTTTTGGACCCAAATTTGGGATCCGATTTCCGGAGATTTCGGCGCTCTGCCGTTTATTTATGGCACTCTGGTAACTTCGGTTGTTTCGCTCGTGATCGCCGTGCCTCTGGGGCTCGCGGCGGCAATCTTCTTGGCTGAGCTCGCGCCGCGCAGACTGAGCGATGGCATAGCATTTTTGATCGATCTGCTGGCAGCGGTTCCCAGCGTTATTTACGGGCTGCTGGGAATTTTTATCGTCGTGCCGCTTATGCGCACCATACTTGGTCCTGCTCTAAAAGCTGTGCTCGGCGATTTGCCCATTTTCCAAGGGCCCAATTACGGTGTGGGATTCCTGACCGCGGGAATCGTCCTGGCGATCATGATCGTGCCATTCATCATTTCCGTTTCTCGAGAAGTGCTGCTGACGGTTCCACGAGATCAGCGGGAAGCCGCACTGGGTCTGGGCGCAACACGCTGGGAGGCTACCTGGAAAGTCGTCGTGCCGTGGGCGCGGACCGGTGTCATGGGTTCGATTTTTCTTGCGCTGGCTCGAGCTCTCGGGGAAACGATGGCGGTGACGATGGTCATCGGCAACGACCCCAAGATTAAAGCCTCGCTGTTTGCGCCTGGTTACACGATCGCCGCGGTGATTGCCAACGAATTCACTGAGGCTACGGGCGATCTGTACCTGAGCTCGCTGATTGAGCTCGGATTGGTTCTTTTCCTGATGACCTTTGTCCTGAACGGTCTCGCGCGGCTCCTGATCATCGCCACCGACCGTGGAGGAGGGCACCCCTCGTGAGCCGCGTGCGATTGCTCTGGCGGAAATCGCTTAACGCCGTGATGCTTACGCTTACGGGTGTTGCCGCATTTGGGGTTGTCTCAATACTCTTTTTGATTCTCGGGTACTTGATTTGGAACGGCGGCCGCTCGCTGAATTGGGACTTTTTTACACAGCTCCCCAAACCAGTTGGTGAGACGGGCGGCGGAATGGCTAACGCGATTGTGGGCAGTTTGAAGCTCTTGCTGCTGGCAGCTTTGGTGGGCTTACCGGTGGGCTTGATCGCGGGAGTGTACTTGGCGGAGTTTGGCGGCAAGGCCTTCAGTTTCGTCGTTCGCTATACGACCGATCTTCTAAACGGCGTTCCGTCGATCGTAATTGGCATTTTCGCTTACTCGCTGGTGGTGTTGCCCGTGAAACACTTTTCGACACTGGCCGGCGGAATTGCCTTAGCCATCATGGTCATCCCGATTACCGTGCGAGCCACCGAAGAGTTTCTTCGGGCCATTCCCGGTAGTTTGCGAGAAGGGGCCATGGCTCTAGGCGCTAGCAAGTGGCGGACGATTGCAAGCGTCGTGTTGCCTGCCGCGAGTGGAGGAATCATCACGGGCATGCTCCTGGCCCTCGCGCGTGTCGCCGGAGAAACGGCGCCGCTCCTATTTACAGCTTTCAGTAACCGCTACTGGAGCCCAGGATGGAATCAGCCGATCGCCTCGCTACCCGTAATGATTTACACCTATGCGATTGCCCCCTATGATGATTGGCATCGGCAGGCCTGGGCCGCGGGATTGATATTGCTAGGATTGGTTTTGCTTGCAAACATGGGCTGTCGCCTGGTCCTCAACCGTCGTGGAATTACCCGGAGCGTGTGATATGGCGTCCGCCAGTCAAGGAAATAGCGCCGCCGCAGAGCAAGTAGCTCGCCAGATGAGGTTGTCCGAAAAGACCTCAGCGTCATCGGGGAAGGAGGCATCGGTGCGCTTTGAGATCGCGGACCTGAACTTCTATTACGGTGCTAAACAGGCCGTCTTCGGCTTGAATCTCAAGATCCCGAAAAACAAGGTCACCGCGCTGATCGGCCCTTCCGGTTGCGGAAAATCCACGTTCCTGCGGACGCTGAATCGCATGAACGAGACGATTCGCAATACGCGAGTGGAGGGGCAAATACTCCTAGATGGTCAGCAAATTCTGCAGATGGACGTAGTGAAGCTTCGCCGCCGGGTTGGAATGGTATTTCAAAGGCCGAATCCGTTTCCCAAATCGATTTACGACAACGTGGCCTACGGTCTGCGAATTAATGGCTACCATGGCCGGCTCAGCGATCTTGTCGAGCATAGCTTGAAGCGGGCGGCGCTGTGGGACGAGGTTAAGGACGCGCTGCACAAGTCAGCGTTCGCTCTTTCCGGGGGCCAGCAGCAACGGTTGTGCATCGCACGGGCGCTCGCTGTCGATCCGGAGGTGCTGCTACTCGACGAGCCCTGCTCCGCTCTCGATCCTGTGACCACCGCCAAAATCGAAGAATTGATGTTCCAGCTGAAAGACAGCTGCACGATGGTGATCGTAACCCACAATATGCAGCAAGCCGCTCGCGCGAGCGACTTCACCGCATTCATGCTGGACGGCAAGCTGATCGAGCACAACGAAACGTCCAAACTCTTCACCACGCCTCAGGATCCGCGGACCGAGGCGTACATCACTGGCCGCTTCGGATGATCTCTAGCGCATTCGCGACACGGATTACGGTAAAGGCTTAGGGCTTATGGAACGCCATTTCGAACGGGATCTCGAAGAACTGAAGCAGCGCCTGCTTTGGATGGGCAGTCTTGCAGAGCGGGCAGTACATCAAGCGGTCCACGCCGTGCTGGACGCCGATGAAAATTTGGCCGAATCGGTGCTTGCCGAAGAAGATGCGATTAACGAGATGCAAATCGAAATCGACGATCGCGTTCAGCGCTTGCTGGCGCTCCAGGCCCCCATGGCTGCAGATTTGCGTTTTCTGCTTGCTGTCTCCCGCATCAACGGCGATCTAGAACGAATCGGCGACCAGGCTGTAAATATCGCGCAGTCGGCCATGCGCATTCTCCGGCACCCGCAAGTGAAACCCTACGTCGATCTTCCGCGCATGAGCGAACTTGCCGAAGGCATGGTGCGGGACAGCCTGAACGCCGTAGTGCGGGGCGACCCCGAGCTTGCCCGCAACGTGCTGCAGCGGGATGACCAGGTTGATCGGTTGCGCGACCAGCTTTTCCGTGAGTTACTGACCTACATGATGGAGAACTCGGCCGTGGTGTTTGCTGCCTTCGAGCTGATCCTGGTAGCCAAGAATCTCGAACGTATCGGCGATCACGCGACCAACATCGCCGAGGATGTTATCTATTTCGTGGCTGGTCGCGACGTCCGCCACCCCGCGCTGGACCGCCGCTGAGCCGGAGGGAAAACGCTTGTAGTTTTCCTCTGATGTAGTATCTTCCCGCCGTCTGACGTGGAGGATAAATCATGCGGAAAATTCCATTTTGTGTGGGTGTGTGGATAGCGGGGGCAATTCTCGCCGCGTTACCTGCGCACCCAGTCCGTGCCGCAGCCAAGGCTACACCAAACGGAATGCCGCCAAGCTGTGACCGCCAGTGTTTATATGGTTTCCTGGATCAGTATCTGGCTGCGCTCCAAGTGAAAGATCCCTCGCGCCTGCCGCTGGCTAAAGGCTTCCGCTATTCAGAGAACAACGTGATGATGGAAATCGGCGATGGCGTGTGGGGCACGATCACCGGCCTTGGCGATTACCATCTGGCCACGGCCGATGCCGTCAACGGAGCGGTGGGTTGTTACGGCATCGTCCAAGAGACGACCTCCACTTCCATGTTTGCTCTGCGGCTGAAGGTCAGAGACGGCAAGATCGCTGAGGCGGAAACCCTGATCCGCAGAAGCGAAGCGAGTGGCCCCTTCCCCACCAAGCCTACGCTCGCCGAAATGCCCATATTGAGCGAGATCGTGCCCCCCGAAGAACGCAGTCCTCGCGAACGGATGATCGCAATCGCAGACGGCTACTTCAGCACGCTTGAGCTGAACGATGGCACACTGTTCACTGCGTTTGACGACAATTGCAACCGCATCGAAAACGGGCTGCAAACCACGCATAATCCTGATCTGGTAAAGACCATTCCGGTCGCCAATCTGGGTTGTGCTCAGCAATTCAAGCTGGGCAACTATCGTTACGATGATCGGGTACGTGAGCGGCGCTTCTTTCTCGTCGATGAAGAGCGCGGGCTGGTGATGGCTGCGGGGTTCATCGATCATGCCGGCCGACTCGAGAATTTCACCTTGACCGACGGTAGGCCAATCAAATCCCCCCTGCGAACTCCGAGCACTCTCTGTCTGCTCGAACTGTTCAAAATGCGTGGCGGAAAGATTCAACAGGTTTTGGCGGTTTTCATCGGAGTGCCCTACAACATGCCATCTCCTTGGATCGAACGCCCTTCCAATTGAGCTCGAGAATTCCGTGTCTAAGCGAAACCAGAGGTGCGTCAAACCGAAAATTGTACTTCCTTTGGTTTTTGTAGCGGTGATTTTCGCGCTCGCCGTGCTGGGCCCCAATCTCCCCCCCACGGGCCTGGCAGAAACCAAGGGTCGCGGCCAAATCGACGAGAAGCGGCTCCTCGGCGCCGACAAAGAACCCGGCCAATGGCTGACTACGGGACGCGACCGCACCAACAGCCACTACTCGCCCTTGGCCCAGATCAACCAAAACAACGTGGGCCGTCTGGGTTTTGCCTGGGATTACGACACGCACACGGTTCGCAGCCTCGAAGCAACGCCGATCGTAGTCGACGGCGTGATGTACGCGTCGGGCTCGGTCGGCCAGGTCTATGCGCTTGATGCGAAAACCGGAAAAGAACTGTGGACCTTCGATCCGAAGAATGATCTGCGGGTGAATCAGCGCGCATGCTGCGATGAAGTCAATCGCGGTGTGGCCGTGTGGAAGGGAAAGGTATATGTGGCCTCGTTCGACGGCCATCTGTTTGCCCTGGACGCCGCCAGCGGCGACACGATTTGGAAGGTCGACACGATCGTCGATAAAAAGAGGGCCTACACGAGCACTGGCGCGCCGGAAATCGCGGGCAAAGTAGTAGTCATCGGAAACGCGGGCGCCGAATATGACGCACGTGGCTACGTGAGCGCCTACGATCTGCAAACCGGCAAGCTCGCTTGGCGTTTTTACACGGTCCCTGGCGATCCGTCAAAGCCCGATGAAAATCCCGAACTCAAAATGGCTCGAAAAACTTGGGACCCCAAGAGCAATTGGCCGATGGGCGGCGGTGGAACCGTCTGGGGCGATATGGCCTACGATCCCGAGCTGAACCTGCTCTACTTTGGGACTGGCAACGGCACCTTTTACGACCAATCGCGGCGCAGCCCTTCCGGCGGAGACAATTTGTTTATCGCATCCATTCTGGCCATCAGCCCGGATACCGGACGCCTTGTGTGGCATTACCAGGAAGCCCCTGGCGATCAGTGGGATTACGACGCGGTCGAGCAGATCGTGCTGACGGATCTGGAGATCAACGGCGTCAAGCGGAAAGTTCTGATGCAGGCCCCCAAGACCGGCTTCTTTATTGTCCTGGATCGCAAAACTGGCAGGCTGATCTCGGCGAATAAGTACGTTCCCGTCACCTGGGCCGATCACATCGATTTGACTACCGGTCGGCCGGTTGAGACGGCAGACGCACGATCGTATAAGTACTCCTCCAATGGCAAGAGGCTGATTGAGCCCTCGCCGATGGGCGGGCACAGCTGGAACCCGATGTCCTACGATCCCAAAACAGGGCTCGTCTACATACCGGCGATCGAAAACGGACAGGAGGCAATTTTTTCGGGGAGATCGTTTTTACGGGCCTGGGACCCCGTGCAAGGACGAATCGTCTGGGACCTTCAAATGCCCGACTGGTATGACCGCGGAGGAGTCCTCTCGACAGCCGGCGGTCTCGTCTTCGCCGGGAACGTGGCGGGGCATTTCTGCGCCTATGATGCGCTGACCGGCAAAAAGCTGAAGGATATCGAGGTAGGCAGTTCGATCATGGCGGGCCCGATGGCTTACCTGATTGATGGCGTCGAGTACGTGGCGGTGATGGCCGCGTGGGGCGGAGGCGGCTGGAATTTCCCGCATCCGGCAAGTGCCGCCTATCAGCGAGGAAATGAAGGCAGAGTCCTGGCCTTCCGCTTGGACGGCGGACCAACGCCGATGCCGCCGCTGCTTGCTGCCATTCAGCCGATCCCGCAGCCGCCACCTCTCTCAGCCTCGGCTGATACCATTCAGAAGGGTGCCGATCTGTTCCAAGCACACTGCAGTTCGTGCCATCTCAATCAGCCGGGAAGTCTCGCACCGGATCTGCGGCGGATGACTTCGGAAACACACGAAGCATTTAAGCAGATTGTGTTGGGGGGCGCGCTCATGAACGCGGGAATGCCACCCTGGGATGACGTGCTGAGCCCCGAGGACGCAGACTCGATCCAGGCCTATTTGATTTCGATTTCCTGGGACGCGTATAACAAGCAGCAACCATCGAGGAAGAACTGAAGCGGCGCAGAAAACTAGGTTAGAATCCGGCCCATATGGCTCCTGAATCGAGAAAACCCGTTATCGCGGTATATCCTGGCTCGTTCGATCCGGTGACCAATGGTCACTTGGACCTGATCGAGCGCGGCGCCCAAATCTTCGACCAGCTGATCGTGGCCATCGCCGGTAACCTCGAAAAGGATCCCCTGTTTGGCGTGAAAGAACGAGTGGAGATGCTCGAAGCGGTAACCTTCGAGCTAAAGAACGTGGAAGTAGCCGTATTTGACGGTCTTTTGATGAATTTTGCCCGCGAGCAGAACGCACGCGTCATCCTGCGCGGCATTCGCGCCGTTTCCGACTACGAATACGAGCTGCAGATGGCCATGATGAATCGCAAAATCGAGCCGGAGATCGAAACGGTATTCATGCTGCCTGGCGAAGCCTATAGTTATCTGAGCTCTCGGTTGGTCAAAGAACTTGCTCGCCTGGGAGGCCCGGTGAAAGACTTGGTCCCGCCGATTGTCGAGGAACGCCTGCGCGCCAAAGTCGGTTAAGATAGAGGCCTCAAGAAAAAAGGGGATCGGCCATGGAACCAGCTACAGTTGTGAAGACCGAGGCAATACTCCCGCTTTCTGATCGCGTCAATCGTATTGCTCCCTCCTCCACGATGATGGTCGTGCAGGCCGCCGACCAGCTCAAATCGAAGGGCGTCGACGTCGCGGATTTCGGGGCCGGCGAACCCGATTTCCCGACGCCCGAACATATCAAGCGCGCCGCGGTCAAAGCGCTCGAAGAAAATCGCACCAAGTACACGCCGGTGCCTGGTCTGAGCCCGTTGCGCCAAGCCATTTGCGATTGGCACAAACGGGAGCTTGGTTCGTCCTATCAATCCAATGAATGCGTGGTCACGGTGGGAGGCAAGCAGGCGATTTTTAACGCGGTCTGCTCGCTTGTGAATGCCGGCGACGAAGTCGTGATGGCGGCTCCCTACTGGGTCAGCTATCCAGATATCGTGAAATATGCGGGCGGCAAGCCTGTGGTGATCGAGACCAATGCCGACCAGGGGTTCGTCACGCGCGCGGGGCAGGTGGAAGAAGCGATCACCCCGCGCACGCGCATCGTAATCGTCAATTCCCCGAGCAATCCCACCGGCGGCGTGATCCCGGCGGCCGAACTAAAGAAGATTCTGGAGGTCTGTCAGCGCCACGGGGTTTGGCTGATGACAGATGAATGCTATTCGCATTTCACCTACGGCGACGAGAAACCGTTTTCGGTCGCCAGCGTTCCCAATTCCAAATCCAGGCTGATCGTGATTGGGTCGCTGTCTAAGACCTTCGCAATGACTGGCTGGCGTGTCGGTTATGCCCTCGGCCCGCAGCCTCTGATCGCGGCCATGACCAAGCTGCAAAGCCAGTCCACCTCGAACCCCACGTCGATCGCCCAATATGCCGCCATCGCCGCGATGACTGGCCCCATGGATTCCGTGCCCGTCATGCTCGCCGAATATGCGCGGCGCCGGGAGCGAATCGTTCGAGGACTGCGGGCGATCCGCGGTGTCACCTGCACGGCGCCTGCAGGAGCCTTCTATGTGTTCCCCAATGTCTCGGCCTGCTTCGGAAAACAGATGCCGACCGCCGCTCTAGTGGCCAGCCAGCTGCTCGAAAACGAGCACGTGGCCCTGGTTCCCGGAGAGGGCTTCGGCGCACCCGGATTCCTGCGTCTGTCCTATGCCACATCGATGGATCGAATCGAGGAAGGATTAGCGCGCATGAGCCGGTTTTTCGGCCAGGTCGACTGAGTCAGGGAGTCGATGAACCTAAGTCCGCTGCGTTTGGACCCGACCTTCAGCCCCCGTCCCTGGGGCTCTCGTTCGCTTCGGCCGTACTTCTCGGAAATGTCCAATCTCGCCGAGCCGATCGGCGAGGCGTGGATGACAGGCAACCAGTGCCGTTTTGCGACCGGCCCATGGGCGGGCCGCAAGCTCGCCGAAGCTTGGCTCCCCATGCCTCCGGAGTGGAGGGGCAGGGAAATCAATCCGAGCGCCGATTTCCCGCTGCTGGTCAAGTTTATTTTCCCCCAGGAAAAGCTCTCCGTTCAGGTGCATCCCGACGACGCCTACGCCGCCCGTCACGAACAGGCGGCGGGCGGCCGGGGTAAGACGGAAATGTGGTACGCGGTCGATGCCCGACCAGGCGCGCAAGTGCTGGTCGGACTCAAGTCCAGCGTTACGCGTGAAGAGTTCACGCGCGCCATAGCCGAGGGCACGGCCGAGAATTGCCTCGAGCAAATTCCTATGGGTCGCGGCGACGCAGTGTTTGTTGCCGCCGGTACGGCGCACACCATCGGTCCCGGGCTGGTGCTCTGTGAGATACAAGAGAACTCCGATCTTACCTATCGTGTTTACGACTACAATCGCCGGGACGCGAGCGGCCAAGCGCGGCCGCTTCACATCGAAAAAGCACTCGAGGTCATGCGCTTCGGCAAGCAAATCGGCGGGAAGATCGAGCCGGTCAGGATCGAAAATGGCGCCGTTCGAGTGACGCTGTATGCTGTTTGTCAGTATTTTGCGACCGAGAATTGGACGTTCGCCGAGCCGATCGAAACGTGTAGTTCCCGAGAGCGCTGGGAGCTGGTCATTTTCCTCGCCGGTTGTGGCGAAATACGCTGGGCGGCTGAGCGCGCTCGGTACGCGCCAGCCGAGGTGTGGCTGATCCCCGCAGCGCTTGGAAAATTCAGATTGGCTCCGGACGGCGACACATCTGTTCTGCGCACGTATGTACCGGGGGATCTACACCAGCTGAAGCGCGACTACGCGGCTCGTGGTGTAAACGAAGAGCAATGGCTCCGCCTCATGCATGCCTAACCGACTGCGGATGAGTGCAATCCCAAACGGAAACGCGCAGGATCTCCCCACCTGTGTGGTTCTCCTGGCCGGCGGGCGGGGTACGCGGTTCTGGCCGCGAAGCCGGATGGCTACGCCCAAGCAGCTCTTGAATATCATCGGCCGCGAGACAATGCTGCGCCAGACCGCTGCCCGTCTGGGCTCCCTCGCCCCGTCCAGCAACATCTGGGTGGTCACCAGCAAGGAGCAAGTGGCAGCGGTTCACCACCAGCTCCCTCGCCTGCCCCGGACAAATATTCTCTCCGAGCCCATCGGGCGGAACACCGCCGCGGCCATCGGCCTTGCCGCCGTTCATCTCGCGCGCCGGCACGGCGACGCCTTGATGGCGGTCCTGCCGTCCGATGCGTACATTCGCGACGTGGCGCGGTATCAGAAGCTACTGGGTGCGGCGCTCGAGCGCGCGCAGATGCCGGGAAACCTGGTCGTGTTGGGAATTCCGCCGACACGCCCAGAGACCGGGTACGGCTACATCGAGCGAGGTGCTTCGATCGGCCGAGCTTCGGGTGCTCGTGTTTTCGCGGTGCGGCGTTTCACCGAAAAGCCGGCTCTGGCAGAAGCGCGAAAATACCTGGCTTCGGGCAATTACTTCTGGAATGCCGGAATGTTCATCTGGCGCGTGTCGACCTTCCTTGAAAACTTGAGACGATTCCTGCCTCGAACGCACCAGGGGCTAGAGGAACTTGCACGAACGATTGGCGGCCCGAAATACACGAGCTCGCTCGGCCGAATCTATCCGCGGCTTGAGAACATCTCCGTCGATTATGCGGTCATGGAACCGGCCACGCGCGTTGCGGGCCAACCGCGAGTCTCGGTGATTCCGGCCAGGGTTGGCTGGAGTGATATTGGTTCCTGGGCAGCCGTCTATGAACTCGCGGCCGAGAACACAGGCGAAAATGTCTCGTCCGGTCGCGTGTTTGCGCTCGATGCGAATGGAAACTACTTCTGGAGCCCCAAAAAGCTGATCGCGGCGATTGGAGTGCGGGACCTCGTGGTGGTCGAAACTGACGATGCCCTTTTGCTATGCGCCCGCGATCGCTCGCAAGAAGTCGGCAGCGTTGTAAAGTGGCTCGAGCGAACCGGGCGCAGGGACCTTCTTTGACCTGCTCGACCTAGGCCTGCCTCTGGCTGATTTAGACCAACAAGTATTTGAAATGCGGTCCAATTCGTGGCACTTTCGCATGTCTTTGAGGTGAGGGTGTGTTGCTGTCGGAATTCAAGCCAGCCCTGCGAGGAACGTACTGTCGCCGTATGGTGGACATTCCGAGCACCCTCCATTGGACACTGCTGCCGATTGGAAGATAGCAAAGGAGTGAGTTCGCTGGCTGAGCGTCAAAACAAAGCGTCTGTATCGAGTCCTCGACCGGCCATTACGTTCGGCACGGACGGCTGGCGCGGCGTCATCGCCGAGGACTTCACGGAGGAGAACGTCCGCAAGGTCGCGCACGCCATCGCGCGCTATGTGGTGCGGGCGGAGAAGCCGGGAAGTGGCGTGCTGGTTGGCTACGACACCCGCTTTGCTTCCGAGCGCTTCGCGCATGTGGCCGCCCAGGCGGTTGCCGCCACCAGTACGCCTGTGTGGCTGGCCCGAGAGGCGTGCCCGACCCCTGCGCTGTCCCTGCTGGTCCGCCAGCGAGGTGCCGCGGCGGGAATTCAAATTACTGCCAGCCACAATCCGTATCGATGGAACGGCGTCAAGCTGAAGGCAAGTTACGGTAGTTCAGCCTCCCCGGCGATTGTAGCCCAAGTCGAGCTCGAGCTGTCCCGGGTCCTGCGCGATGGCGTTCCCATGCTCCCGCCGCGCCATGACCTGGTTCAAGCCATCGACGTGCGCACGCCCTATCTGGAAGCCCTGAGTGGGCTCGTCAACTGGGACAAACTGCGCGCCTTTAAACCACGCTTTCTCATCGATCCCATGCACGGTGCCGGTCGCGGGCTTCTGCTTGAATTGTTCCGCCGGCATGGTGTGGCGGCCAGGGAAATTCGCGGCGATCGCGATCCGCTCTTTGGCGGGGTAAACCCTGAGCCCATTGAGCCGCATATTGAAGCCACCCGACAGGGGATGCTCGAGGGCGACGAGGATGCTGGCTTTGCCTTCGACGGCGACGCAGACCGTATCGGCGCAATCGATCGCGACGGCACGTTCATTACGCCGCACCAGATTTTCTCCATTCTCCTTTGGCACTTGGCGGGCACGCGGAAGCTCGCCGGCGATGTAGTGAAGTCGTTCTCCACGACCAAGATGATTGATAAGATCGCGGCCAAGTTCGGGCGCCAAATTTGGGAGACGCCGATCGGCTTCAAGTACGTATGCGACCGAATGCTCGAGAGCGAGGTGCTGATTGGCGGTGAGGAAAGCGGCGGTATCGCCACAAGACTGCACGTTCCCGAGCGTGACGCTACGGTAAGCGCACTGCTACTTGCCGAGGTGATGGCTTGGCATGGCCGGCGGCTCGGCGAGCTGGTTTCGATGCTACATCGGGAATTCGGGGAACATCACTACGGCCGAGTCGATCTCATGCTGAGAGATGGCCAAAAGGAAAAGGCGATTGAGCGGTTCAGCGATCGAAGCTTTGACTCCCTTCTCGACTGGCCGATCGTGCGGCGTGAGAATCTGGATGGCGTAAAGGTCTACCTCGGCGACATCGGCTGGGTGATGGTCCGCGCTTCCGGAACGGAACCTCTGCTCCGCGTGTACGCGGAAACGATCCGAGCGGAGACGACCGCACGCATCCTCGCGGAAGTCGCCTCGTCCGTCAGAAGACTGTAGTCAAGTGGAGACGACCGCGAGCCCTGATTCAAGCCTCCAAGCCCTTGCGAGCAGCATCGAGCACACCGTTTAGGAACGCGGGAGCTTCCGCGGAAGAAAATTTCTTAGCCAGTTCCAATGCCTCGTCGATGACAACCGTTGGCGGCGCCGTGGCAGTGCGAAATTCATAGATGGCCAGGCGCAAAATGTTTCGGTCGATGGCGGCGATCCGCTCGAGGCGCCAATTCAGAGCGAATTTCGCGACGAATTCATCGAGGACTTCCACTTGCTCGACCGTGCCTTCGAAAAGCTGATTTGCAAACTCACGCGTGGAAGCCGCTGCCGGCGCGGATTTCCAGAAAAGCTTCTCGACGCGTGCAGGATCTTGGCGTGCCATGTCCCATTCGAAAAGCATCTGCAGGGCGAATTCGCGCGCTTTTCGGCGGAGGGTCATCGCGGCTTCGCTCGGCGAGGCAAACTCCGGCGCGAAGCCGCCGAATTGGTGGACAGCTTGCGAAGGAGAGTGCCCATTTCGATAGCCGCCAGTCCTGCCTGGTAGCCCTTGTTTCCACCTTTCAGGCCCGCCCGGTCGATGGCTTGCTCGAGCGTGTCGCAGGTGAGTACGCAAAAGACCATGGGGATTCCCGTATCGAGTTGCGCCAGCTGAATGCCGCGCGCCGTCTCCGAGCAAACATAGTCGTAATGCGAAGTCTCGCCACGCAGAATGCAACCGATACAGATGAGCGCGTCGAAGCGCCCGGTGGCGGCTAACTTTTTGGCAATCAGCGGGATTTCGAACGATCCCGGGACGCGCAGAACTTCGATTTGCTGCTCAGGCGTGCCCGCGCTCTCGAGAGCATCGAGCGCACCCCGCAAAAGTCGATCGGTGATGAAGCTGTTGAACTGGCTTACTACAATGGCAAAACGTAGGCCCGAGGGGTTAAGGTCTCCCTTGACGGCCCTCGATTTAAAGTCAGCAGAGGTCACTCAGCACCCCAGAAGGTTCAAGGGGTCGTCAGCGGCACGAGCGCATTTCCGCCGCGCTGACGCGCCTCTTCGAGCCCTGCTTCGGCGCGGTTGATCCATTCCGTAACCCGATCCTCGGTATCGTCCCCGGGCCGCGAGGATGCTTCCGCCACGATGGCGCTCACCGTCACCTCTGGCGGGCCCCAGGAAGGTTGTATCGCGACCGAAAGCTCGCGCAACTTTTCCGCGAGCGAACGGGCGCTCTCAAGAGACGTGTTGGGCAGTACGAAAACTAAGGACCAGGCCGTGTATTTGACCGCGATGTCGGTTTGCCGCACCGAAGAAGAGAGCGCTCGCGCGAGTTGTTCCATGAACTCATCGACCGTGGCATCGCCATGCTGCCGAAGCAATTCGCCGCCATGATCCAGTTGGAGCAGGATCAGCGAGAGCGGCGTACCCTGCGAGCGAGCGCGGTTCGATTCGACCAGCAGACAGTCGATGTAGGCACCACGGCTTAGTAAGCCGGTCTTTTCGTCTGCGACCGCTAGAGATCGAACGAGCGACCGCAACCGGGTATGGCTGACCGAGAGCACGAGTTGGTCACCGATCGCCTGCAGAAAAAAGCTTTCGTTTGGTTTCCACGCTCGTATACCGGCGCTACCCGCAAGCAGGACGCCCGAGATCTCTTGCGCCTCCTTGTCACTCAGTAGGACCGCCAGGGCCGATTGAAGGCCGAGTGCAGCTAACCCCACACAGGAGGGGGCCACGAGCTCGCTAGCACCCAGAGGACCGGGCGCCACGTTGGAAAAGAGCTTAACGATCGATGCGATGCGCGAAGGGCCAAGTGCTGCGACGCCGGGCGCCGCATACTCGGCCTGAAGCTGTGCCTCCGCTCGGCCACCGAAGGCCACCAGACAGCGCGTTGCGCCCAGATACTTTCCCACTTCCGCCGCCGTGGCTCCCACAACTTCGCGCGGGGTCGCTTGACGATACATCAGGCGGTTAATCTCCGCGATCGCCGCCAGGTCTCGGTGCGTTTCTTCCGGGCTGGACGTGGCCACCTTCAATACGGAGACAGCGGGAGGAGTTGCGGCACTTTCGATCGGCGCAGGGGGGACTGCTGCCGGTGGGGGTGTTGGTTTGATCGGCACACCTCGAGGCCACCAGTTGGCGCGCTCGTAGAGAGCGCGAAGACGCTCATTTCTCTCTTCTTCGCCGGGAAAAAGCTCGGCGATACGTTCCAGGCGTTCCACGGCCTTGCTCTGCAGTGAATATTGAAGAAAAATTTCCACCTGCACGATGAGGTCTTCGAGAGCTTGCTGCGCTTGAAACTCCTCAGAAACCGGCCCGGCTGTAGCAGCAGCTGCTTCCGAGCCAGCGCCGGCAAAGCCATCCGTTCGCGTCGAAACAGTCGCAGCTTTGGCGACCCGGGAGAAGATGTTGTTCAAAAAAGCCGGTTCCACTCTTCCTTCGAGCTTCGCAATGCGCTCCTGATTGCGGTAATCATAAGGGTCGATGTCAACCAGGCGATCGAGTGCGTCGCAGGCCTCTTGGATGCGTCCTGCGGACAAATAGAGATCGAACAGACGCACCAGCGCGTCGAAATACTTGGTCTCCCGGTTCAGTTGTTCATAGGCCCGCGCGACTGTTTCCGCCAGCGGCAAAGAATTCGGATATCCCGCCGCGAGACGATCCATTTGTGAGCAGAGCTCAGCTTCGCGGCGGCTCGCACGCATACGATCCTTGACTTCACCGAGGAGCGTCGCCGCGTTGGTGTCTTCGCCAGCGCGAATGTACGCTCCGGTAATCTCAAACAGCTTCTCGAAACCATCAGGTTTCTGCCGGTAGTAGGCTTGGTACATTTCCCGCGCTCGATCCAGGCGGCCTGTGCGAAGAAGGGCTTCGCCGAAAGTGCCTAGGTAGGCTGCATCCTTGTCGTTCGGCGCGAGCGGTTCGAGCAAGGCCACGGCTCCCGCCGCATCACCCTTGCGGAGCTTAGCCTCGGCAAACAACAGGGAACCGGAGCGGTCATGCGGAGAAAGCTGGTGAGCACGACTGAAATACTCGAGCGCCTCATCGAGGGAACCGCCGGCCAGAGTCAACTGCGCAGCGCGAAGGAAACTGCGCGCCGCAAGGTCCGCGTGCCGAAGCCGCTCAGCCAGTTCAGCCAGGATCACTTGCCGCGAGGCGCTGTCAGGGTCGAGTACAGCCATGCTTTCGTAACAGGCTAGGGCTTCGATTCCGCGCTGCTGCTGAAGGAAGAGTTCGGCGGAGGCACCGAACTGTTCAATCGCTTCTGGCCCGCGGCCCTGCTTTTGAAGCAGAGTCGCATACTGCATGAGCCGCCCGGGTGGTTGCGGAAAGGGCCTGAGAAACCGGGAGAATATCGCCGCGGCCTTGGTTTGATCGCCTGCTTCGACCAGGCGATCAAACTGAGTGCCATAGTATTGCGCCGCCAATGCCGGTTCGTTTAGGCGGGTGTAAATATCCGCAAGTGCCTGTATGGCTTCCTGATTTCCGGGCATCTCGTTGAGGGCACTCTGATACTCGGCGGCGGCTTCGCGGAGCTTATTTTTCTCAAGGCTGCGCCGCGCGCGCTCAAGATGCTTTTGGATCTCGGAAGCCATAGGGAGATTTGTGTGCCTCCGGTACGCCCGCCAGGAAACGGCGAAAGTCGAAAAGACCGCCTCCCATGCAAATGAATCGCGCTTGCGAAGCGGGGCACCGAAACACCCACTATATAACGGAGCTCGCGGGGCTCTTCAAAAGAAATCGACCGATGTGCCAATGACGCGCTTTCAGCTTTGTGTGCTGGCCTTCGGGCTTTGCCGCGACAGGCTCCTCAGTTGCTCGCGCAAGGAATGAACCGACATTCCACTCCGCAGCAGCGCGGCGAACCCGAGAAACAGAAACGGGGTGGTCAGAGCCAGGAAGGCAAAGATCGAAAATCCGGTCGCCGTTCCTCTCTCCACGTCGAAGACGCTCAAGCCAAGAACGCAAAAAAACTGGTAGGCGCCCACATTGGCGGGAGCGTTGGGCAGCGATACGCCGAGATTGATCACCAATAGGACGACCACGGCGCTCAGAAACGACAGCGGCCGGCCGTTCTCATAATGCACTCCATAAGCCCGCATCATCGCCCACAGCCCAAGCACCTGACAAAACGGTATTAAGAGAGATGTAAGAACGGCCGCATAGAAACTTGGGGCGGTTCCCATGGAATGTAAATCCAACAGGGCCCCCATCAATTTCCCGGGCAGATGATGCCTGGCCACGGTTTCAGCATTCCCACCCAGTTTGAGTTCGAGGTAAAAGATCACCCCGACGATCAGAGCTACAATGACGAGCGTGGCGATTCCCAGTGTGTCGGTAACTTTCTGAAACCGTCGTGTGGAAGCGCCCAGATCCACCAGAAGAGAAACGACCGCCAGCGATGCGGTTGCGATCACCAGGTCAATGAGCCGCTCCACGCCCACCGAGCCGAGAACCCGCCCGATCGAGATGTTTTCCGAACTGGAAAGGAGGTAGGAGCGCAGTACCTCGCCCGGACGCAGGGGAAAGATCAAGTTGGCGAACAGACCGGCGAATACAGCGCGGATTGAGCGAGTCAGACGTACTTTCCCGAAGGGAGTCAGCAGAAATTGCCAGCGGACCGATTGGATTCCGTAGCTCAGGACATCAAAGGCCATCCCCAATACCACCCATTTCCAGTTGACCTCCGCAAGCTCGCGCAGGAAGCGTACAATGTGAAAATAGCGGAGCACCCAAACAAAGAAAACAGTTGCCAGCCCATAACCCACAATGCTGGGAATCCTCGATTTTGGCCGCGTTTCTTTGTTTCTCGGATCACTCAATGGGAGCTTTCCATGGGAACCTCTTGCTCTGCCCGCAACCGAGGTTCGCCTCGTTTGAAACCGATCGACTTGTGAACAGGAATGCGGCGGCTCACAGACTGCGGCAGCCCACTACACATCGCACCTCCCACAAGGCTGAGCTCTAAGGAGATCGTGAGCCGGATCGTGCGCTGCCGGCCAGCGCGGAAAGCCAGAAGGCCCAGTCCGTCCGCCGCTCGACCAAGGTTTGGAAAAGCCAGCGCTTGGCGGTCCCGGGTCCGCTACAGCCTACGACATCAGCGTTCACGAGGCAATCTGCGATCGCCGAGCCTGCCGAGCCCAGGTCTCTCCCCAAGAGCGCTCAGCCGGCGTATAATTTCCGGAGATGAGAGTTCGTTCCTCCCAGTCTGGCCCGTCGGTAGATCACAATCTCGAATGAAAGCCGAACAGCCGGTCGAACCGAGAGAGAGAGTCTTGCTTGTTGGCGTAAGCCTGAGACAAAGTCAACGGACTCGGGCAGGACGAGCGCCGGGCGGTATGGCTGTACTCAGCCGCGATTCACTCGATGAGCTACGAGAGCTCGCCGAAAGTGCCGGAGGCTGCGTGGTCGGCGAAGTTCTTCAAGTTCGTGACTCGCCGGATCCTGCCACGCTCGTCGGCCGAGGAAAACTCGAGGAAATTCGTGCTGAGGCGCGTGCACGCCACGTGCCGCTGGTGGTTGTCGATCACGATCTTACGCCCGTACAGCTGCGCAATATGGAGAAAGGGATCGGCTGCCGGCTAATCGATCGGACACAGCTGATCCTCGATATTTTTGCTACCCACGCACGCACGCGGGAGGGCCAGCTGCAGGTCGAGCTGGCGCAGCTGAACTACTTGCTGCCCAGACTGGCTGGACACGGCGAGACGCTTTCCCGGCTCGGCGGCGGCATCGGGACTCGGGGTCCAGGCGAGCAAAAACTGGAGACCGATCGCCGACGTATTCGCGAGCGAGTTCGAAGGATTCAAGAGGCCATCGAAACGGTCCGCCTGCAGCGGGCGACGCGCCGACGAGCTCGCCAGGCGGTGCCGCTCGGGATGGTCGCCCTCGTTGGCTATACCAACGCGGGCAAATCGACATTGTTCAATGCACTTACCGGTGCGAAGGTCCTTACATCTTCAAAGATGTTCGCCACGCTCGACCCCACGATTCGCGCGATCCAGCTGCCCTCGCGCCGGCGGGTGTTGCTTTCCGACACGGTTGGTTTCTTGCGCGACCTGCCGCCCGGGCTAATTGCGGCTTTCCGCGCGACACTGGAGGAAGTGCAAGAGGCCGCCCTGGTTTTGCACCTCACCGACATTTCCAGCCCGCATCACGCCGAGCAGGATTTAGAGGTCATTAAAGTGCTTCGCGAACTCGGCGCGGAAGACCGCCCGCGGATACACGTTCTCAACAAAGTCGATCGGCTGGGAGCCGAAGAGCGGGATCGACTCGGCCACGGGAACGGCCAGGGCGGCGATATTGTTTTGACGTCGGCAGCTACGGGTCTGGGCTTAGAAGAACTCATCGCGAAAATAGACTTGGCCATGCCCGTAGATCGGCTGATACGCTTGCGGCTGCGCCTGCCTGTCGCGAATGGGCGATACCTATCGTTGGTACAAGCGCGCGGGCACGTTCTTGAATCGAGACTCGAAGACGGCCACATGCTGATGGATGCGGAATTGCCTGAATCGGCAGCGCGTCAGCTCGAGCAATTCGTGCGAAGCTAGAAAGCCCCGTCCTTCGAACTGCTCTCAAAAACCCAGGCCACACAGGTGTCTACGCCCCACGCC
>Ga0306920_100000602_pt1 | contig 42297 bp, 39 predicted proteins | sample flu12Cox44000170_FD_204666 | JGI IMG/M metagenome (GOLD analysis project Ga0306920, IMG submission 204666) | Lab enrichment of tropical soil microbial communities from Luquillo Experimental Forest, Puerto Rico - flux4day.12C.oxic.44.000.170 (v2)... | ecosystem: Environmental > Terrestrial >... | reverse complement strand
CCGACCGGTGAGTCGTGGGCGAGGCGCTGGGCGAGGAACAGCAGGACCACCGAGGTGCCGAGCGCCGCGAGCAACACCAGGACCGCACGCCAGCGCCACGCCACGGCGAGATCGAGCGCCTCGATCCGCCGCCCGAGATCATCCTGCCCCGGCGGCCGGACGGCGCGGCCCGGCTCGTGCTCCCTCACGAATCCGCTCTCCTCAGGTTTCGAGTCGGCTGACGGCGTCGCTCATGGCCGCAGCAAGTTATCGGAAGCGCATGCCCATCTCGTATAGGGGAAAAATGAGCGGCAACACCACGTTTGCATGTGGTCGCGGGACGCGGCGGCCGCGCACGCCACGGCAGCGGCGGCAGCGGCGACCACCCCAACCCGTTGCCATGCGAGACCCTGCCGGGCGTGGCTGTCGCGAACCCGCAGGTGAATACCGAAAAGATCGTTCGGAGAGAGCGGAGGCCAGCCGCCTCAGCCGCCGAGATAGGCGCGCTTGACCTCGTCGTTCTGAAGCAGGCTCGCGGCCTTGTCGGTGAGCCGCACGCGGCCGGTCTCGAGCACGTAGCCGCGGCCGGCGATGGTGAGGGCCATGTGGGCGTTCTGCTCCACCAGCAGCACGGTGACCCCGGCGCGATTGATCTCGACGATGGTCTTGAAGATCTCGCGCACCAGGAGCGGAGCGAGCCCCAGCGACGGCTCGTCGAGCAGCAGCAGCCGCGGCCGCGACATGAGCGCGCGGCCGATCGCCAGCATCTGCTGCTCGCCACCCGAGAGCGTGCCGGCGTTCTGGCGGCGGCGCTCCATGAGGCGCGGGAACAGGGAGTAGACGCGCTCGCGGTCCGCGAGGATGCCGGCGCGGTCGCGGCGGCGGTAGGCGCCCAGCTCGAGGTTGTCCTCGACCGAGAGGTTCGCGAACACCATCCGCCCTTCGGGCGACTGCGAGATCCCGAGCCCCACGATCTCGTGCGGCGGCACGCGGGTCAGGTCGCGGCCGTCGAAGCGCACCGTGCCGGCGCGGGCGCGGATCAGCCCCGAGATGGTGCGCAGCAGCGTCGTCTTGCCCGCGCCGTTGGCGCCGATCAGGGTCACGATCTCGCCCGGCTCGGCGTGGAGCGAGACGCCCTTGAGCGCGTGAACCGCGCCGTAGTAGACGTCGAGCCCCTCGACCTCGAGCAGCATCCTAGGCCCCCAGGTCGGCGTGCACGTCCTCGCCCAGGTAGGCTTCGATCACGGCGCGATCGGTGCGGATCTGGGCCGGCGTGCCCTCCGCGATCTTCACACCGTAGTCGAGCACCGCGATGCGGCGACAGATCCCCATGACCACGCGCATGTCGTGCTCGATCAGGAGGATGGTGAGCTCGAAGCGCCGCCGCACTTCCTCGATCAGGTGCATGAGCTCGTCGCTCTCCTGGGGGTTGAGCCCGGCCGCCGGCTCGTCGAGCAGCAGCAGGCTGGGCTGCCCGGCCAGCGCGCGCGCGATCTCGAGCCGCCGCTGCTGCCCATAGGGCAGCTCGGCGGCCCGCACGTCGGCCCAGGCGTCGAGCCCCATCAGTGCCAGCAGCTGATCGGCGCGCTCGCGCATCGCCGCCTCGTCGCGGGCGAAGCGCGGGGTGCGCAGCACCGCGTCCAGCAGCCCGGCGCGGGCGTGGACGTGCTCGGCGATGCACACGTTGTCGCGGCAGCAGCGCGACGCGAAGAGCCGGATGTTCTGGAACGTGCGCGTGATGCCGCGCTTGGCGATGACGTGGGGCTTGAGCCCCTGGATCGGGTGGCCCTGGAACAGGATGCGCCCGTGGGTGGGGGTGTAGACGCCGGTGATCAGGTTGAAGACCGTGGTTTTGCCGGCGCCGTTGGGGCCGATCAGGCCGACCAGCTCGCCGCGCCCCACCTCGAGGTCGAGCTCGGCCACGGCCTTGAGCCCCCCGAACTGCATCGTGACGTGGTCGAGCGCCAGCACCACGTCGCCGTTCACGCGCCGCCTCCCGCCGCCGGGGCCGGCGGCGCCGCCGGGCGGTGCCGCCACGGCCATCGGAACTCGCGGCTCCCCATCAGCCCCTGGGGACGCGTCACCATCAGGATGATGAGCATCAGCGAGTAGATGACCATCCGCCATTCCTGGGCCGAGCGCAGGGCCTCGGGCAGGATGGTGAGCACGATGGCGGCCAGCACCGAGCCCGACACGCTCCCCAGCCCGCCCAGCACCACCATCGCGATCACCTCGATGCTCTTGATGAAAGTGAACGAGTTGGGGTGGAGGTAGGCGTTGTAGTGGGCGAACAGCCCGCCCGCGATCCCGGCGAAGAACGAGCCCAGCACGAAGGCCAGCACCTTGTAGCGCGTGGTGTCGACGCCCAGCGCCTCGGCCGCCACCTCGTCGTCGCGGATCGCGAACAGCGCCCGTCCGTGCGTGCTGTTGGCGAGCCGCAGCGACAGCACGATCACCGCCAGCATGCCGATCCCGACCCAGAAGAACGTGGTCCAGGGCGGGATGCCCGGCAGTCCGCGCGCCGCGCCCACCGCCTCGATGTTGGTGATCAGCACGCGGATGATCTCGCCGAAGCCCAGGGTCACGATCGCGAGGTAGTCGCCGCGCAGCCGCAGCGACGGCAGCCCGACCAGGTAGCCGGCGATCCCGGCCAGCGCCCCGCCGGCGAGCAGCGCCACCAGCAGCGCCGCGCCCTGGGCGATGACGGCCGGGATCCCGACGCCGGCGAGGGCGGCGGCCCAGTGCTGCCCGACGTGGAGCGACACCATCGCCGAGCCGTACGCCCCCACCGCCATGAAGCCGGCATGCCCGATCGAGAACTGCCCGGTGAAGCCGTTGATCAGGTTGAGCGACACCGCGAGGATGACGCTGATCCCGCACAGCATCAGGACCCGCAGGTAGTAGGGATTGAGGAACCGCGGCAGCGCGAGATCGAGCCCCACGAGCACCGCCAGCACCGCTACCGCCCGCAGCAGCCGCGCCATCTCAGACCTTCTCGGCGGTGGCGGTGCCGAGGATGCCGGCCGGGCGCACCAGCAGGATGACGATCAGCAGCACGAACGCGATCGCGTCGCGGTAGGTGGGCGAGACGTAGCCCACCACCATGACCTCGGCGATCCCCATGACCAGCCCGCCCAGCACCGCCCCCGGGATGTTGCCGATCCCGCCCAGCACCGCGGCGACGAACGCCTTGAGCCCGGGCAGGATCCCCATGTAGGGCTCGATCTTCGGATTCTCGAGCGCCACCAGTACCCCGGCCGCGGCCGCCAGCATCGAGCCGAACACGAAGGTGACGGAGATGATGCGGTCCACCGAGATCCCCATCATCGCCGCGGCCGTGTGGTTGTGGGAGACCGCGCGCATCGCCTTGCCGACGCGGGTGTAGAGCACGATGACCCGCAGCACGATCATGAGCGCGATCGAGACCCCGAGGATGATGAGCTGCTGGTTCGAGATCGTCACCCCGCCGCCGAGCGCAATGTTGGTGGCCGGAATGATCTGCGGGAAGAACTTGGGATCGGCGCCGAACACCAGCCGCCCGCCGTTCTCGAGCAGCAGCGAGACCCCGATCGCGGTGATCAGGGCCGCGAGCCGCGAGGACTGGCGCACCGGCTTGTAGGCCGCGCGCTCGATGATCAGGCCCACCAGGCCGCAGCCCGCCATCGCGATCAGCAGCACCGCCAGCGCGCTGGCCGGGTTCGGATGGGTCTGGGCCCCCAGCCAGCGCGCGGCGTACAGGCCGAAGAATGCCCCCAGCATGTAGACGTCGCCGTGGGCGAAGTTGATCAGGCGCAGGATGCCGTACACCATCGTGTAGCCCAGCGCGATCAGGGCGTACACGCACCCCAGGGTCACGCCGTTGATGAGCTGCTGGAGGAACTCCGACACGGAGCCGCGATCAGGGAGTGAACGTCGAGTTGAAGTTCTTCTTGCCGCCCTCGATCGCGATGATGACCGCCGGCTTGGACGCGTTTCGGTTCTGGTCCAGCGTGATGGTGCCGGTGACGCCGTCGTAGTTCTTGGTCCCGGCGATCAGGTCCCGGAGCTTCTGCTCGGCACTCTTGCGCAGCGGGGTGCCGGCCTTGCTCGACCCCAGCCCCTTGAAGGTCGCCGGATCCTGGGTGGCCAGGGTTTCGAGCGACTGGAACAGGACGTTGGCCGCGTCGTAGGCCAGCCCGCCGATGGCATCGGGATCACCGCTGAACTTGGCGCGGTACTTGGTCAGGAACTCCTGGAGACGCGGCAGCGGCTGGTCGAGCGCCCAGTGGTTCGAGTAGTAGGCGCCGTTCAGGGCCTCGCCGCCGATCTCGATCAGCTTCTCGCTCTCCCAGCCGTCGCCGCCGATCAGCGGCTGCTTGAGCCCCAGCTCGCGGGCCTGGCGGGCGATCAGCCCGGCCTCGGTGTAGTAGCCCGGGATCACCACCGCTTGCGGGTTCTTGGCCTTGATGCTGGTGAGCTGGGCGCGGAAGTCCTGGTCCCCGGAGCTGTAGACCTGCTCGACCAGCACCTGCCCGCCCAGCCGCCGGTACTCGTCGGTGAAGAACTGGGCCAGGCCCACGCTGTAGTCGCTCTTGTTGTCCTTGAGGATCGCGACCTTCTTGAGCTTGAGCGAGTCGGCGGTGAAGCGCGCCATCACCGCGCCCTGGAACTCGTCGAGGAAGCACATGCGGAAGATGTAGTCGCCCACCTGGGTGACCTTGGGGTTGGTCGACGAGGGCGAGATCATCGGCACGCCGGCGTTCTGGCAGATCGGCGCGCCCGCCAGGCTGCGCGACGAGGCGACCTCGCCGACCACGGCGATGACCCGGTCCTGGTTGATCAGCTTCTGGACCGCGGTCGCCGCCTCCTCGGCCTTGCTCTGGTCGTCCTCGGCCTGGACCCGCACCTTGAGCCCGCCGATCATGCCCTGCTGCTTGGCGGCGAGGTCGGCGAGCGCCACCTCGACCCCGTTCTTGGTCGATTGTCCGAAGGTCGCGTCGTTGCCGGTCAGCGAGCCGAACTCGCCGACGACCAGCTCGTCCGATCCGCCGCCACCGCAGCCGAGGCCGAGGCCGAGCAGCGCCAGGCCCAGAACGACACCCAAACCGATCCGCAGCCGTGTCCGTGACGTCATGTTCGTCTCCTCCTCGAGTCGAGCGGAGGGGCCGGATGGTGAGCGCGGGCCCCGGACCTGATGTGGTGAGCCGCAAAGAGGTAGCACGCGCGCGCGCGTCGAGGCAAGGCAAATGATTCTGGCGGCAGAGGTTGCCCGCCCGCGCGCGCCGATGCTAGTGTGCGCGCGCATGAGACCCCAGGGATGCGGGCTCAGGCGCGATCGCGCGGCGGCGCGGCGCGCGCGATCGCTCGCCGCGCTGGCGATCGCGGCGCTGAGCGTGGGGCTCGCGGGCTGCGCCGGGGTCGCTCCTCAAGCCCAGGTCCAACCCCAGCCGGCGCCGGTGCGGCCGGCACGTCCCCGCCCCGGCTATGAGCACCTCGCCGACAGCCTCGCCGCCCTCGACTCCACCGCGCTGGTCGGGCGGCGCATCGCGCTCGACCCCGGGCACGGCGGCTTCTTCAAGGGCTCGCTCGGCGTCCACGGGCTCACCGAGGCCGAGGTCAATCTGGCGGTGGCGCTCAAGCTCCGCGATCTGCTGGCGGTGCGCGGGGCCCAGGTGCTGCTCACGCGTTCCAGCGACCGCGACTATCTGAGCCCGGCCGACAGCTCGTTGCGCTCCGACCTCGCCGAGCGCGCACGGCTCGCCAACGCCTGGGGCCCGGACCTGTTCCTCTCGATCCACCACAACGCGGATCCCGGCGGCGCTCACGACGTCAACGAGACCCAGACCTACTACAAGCTCGGGGATGACGGCCCCTCGCTCGACGCGGCCGAGAGCGTCCACCGCGCCCTGGTCCACAACGTCGGCATCGAGAGGAACAAGGTGGTGCCGGGGAACTACTTCGTGCTGCGCAACATCGAGGCGCCCGCGATCCTCACCGAGTCGTCGTACCTGACCAACCCCGACGTCGAGGCGCGGCTCGCGCTGCCCGAGAAGCAGGAGCTCGAGGCCGAGGCGCTGCTGGTCGGGCTGTCGCACTACTTCTCGCGACGAGTCCCCGTGGTGCGCGAGCTCGCCGTGCTCGATCCCGAGCGCGGGGTTCCCGACACCCTGTTCCGCGGCCCGGGCCCGATGCTGCGCGCCCGCATCGAGGGCGCCTTCGACCGGGTCGAGCTCCGGCTCGACGGCGACCCGGTCCCGGTCATCCGGCGCGACGACCTGATCGAGTGGCGGCCCGACCGTCCCGTGGCGCCGGGGCGCCATCGCGCCGCCCTGCGCGTCCGCCTCGCCGGCCAGGGCGCGGCGCGCGAGCAGATGGTGTCGTTCACCGTTGCGCGCCCGGTCCAGCGCCTCGCCTGGCAGGCGTTCCCGGCGCCGCCGCCGCGCCGCGGGGGCTGGATCGGGGTGCGCGTCCAGGCGCTCGATGCCTTCGGGTTCGCGGTGCCCGACACACTGCGCGTGCGCTTCCGCGCCCGTTGCGCCTGCGACAGCCCGCACACCGCAGTGCGCCGCCTCGAGGGCGGCGTCGCCTGGAGCTACCTCCGGGTGGCGCGCCGGCGGCCCAGGGAGTGCGCGGTCACGACCGGTGTCACCGCCGACCTGCCCGATCTCGCCCGCGGTGGTCGCGCGGCCGCCGCCGCCCGCGTCGCCCTGCGCATCCCAGCCGCCGGCACGCCGCCTTGGCGCGCGGCGTTCCTCACCGTGGCGCCCGCCGACTCGCCGCTGACCAACGCCCCGGAGGCACGCGACTTCGGCGCCGCGCAGGGCTGGGTCAACCGCGACGGCTTCGCACTGTTTCCGCTCGATCGCGTCGGGCGGGTCTCGGTTCCGGCGCTCGCCGGCTACCGGCCGTGGGCCGACGATTCGATCCTCGCCGGCGCGTCGCCGCCGCTGCGCTGGTCGGCGATCGCCGGCGGCGCCCTGATCGGCCGGCGCATCGTCATCGATCCCGACGGCGGCGGCGAGGACCCCGCCGGCCAGGGGCCTTCGGGCTCGCGCGCCGCGAACCTGAACCTCGAGGTGGCGCGCATGCTCGCCGGCTTCCTGTCCGCGGCCGGCGCCCAGGTGCTGCTCACGCGCACCGGCGACCAGGCGATGTCCGACGTCCAGCGCGTTCAGGCCGCCGAGGGCTTCCGCCCCGATCGCTTCCTGCGCATCGCGCATCGTGCCGAGCGGCCGCGCCTCGGCTACTACTTCTCGAGCGCCGCGGGCCGGCGCTGGGCCGAGCGCGCCGCGCAGGAGCTGGCCCGCGCCGGCCTCGTGCCGCGGCTCGCCGAGGATGCCCAGTATCCGCTGCAGCAGGTCTCGTGCACGGCGCTCTACGCGGCGCCGGCCCGCATCGACAGCGCCGAGAGCGCCCTGCTCGCCCCCGGCGCGCTGCGCGCCGAGGCCTACGCGCTGTTCCTCGCGCTGGCGCGCGAATGGGCCGGCGACGCGGCCTGGGCCCCGGATTCGGTCGAGGTGCGGGATGGCGCCGGGCGCGCCGCCCCCGGCGTCGCGGTGCTGCTGGGGGGCGCCCTGGTGCTCGAGACCGACGTCGTGGGACGGGCGCGGTTCGCCCGCACCGAGCCCGGACCGCTGGCGGTCGAAGCGCGGTCCGGCGCGGTCGCGGTGCGCCGGGTTCTGCTAGACTCGGATCGAGGCATCGTGCTGACCGGGTCTGCCGGCCGATAGGTCCGGACTGCTCGCCCCCGGCAGCCCCCCGTCGCGTCCGTCTGCGGGGCCCTCATGCGGTATGGCAGCGAGCAGCATTTCGCGGAGATCGCGCGTTTCGAGCGCCGCCTCTCGCTGATGATGGCGGGCGTGGCGGTGGCGCTGCTCGGCGTGCTGGTGCTGGCCAGTCAGCCGGCGCTGCGGCGCCGCTTCCCGCTGGTCGCCCAGCGCTTCGGCTTCGAAGGGCGCGACCGCTACGTCCAGCGCATCCTGCTCGAGACCCTGGGACCGCTGCGCCTCGATGCCGGTCACGAGATGGCGCTGGTGCGCCAGCAGGCGGTCCGTGGCGGCATCCGCACCCGCCCGCACTCTCACGAGCCGCTGGCGCAGCCCGAGACCCGCGCGCGCCGCCCCGGCCCCGGCGAGTCGTCCGAGGACCTGCTGACACGCGCGCGCGAGATCTACCGCAGCGCGCCGGTGGTCCAGTCCGAGGACCTGGTGATCGAGCGGCTGGTGAAGCCCCAGTATCCCGAGGACGCGCGCAGCCGCAACATCGAGGGCAAGGTCGCGGTGGTGGCCCTGGTCGACACCACCGGCAGCGTCGCCCAGGTCGATGTGATCGGCAGCACCGGCGAGCGTCAGCTCGAGAAGGCGGCGACCGAGGCGGTGTGGCAGTGCCGGTTCCGCCCCTATCGCGTCAACGGCGAGGTGCAGCAAGTCTACGCCATGTTCCGCTTCGCGTTCCGCATCTACTGAGCGGGGCGCAACCGGCGCGGCGGGCGCGCCCGCTACATCTCGAACTTGCCGAAGTCCTCGGGATTGAGCTTCTCGAGATTGCGGCGCAGCCGCTCGGCGCGCTCCTCCTCGGTCAGCTCGCGCTCCGGCTCCTCGCCGCCCTCGCCGGGCTCGGCGGCCTCGGCCTCCTCCTGCGGAGGGGGCGGCTGCAGCAGCTTGTCGTTGACGAAGATCGGAGCCCGGGCGCGCAGCGCCACCGCGATCGAGTCGGAGGGCCGGGCGTCGATCGACAGCACCTCGCTCTCGCGCTCGACGAACACGCTGGCATAGAAGGTGTTCTCGCGCAGGTCGGAGATGACCACGCGGGCGATCTTCGCTTTGAGACCCTCGACGATGAGGTGGAGCAGGTCGTGGGTGAGCGGACGCGGGAACGTTTCGTCCGACAGGATGCGGCGGATCGCCTGGGCCTCGCCCGAGCCGATCCAGATCGGCAGGATGCGCTCGCCCTCGACCTCGCGCAGAATGACGATGTTCTGCTGGGTCTTGTGCTCGAGGATCAGACCGTTGACCCGCACCTCGACGATCTTCACGGCTTGCCTGCGTGGTTCCCCGGGGCGCCGGCGGCGGGCCGCGTGGTGGCGAGTGAATCCGCCGCCGACTGGACGAATGCCGGCGCCTCCTCGGTGCGCATGTGGGCGATCATCCACTGCGCCGACGCGGCCAGCTCCGACTTGGGGTAGCGGGCCAGCAGCTCGCGAAACGCCTTCTCGGCCGCGTCGTAGTTCTTGAGCTCCTCCGAGTAGGTGAAGCCCACCATGAATGCGGCCTGGGCGCACACCTCGCTGTCGGGATAGGCGGTGAGCAGCGACCGGTAGGCGGCGATGCGGGCCTCGGCGGTAGGCTGGTCCTGCGCGTCCTTGAACATCTCGCGCGCGCCCTTCTTCTGAGTGGTGTAGCGCTTGATCGCCGCCGAGTCGGGCGTCACGCCGAGGCGCTTGCGGGCGTCGTCGAGCTTCGAACGGTAGAAGTCCTGCGAGCGCTGCCCGCTGATCTGGCGGGTGATCGAGGTCTTCACCTGGTCGAACGACCGCTGGCCCTCCTCGACCACCTCCTCGACCTTGATGACGTGCCAGCTGTTCGCCGCCTTCCAGGGCCCGCCGATCTTCCCGGCCCCGAGCGCGAACACCGACTCGGCGAGCGCCGGCTGGCGCCCCAGGATCGGGAACTGGCCGTCGCGCGTCACCGAGCCCAGGTAGCCGCCGTTGCCGCGGCTCAGCGAATCGGTGGAGTACTTCATGCACAGCTTGTTCCAGTCCTGCTTGGCGCGCGCCAGCCGCAGCACGTTGTGCGCCAGATCGCGGGAGCGGGTCTGGATGTGGCGCACGGTCGCGGTCGCCGGCACGTGGAAATCGGCGGCGTGGCTGTCGTAGTAGGCCTTGAGCTCGGAATCGCCGGGCGCCGGATTGCTCCCCATCACCTCGGTGACATAGGTGCGGATCACGAGATCGCGGCGCTGCGAGGCGATCTGCTGCTGGACCTTGGGGCGCTCCGGCACCCCCTCGCGCTCGGCGGTGAGCAGCCAGATGCGCTCCTCGACCATGCGGTCGAGCAGCTGCTGGCGGCCCTCCGGCGTGGCGAAGTTCGAGCGCATGCCCTCGGGCAGCTCGTCGAGCCGGCGCTGGACGTCGGCGCGGGTGAGCGGCTGCCCGCCGATCCGGTACAGCACCTCCGAGGTGTCGGCGCCGGCCGCCGGCGTGGCCGCAGTCGGCGGCTTCTCGGCCGGCTTCTTCTTCGCCAGGCCCGCGCGCGGCGTCGCGGCGGCGAGGCCGGCGGCGAGCAGCAGCGCGGCGGCGCGCCGGATGCCCCGGGCCCGCCCGGCTCCCCGTCGCCTCATGCCCGCACCACCCACACCTTGATGGTGGCGTGCACCCCGCCGCGATAGCGCACCCGGGCCTCGTAGCGGCCCAGCTGCTTGATGTGCTCGTCGAGCTCGATCGCCTGACGATCGACGTGGTGGCCGGCCCGCTCCAGCGCCTCGGCCACGTCCTGGCTGCTGATCGAGCCGAACAGGGTGTCTTCCTCGTTGGCCTGCGCCGGGATGTTGACCTCGACCCCCTCGAGCTTGGCGGCCTCGGCGCGCGCCGCGGCCGCGACCTTCTCCTCGCGGATGCCGCGCTGGCGCTCCAGCTCCTGGTAGAGGTTGGCGGCCCGCGTCCCGGCCGGGATGGCGAGCTGGCGCGGCAGCAGGTAGTTGCGGGCGAAGCCGTCCTTGACGTGGACCACCGCGCCCTTCACGCCCACGCCCTTCATGTCTTCGAGCAGGATGACATCCATCACGATTCTCCTAGACCGGGGTTTCGTCCGAGGCCGGCTCGAGCCGGCGGTAGTCCAGCCACACGTCGCTCAGCCCCACCGCGGCGGTGGTCAGCACGAACACCGGCATGGCGACGCAGAACACGAACAGCATCGTCAACACGATGATGGAAGGCGGTACGCCGCGCGCGAGCAGCAGCGATTCTACGACCGCAATTCCCTGGACACAATATCCCAGCCCGCTGTTGAGCAGCAGGGTCCACGCCGTCGGCGCCCAGGCCGCCCACGGACTCACCAGCAGCCCGAGGCCGGCGAGGAACGTCCACAGCGCCCCGTCGGGCAGCCGCCACTCGCGCAGGCTGCCGCGCGTCAGCGTCGGCCAGCGCAGCGGCCCGGTGACGCGGGCCGCCAGCGCGCGGCCCACCGCGACCAGCAGCGCGATCCACACGAACAGCGCGGTGGGCAGCACCAGCGGCAGCGCGGTGGCGCGCAGCCTGGCGTTCTCCTCGACGGCGCGCTGCACGGCGGCGAAGCGGTCCGCGGCGTAGCCGAGCTGGCGGAACAGCTCGATCATCTCGGTGTCCCCGAGCCGCAGCTTGCCCTCGACGTGCGAGACCAGCGTGCGGTAGACCGGTGCCCACGGCAGCGCCGCGGCCAGCAGCAGCGCCGGGAGCAGCATGCCGGCGCGCTCGCCGGCCGGCGCCCCGTGCTCCTCGCGCAGCCCCATCCACACCCCGCTCAGCGCCGCCGCCGGCACCCACCAGCCCCACGCGCTGGCCGGGCCGCCGGTGAACGGCACCGCGAGCGCGAGCAGCGCCGGCACGACGATCGCACGGGGGCCGAAGCGCCACGCGAGCAGCAGCGAGACCGCCACCGCGGCCGGGATCGCGAGCCACAGCGCCCCCCACGGCAGCGGGGTCTGCGCCATCGCCAGGCTCAGCAGCGTGAGCAGCAGCGCGGTGCGCAGCCACGACGGCTGGCGCGCGCCGCGCGGTTCAGCGATAGAAGTCACTGGTGAAGGGCAGCAGCGCCAGCACGCGCGCGCGCTTGATCGCGACGGTCAGCTGCTTCTGGTGCCGGGCGCAGGTGCCGGAGACGCGGCGCGGGACGATCTTGCCGCGGTCGGTGATGAACCGGCCCAGGCGCTTCTCGTCCTTGTAGTCGACGAACCCGACCTTCTCGAAGCACAGCTTGCAGTACTTCTTCTTGATGCCCTTGCCTTCGCGTTCCTTGGCCATGAGCTTGCTTCCACCTCCCGTGACGAGCGCTACGACGAGCCGCTCTCGTCCGACCGCTCCGGTGCCGCGCCGCGGGATCGCGAGGCGTCACCCGGAGATTTTTCCAGGAAATGCACCACTTCGGCGCGAATCTCGAGCCGCTGCTGCCGCCCCTCCTGGCGCGCCACCCACTCGCGCATCTGCAACCGACCTTCGACCAGCGCCGCGCTGCCCTTGCGCAGATACTGCCCGCACACCTCCGCGAGGCGCTGGTAGGTCAGCACCGTCGCGTACCCGGTCTGCTCGGCGAACGACCCGTCGCGGGCCCGATAGCGGCGGTGGAACGCCAGCACGAAGCTGGTAATCGCGGTGCCGTCGGCCGCGAAGCGCGCCTCGGGATCGCGCGTCAGGCGGCCGCTCAGCAGCACGCGGTTGACCTCGGGCAGCTTGAGCTCGGTCATGCGCGGCGGCCGGGCCTCGAGGCCCGCCCCTCCCCGCTACTCGTCGGCCTCTTCGGCCGCGGCGCCCGCCGGGACCGCGTCGGGATCGACCTGCGGCCGCGTCAGCTCGGGTGGCACGTGCATGACCGTGAGCACCCGCATCACCGGCTCGACCAGACCCAGGCGGCGCTCCAGCTCCTTGACCAGCGCGCCCGGCCCCGCGTAGAGGACCATGGTGTAGATGCCGTCGCGCTTGCGATGGATCTCGTACGCCAGGCGGCGCTTGCCCCAGCGTTGCACCTCGAGCACCTCGCCGCCCAGGTCACGAATCCACCCGGAGACGCGCTCGATCTCCTCGTTCTGCCGGGTCTCGTCGAGACCGGGCTCAAGGATGAACGTCGTTTCGTACTTGTTCACGGTGTCGAGTCCTCCTTCGGTGCTCTGCGATTGAAACGGTTCATGGCCGCGGCCGGCCCCTCGCGCGCCCAGCACTCGACCGCTCCGGCGGCGCGCTCCAGGGTCTCCTCGACCAGGGCTTCCTCGTCGGCTCCGAACTCCTCCAGCACGTGCTCACGCATCGCCTCACTGCTCGCCGCCGTGTCCACGCCGATCCTGAGCCGCGCGTAGTCGCGACTGCCCAGCATCGCCTCGATGCTCTCGAGGCCGCGATGCCCGCCGCTCGAGCCCTCGACCCGCAGGCGCAGCGTGCCGAGCGGCAGGTAGACGTCGTCGGCCACCACCAGCAGCTCATCGGCCCCGTGCTGCTCCTGCCACTCGGCCAGCGCCGTGCCGCTCAGGTTCATGAACGTGAGCGGCTCGAGGAGGTGGACGGTCCTGGCGCCCGCACCCGACTCGAGCGTGGCGCGCCAGGCGCGGTAGGCCGGCGTGCCGGTCTCGGGCCGCGCGCGCCAGCGCCGCGCCAGGATCTCGATCACGCGCCAGCCCACGTTGTGGCGGGTGCGGGCGTAGCGCGCCCCGGGATTGCCGAGGCCGACCACCAGGGCCACGGGCTACTTGGTCTCCTTGGCCTCCTTGCCCTTGGCCTCCTTGGCGGGTTTGGTCTCCTTGGCGGCCTTGGCCTCCTTGGCCTCCTTCGATTCCTCGCCCTCCTCCTCCTTCTTGCCGCGCTCGACCGACAGCTCGGGCTCGGCCGCCGCCTCGGGCGCCACCTCCGCCGCCGGCTTCTCCTCCATCACCGTGGGCGGCACCACCGTCGCCACCGTCGAGCCGGGATCGGTGAGGATCTCGACGTTCTCGACCTTGAGGTCGCTGACGTGGGCCGAATCACCGATGCCGAGGTGGCTGACGTCGAGCTCGATCGAGCTGGGAATCGCGGTGGGCAGGCAGCGCACCGCGATGGTGCGCAGGATCTGCTCCAGGATGCCGCCCGCGTCCTTGACTCCCACCGCCAGCCCGGTCAGCTGGATCGCGACCTCGACCTCGATGCGCTCGGTGAGCGAGATGTGCTGGAAGTCGAGATGGATGACGTCGTGGTTGATCGGGTCGTACTGCACCGCGCGGATGAGCGAGGTGTAGTCGGCGCCGGCCACGGTCAGGTTGATGATCGGGTTGCCGCCCCGCACCTGGGCCATGGCGAGCTGGAAGTCACGGGCACCGATCGCCACCGGGATCGGCTGCTCGCCGTGGCCGTACAGGATCCCGGGGATCAGGCCGGCCGCGCGCGCCTTGCGGGCGCCGCCCTTGCCGAGGCCCTCGCGGCGCGAGCCGGTCAGTGGAATGACGGACATGATGCTGCCTCCTTATGCCGGGTGCTCCGGTCTCGACGCGCGGCGGGCCGCGCGGGGTTCAGACGAACAGCGAGCTGAGCGAACGCTCCTCGTGAATGCGCTCCACCGCCTCGCCCAGCAGGCCCGCGATCGACAGCTCGGTGACCTTGGAGGGCAGCGGGGCGTGGTCGTGACAGACGGTGTCGGTGATGACCAGCTCCTTGATCGGCGAGGCGACGATGCGGTCGAGCGCCCCGGGGCTGAACACGCCATGCGTGACCCCGGCGTAGATGTCGCGCGCGCCCTGGGCGCGAACCGCCTCGGCCGCCTGGCACAGGGTGCGCGCGGTGGTGACCACGTCGTCGAACAACACGCAGGTCTTGCCCTTGACGTCGCCGATGATGTTCATGATCTCGACCGCGTCGGGACGCGGGCGGCGCTTGTCGGTGAGCACCAGATCCGCGCCCAGGCGCTTGGCGTAGGCGCGTGCCATCTTGACCCCGCCCACATCGGGCGACACCACGACCAGGTCGCCCAGGCGCTTGCGCCCGAAGTACTCGATCATGATCGGCGCGGCGTACAGGTGATCGAACGGAATGTCGAAGAAGCCCTGGATCTGGGCGCTGTGGAGATCCATGGTCAGCGCCCGGTCCGCGCCCGCCACCGTGATCAGGTTGGCGACCAGCTTGGCGGAGATCGGAGCCCGCGGCTGGTCCTTGCGATCCTGGCGTGCGTAGCCGAAGTAGGGCATCACGGCGGTGACGCGGCGCGCCGAGGCGCGCTTGGCCGCGTCCAGCATGACCAGCAGCTCCATGAGGTTGTCCGCTGGCGCCCCGGTGGCCTGGACGATGAACACGTCGCTGCCGCGGATGTTCTCGTTGAAGCGCACCGATACCTCGCCGTCCTCAAAGCGCCCGACCTCGGCGTCGCCGATCGGCGTCTTGAGCTTCTCGCAGATCGCCGCCGCCAGCCCGTGGCTGGCATTGCCGGCGAAGATTCGAGCCGGATCCAATCGCTTCTCCTCGGGTTGAACCGCCTCCCGCCGCGCCAGTGTCGAGTTGAGGTTCCTCATCGCTTAGTGACGCCACCCCTGCCACGCGATGGCTGGCAAGGCCAGCCGAGCCCCCATGCCACGCGCAAACTCCCGTGCACTACCGGCGCCCGCGCTCATCCAGCTCTCCCGCCCCGCGTGGCACAGCCAGCCGAGCGCGGCCGATATGCAAGGCGGCGACCGAGCGGCGCGCGCAGACGTATCGGAAGATACGTCGAGCACGCCGCGACCGAGCCAACGCAGCAGATCGGCCGCAATCGGCTGGCTGGGGCGGGAGGATTCGAACCTCCGGATGCGAGATCCAAAGTCTCGTGCCTTACCACTTGGCCACGCCCCACCAACAGAACGGGATTTCCGTTACGGTCCTTTCGCGCCGCCCGCGAAGCGTCCGGGTGCACGTCAGGGGTGATGGCTATTGGCCCACAGGATGATCGATGGGGAAAAGCCGGGGGAGGTTACCGGTGGACCAACTGGCTGTCAAACCGGGGGCTTGAGGTCGCCGGAGGAGGCGTTGCCGGGGTGGGCTCGGAGCCCCGTTCGCGATGGGGCGGCCGGGCTTTGGGCCGCGAGCCGGACGGGCGGCGCTACAGGACCTGCTTGGCGGCCGGGTGGCGCACCGGCGCTTCGTCGTCGGCTGATGCGTCGCCGCTCGGGGCGCGCAGCTCGCGCTCGTACTCGGTCATGACCCGCTGGGTGAGGTACTTCCGCGTCGGGTCGTTGATCGGGTGGGCGAGATCCTGGTGCTGGCCGTCGGGGCGCTTGCGGCTCGGCATGGCGACGAACAGCCCCGAGTTGCCGCGAATGATCTTGAGCCCGCGGATGACGAACGAATCGTTGAGCGTGATGCTGACGAAGGCCTTCAGCTTGTCGTCGTTCCTCAGCGAAACCCGAACCTCGGTGATCTCGATCATGGTGTCACCTCGGACCCGTCCTTGTTGGGATTTGTTCGCCGCGTCGTGCCTTCCCGGCACGTCAACTACACTCCGAACGCCCGGCATCCATGTCCGGGCGAGCGGATGGTCAAGAGGTCCGGAGCCTCAGGGCTCCCTGTGTCGATCGTGCTTCGTACACGGCCTCCGTCCCGACAAATTCGCTCAGCGCCTTCGCGACGTTCATGCGTGGCGGCACGAGACCGAACACTGCCGATCCGCTTCCCGTCAGGTGAACCTCGCCGACACCGACGCGTTCGAGACGCGAACGGAGGGAAACGAATTCCGCCTCCCTGCGTCCCAAGACCGACTCGAAGCTGTTCCCGAGGCGCAGAGCGTGAATCGGGCTTAAACTCTTGCGCCCAAGGCTTTGAGCGAATCTTAGTTTCGCGCTCCACCCTGTCAAGCCATATTTATTCCGGTCAATCTGCGCATACGCCGCCCGGGTTTCGACCCGCCAGGCGGGTACCGCGATCAGCACCCGGAAGGGCGATTCGAGGCGCAGCCGGCGCAGTCGCTCGCCCCGTCCGAGGCCGAGCGCGGTGCCGCCCAGCATCGCGAACGGCACGTCGGCGCCAAGCTCGACGGCCAGCGCGCGCCAGGCGGCCGGAGCGAGCCGGACGCGGTGGAGGGCCGCCAGCGCCGCCAGCGCCGCGGCGGCATCGGCGCTCCCGCCCCCCAGCCCGGCGCCCGCCGGGATGCGCTTGACCAGCTCGAAGCGGGCGCCGCCCTCGAGCCCCACCCGGCGGGCGAGGAGCCGGGCGGCGCGCAGGACCAGGTTGTCGCGCCCCGCGGGCACGGGGCCCGACCGCCCGCGCCCGCCCCGCGCGGCCGCCCGTTCGTGCCGCACGCGCAGGGTGAAACCGCGCGCCGCCGGCCGCGCGATCAGGTGATCGGCGAGCGACACCGACTGAAACACGGTGGCGAGGTCGTGGTAGCCGTCGGCGCGGCGCGGCCCCACCGCCAGCCCGAGGTTGAGCTTGGCCCGCGCCTCGACGATCACCCCCCCGCGACGCCGCACCATGACCTAGAAGCGGTAGAGGATGATGAGCACCGCGACGAGGTAGAGCAGCACGCAGGCGGCGAGCGGCCGGTCGGTGAGCAGCACGTTGGCCGGATCCTCGGTGCTCTCGGACACCCGCACCAGGTAGAGATAGCGGAAGATGCCGTAGGCCACGAACGGCACGGTGTAGAGCAGCGCCTCGGTGTGGAACTTGGCCACCGTGGCCGGCCAGATGGTGTAGAGCGCGTAGCCCATCAGGCTGGTGGCCGCCGAGACCAGCAGCAGCCCCTCGACCAGCGCGGGCGAGTAGTGCTCCAGCACCTCGCGCTGCTGCTGGGCCTCGCCGCCGGCGTTCACCACCTCGCGCCGCCGCTTGGCGAGCCCCAGGAACAGCGCCCCGAAGAACGTGCACACCAGGAGCCACGGCGACAGCTCGGTACCCGGCGACACCGGCTGCAGCAGCTCGACGCCGGCGATGGCGCGCATGACGAAGCCGATCGCGACCACGAACACGTCGATCAGCACCTGCTTCTTGAGCCCGAAGCTGTAGGCCAGGTTGAGGGCGAAGTAGCTCCAGGCCACGATCGCGAAGCCGCGCCCCAGCCACATCGAGATCGCGAGGGTGATGCCGAGCAGCGGCACCAGCTCGATCCGCGCCGCCGCCACCGGCAGCCGGCCCGACGCGATCGGGCGCAGGCGCTTGGTGGGATGGCGGCGGTCGGCCTCGACGTCGGCCAGGTCGTTGATCAGGTAGACCGCGCCCGACAGCAGCGAGAACGCCACGAAACCGGCGGTGGCGCGCAGCAGCAGGTCGGGGTGGCCGAGCTGCTGCGAGAACAGCAGGCCGGCGTACAGCAGCAGGTTCTTGGTCCACTGCCAGGGTCGCAGCTCCTCGAGCAGCGCCTGGATCATCGCGCCGGCCTGCGAGCCGGCCGGCGGACCACGCGGCGCGTGGGCCGCACCATGCTGCGCCCGCCGCCGGTGCGGGCCGGGCGCGCGAACAGCTCGCGCTCGATCAGCTCGCACAGCGCGTGGCCCATGGCGATGTGCCCCTCCTGGATGCGCGGGGTCGAATCGTGCGGCGTCACCAGCGCCAGATCGCAGCGGGCGGCGAACGCCCCGCCCTTCGCCCCGGTCATGCCGATCACCACCATGCCCAGCTCGCGCGCCACCTCGACCGCGCGCAGCACGCTGGTCGAGCGCCCACTGGTGGTGATCGCCACCAGCACGTCGCCCGGCGAGCCCAGGCCCTCGAGCTGGCGCGCGAACACCTCGTCGTAGCCGAAGTCGTTGCCGATCGCGGTCAGCGACGAGGTGTTGGTGCTGAGGGCCACCGCCGGCAGCGGCGGGCGGTCGAGCAGGTAGCGGCCCGCCAGCTCGCAGGCCAGGTGCTGGGCGTCGGCGGCGCTCCCGCCGTTGCCGCAGAAGTAGATCGATCCGCCCTGGCCGAGGCTCGCGACCGCGCTCTCGGCGGCGGCGGCCACGGCGCGCGCGGAGTGGGCGGCGAGCCGCCCCACGGTGCGGCCGGAGTCGGCGAGGATGGCGTGGGCGGCGCGCTCCATCGGGCCGCCGCCTGAGGCGCGCGGCGGACGGCGGGGGCGGGACGATCGTCGGGCCATGGGCTCCTCTCCTGCGATCAGGTGGCGCGGGCACCGCGCGCAGCGTGGTCCGGCGCCGGCGCGCCGAGGTAGCGATCGACGGCGTCGGTCCACGGCGGCAGGGCGCTGCCCGTCACGGTCTCGAACCAGCGCGTGTCGAGCACCGAATAGGCGGGCCGGCGCGCCGGGCGCGCGAGCGTGGCGCTGTCGGTGCGGGCCAACGGGGTCGCGAGCCCGGCGCGCTCGAGGGCGTGGGCGGCCAGCTCGTACCAGGTGCAGTCGCCGCGGTTGGTGCAGTGGAACGTGCCGAGCTGGCCCGCGGCCAGCAGGGCGAGCAGCCCGCCCGCGAGGTCGGCGGTGAAGGTCGGGGCGCCGCGCTGATCGTCGACCACCCGCAGCGTCTCGCCCGCCTGCGCCTTCTTGAGAATGGTGTCGATGAAGTTGGTCCCGCCCGCTCCGAAGAGCCACGAGCTGCGCACGATCAGGTGGCGGGGCTGGATCTCACGCACCGCCTGCTCGCCCGCCCATTTGGACAAGCCGTAGACCGAGCGCGGCGCGGTCGCGTCGTACTCGCGGTAGGGCCGCTCCGACGTGCCGTCGAACACGTAGTCGGTCGAGAGCGCGAGCAGCCCGGCACCGCACTCGAGCGCCGCGATCGCCGCGTTGCGCGCCCCGGTCGCGTTGACGAGGTAGGCCCGCTCGGGCTGACTCTCGCAGTCGTCGACGCGCGTGAACGCCGCGAGATGGATCACCCAGTCGGGCTTGAAGCCCCTGAGCGCATGCCGGAGCGGATCGAGCTTCGTCACGTCGGCATCGTGCTTGGTGAGCGGCAGTGCCTGGTGCCCGCCGGCGTCCAGCGCGGGGAGCAGCGTGTGCGCCAGCATGCCGCCCGCGCCGGTGACCGCCACCCTCACGACAGCTCCACGCGGCTCGAGTCGCCGAGCATGAGGCGATGGGCGCGCGGCCGCGAGTCCTTCCCGCACACCACCACGTCGCGCCCGATCAGGCTCGACTCGACACGGTGGGCGAGCTGGCGGATGACGCTGCGCTCCAGCACGATCGAGTGCTCGATCTCGGCATGGTCGAGCTCCACGCCGTCCCCGATCGCGGTGAATGGGCCGACATAGGCGCTGGTGATCCGGGCCCCGTCCCCGATCACCAGCGGGCCGCGCAGCCGTGAATGGCTCACCACCGTGCCGGGGCCGATCCGCACCTGGCCCTCGATCTGGGTGTCGGCATCGATCTCGCCGCGCATCTCGGTCTTGATCTGCCCCAGCATCATGCGGTTGGCCTCCAGCAGATCCTCGACCTTGCCGGTGTCCTTCCACCAGCCGCCGATGACGTGGGAACGCACCGTGCGCCCGGCGTCGATCAGGTGCTGGATCGCGTCGGTGATCTCGAGCTCGCCGCGCCGGCTGGGGCGGATCGCGTCGACCGCCTCGAACACGGTGGGATCGAACAGGTAGACCCCGACCAGCGCCAGGTCGCTCTTCGGATGCGCGGGCTTCTCCTCGAGCTTGACCACCCGGTCACCCTGAAGCTCGGCGACCCCGAACTCCGACGGCGTCTTGACGTGCGCCAGCAGGATCTGGGCGTTGGGCCGCTCGCTCTGGAACTCGCGCACGAACGGGGTGATGCCGTCCTTGATCAGGTTGTCGCCCAGGTACATGACGAACGGCTGGTCGCCGATGAACGGGCGCGCGATCTTGACCGCGTGGGCGAGCCCGAGCGGTGCCTCCTGCTCGATGTAGGTGACCTCGATCCCGAACGCCGCCCCGTTGCCGACCGCGGCGCGGATCTCGGCCTGGCTGTTGACCATGACGGTGGTCGACTGCCCGGTGCGCGGATCGGGCGTCAGCATCTCGCGCGGATCGCTGACCACGATGCCGACGTCGATGATGCCGGCGGCGCGGATCGACTCGAGCCCGTAGAACAGCACCGGCTTGTTGGCGACCGGCACCAGCTGCTTGGCGCTGGTGTGGGTGATGGGGCGCAGCCGGGTGCCGCGGCCTCCGGCGAGGACCAGCGCCTTCATCGCCCCGCACCCCGGCCGCGTCGCGCGCTCACCCGCCCAGCGCCTCGCCGAGCCGGCGCCGCGCCTCGGCCAGCGCCTCGGCGCGCTTGCCCGGATCCTTGGCCCCGGCGAGCGCCAGGTGCGGCTTGCCGCCGCCCGAGCCGCCGGCGACCTGCGCCACCGCGCGCACCAGCTCGTCGGCGCGCAGGCGGTTCTCGGCCACCAGGTCGTCGGTGACCGCGGCGATGAAGGTGAGCTTGCCGCCCGCGCTCACCGCGAGCAGCGCCGCGCCGCGCTTGAGCTTGGCGCGCAGCTGGTCGGCGGCATCGCGCACCGCGCCCGGATCGGCCGCGGTATCCAGCTCGGCCACCACCCAGCGCCCGTTGGCCCCGGCGACCGCGCGCTCGGCCAGCGTGCCCATCTCCGCCTCGAGCCCGCCGCGCTGCGCCTCGGCGGCCGCGCGGCGCAGGCGCTCGAGCTCGCCCTTGAGCTTCTCGATCTGCTCCGGCAGCGTCGCCGGGTTCGACTGCAGCAGCCCCGCCGCGCGCTGCAGCAGCTCGCCCTGGGCGCGCAGGTGGGCCAGCCCCTCGGCGCCGCACAGCGCCTCGATGCGCCGCACCCCGCTCGCGATCGCCGACTCCGCGACCAGGACGAACGCGCCGATGTCGCCGGTGCGCGCCACGTGGGTGCCGCCGCACAGCTCGCGACTCACCGCCGGACCGCCCTCGTCGCCCGCCACCGTGACCACCCGCACCTCGGCGCCGTATTTCTCGCCGAACAGCGCCATCGCCCCCAGCGCCCGGGCCCGGTCGAGCGGCATGATGCTCCAGCTCACCTCGCGGTTGTCGAGCACCCACTCGTTGACCCGCGCCTCGATCGCGGCCAGCTGCTCGCGCCCCGGGCCCTCGAAGTGGGTGTAGTCGAAGCGCAGCCGGTCGGGCGCCACCAGCGAGCCCTTCTGGTGGACGTGCTCGCCCAGCAGCTCGCGCAGCGCGGCATGCAGCAGATGGGTCGCGGTGTGGTGGCGCATGGTGGGGCGGCGCACCCGCGCCTCGACGGTGGCGTGCAGCGCGGCCGTACGGCCGGCCTCGATCAGGCCCTCGGCGCCGCCCTCGGTCAGGCGGACGCGATGGACGATCGACTCCCCCTCCTTGAACACGTGGACCAGCTCGGCGTGCGCGCCGCCGCCGCGGATCGCGCCGCGGTCCGCGACCTGCCCGCCGGCCTCCGCGTAGCAGGGCGTGCGGTCGAGCACCAGCTCCAGACCGTCGCCCGCGTGAGCGCGCCAGCGCCGCAGCGTGAGTCCGCCGGCATCGAGCGTGGTGTAACCGATGAACTCGGAGTCGGGGCCGCTCGTCGCCTCGTTCCAGCCGCTCGCGGTCTTCCCGTCGCCGCCCTTCGTGTACTTGCTGCCGGCACGTCCGCGCGAGCGCTGCTGCTCCATGGCGCGCTCGAAGCCGGCGCGATCGATCGCCACCCCGCGCGCCGCCGCGATCTCGGCGGTGAGCTCGATCGGGAAGCCGTAGGTGTCGTGGAGCTCGAAGGCGTCCTCGCCGCGGATCGTCTTGCCACCCTTTCCCAGCAGCTCCTCGAGCAGCGAGAGCCCGAGGTCGCAGGTGCGGTTGAAGGCCTCCTCCTCGCGCGCGATCGCGGTCAGGAACCTGGCCTTGCGCTCCGCCAGCTCCTTGTAGTGGCCGCCGAACTCGCCCGCCACCACGTCGACCACCTGCGCGAAGAAGCCGGGCGATTCGATCGCCAGGCCCTGCTTCGAGCGCCCGCGCAGCACCGCGCGGCGCAGCAGGCGGCGCAGCACGTAGCCCGCGCCCTCGTTGCCCGGCAGCACGCCCTCGGCGGTCGCGAAGGTGAGGGCGCGCGCGTGGTCGGCGATGACGCGCGCATCACGCACCACGATCGCGCGACGCGCGGCCTCGAGCTTGGCGAACGATCCGTTCTCGAGGCCCGCCAGATTGAGCACCGTGCCCACCAGTGGCTTGAACAGGTCGGTGTCGAAGATCGAGGTCTTCTGCTGCAGGATGAGCGCCAGGCGTTCGAGCCCCATGCCGGTGTCGATCCCGGGGCGCGGCAGCGGCTTCATCGCCCCGCCGGGCTCGGCGTCGTACTGCGGGAACACCAGGTTCCAGAACTCCATGTAGCGGTCACCGGGATCGCCGGGCCGCTCGCCCCAGAACGCGCCCTCCGGAAGCTCATCGGGCGGCCGCTCCCCCAGATCGAAGTAGATCTCGCTGCACGGCCCGCAAGGTCCCTGGCCCCCGGCCGGCCCCCAGAAGTTGTCGGCGCGGCCGAGCGGCACGATGTGATCGGGACGCAGCCCGATCTTCTTCCACAGCCGCGCCGCCTCGTCGTCGCGCGGGAACTGATCCTCGCCGGCGAAGATCGAGGCGTGGAGCCGCTCGACCGGCAGCCCCAGCACGTCGGTCAGGAACTCCCAGGCGAAGGCGATCGCCTCCTCCTTGAAGTAGGCGCCGCGCTCGAGCGGGCCGAACGAGAAGTTGCCCAGCATCTCGAAGAACGTGTCGTGGCGCGGGGTGAGCCCGACCTGGTCGACGTCGGTGAGGCGCAGGCACTTCTGGATCGAGATCGCGCGGGTGTAGGGCACGTCGGCGGCGGTGTAGTAGGGCTTGAACTGGACCATCCCCGCGGTGGTGAACAGCAGGGTGGGGTCGTTGGGCACCAGCGGCGCCGAGGGCACGATGGTGTGGCCGCGGTCCTTGAAGAACTTCTGGAACGCGCGGCGCAGCTCGTCCGCGGTCTTCTGCTGAATCGAGGTCTGGGGCAGCGCCATCCGGCTCCCGGGTCCCTGGGTTGCGCCCGCCTGCGGCGGCACGGGCTTCAAGTCGGCCGATTGTAACGGAGAACGCGACAGGATAGCGACTTGGAGCCCGAAATGCAGCGGGAAGTTGGGTCGCTCTACTCGCGCTCCGGATCGTCCGGGCCGGGTGCTCCCGCGAGCGCCGCCTCGATCGCCTCGCGATCGAAGCCGCGCCGCACCAGCAGCGCGTAAAGTCGCTGCCGCCGGAGGCGCGGATCGAGCCCGTGGTAGCGCCGCGCCGCCAGCGCCACGACGCGAGCCGCGCCCTCCGCTTCGTCGCGCGCGCCGCCCTCGCGCTCGAAGGCCGCCGCCAGGTCGGCGGCCGCGACCCCGCGGGCGCGCAGCTCCTGCTCGAGCCGCCGCCGCCCCGCCGGTCGCCGCGCGCCTCGCGATCGCAGGAAGGCGCGCGCGTACTCGACGTCATCGACCAGCCCCACGCCGGCGAGCCGGTCGAGCGCCTCGGCGATCGTGGGCGCGGCGAACCCGCGCTCGACGAGGCGCCGCGCCAGATCGGAGCGGGTGCGGCGCGCGCGGTCGAGCAGCTCGAGCGCCGCCTCGCGTGCGGCGTCGAGGTCGGTCGAGCGTTCCGCCGGAGCGGGACGGGGGCGGCGCCTCCGACCGAGTGCCGCCATGCTCAGGTCTCCCCGGGGGCGAGCCGCGTCGTGTGTGTCACGCCTAGCGCTTCCGGTCGCCTCCGGCCGGGATCGCGGTCTGGGGCCGTGGCGACGGCACGCCGGGGCGCCCCGCCGCGGCCGGCGGGGCCGGCGCAGGTATGGCGGGCGCCGCGGCGACGCCGTCGGTCCCGGCCGCGGGCTTGAGCCCCAGCGCGGGGAGCACCTTCGCCTCGATCTGCTTCCGCGCGTCGGCGTGCTCCTTCAGGAACAGGCGCGCGTTCTCGCGGCCCTGGCCGATGCGCTCGTCGCCGAACGAGAGCCAGGTGCCGCTCTTCTGCACCACGTTGCGCTCGATCGCGATGTCGAGCAGTTCGCCCTCGCGCGAGATGCCCTCGTTGTAGAGGATGTCGAACTCGGCCTCGCGGAACGGGGCCGCGACCTTGTTCTTGACCACCTTGACGCGGGTGCGGTTGCCGATCGCCTGCTCGCCTTCCTTGAGCGTCGCGATGCGCCGGATGTCGAGCCGCACCGAGGCGTAGAACTTGAGCGCGCGACCGCCAGCGGTGGTCTCGGGGTTCCCGAACATCACGCCGATCTGCATGCGGATCTGGTTGATGAAGATGACGCAGGTCCTGCTCTTCGAGATCGAGCCGGTGAGCTTGCGCAGCGCCTGCGACATGAGGCGGGCCTGGAGCCCGACGTGCGAGTCGCCCATCTCGCCCTCGATCTCGGCGCGCGGCACCAGCGCCGCGACCGAGTCGATCACCACCACGTCCACCGCGCCCGAGCGCACCAGGTGGTCGGCGATCTCGAGCGCCTCCTCGCCGGTGTCGGGCTGGGCGACGTGGAGGTTCGCGATGTCGACCCCCAGCTTCTGGGCGTAGGCGGCGTCGAGCGCGTGCTCGGCGTCGATGAACACCGCGTTGCCGCCCAGCCGCTGGGCGTTGGCGATGATGGTGAGCGCGAGCGTGGTCTTGCCGCTCGACTCGGGGCCGTAGATCTCGACGATGCGCCCGCGCGGCACCCCCCCCACGCCCAGCGCCAGGTCGAGGCCGATCGAGCCGGTCGGGATCACGTCGACCGCGACCCGCGCGCTCTCCTCCCCGAGCTTCATGATGGAGCCCTTGCCGAACTGCTTCTCGATCTGCTGCAGGGCGAGATCGAGCGCCTTGGTCTTCTCCTTGGCCGACGGCGTGTTGCCGATCATGTTTCGCGTCTCCTTCGCGGGGCGGGCGGGGGCTGGAACGGTCGGGAGCACTGCGCTCGGGTTCATGGTGGCAGGGCCCGAACCACCCCGCCACAGCAGAGTTTCGGGCTCATACTACACATCTGGGCAGTAGAAGGAAAGGCGCTGATTTCGCATAGAATCCGCGGGCCCGGAGGGGGCGGGGCGGAGCCGTCGGGGACGGAGCGGAGGCCGGGCGGAGCCGGGGGGAGCGCATGGTGTGGCTGCTGATCATCGTCGTCGCGCTGTCGATCCCGGCGCTCGGCGTCCTGATCTGGCTCAACCGTCTTCGCTTCAGGATCTTCGTCGAAGAAGAGGCGCTGCGGTTGTGGACGACGCCGGCGGCCACGCCAGTGCCGCCGCAGCAGGACGACGCCCTGCCCGCTCCGGTGAAGAGCTACCTCGAGCAGGCGATGGGCCTGCGCGCCGCGCCGGTCAAGGCGGTGCGCCTCAGCCACGGCGGCGACCTGCGCCCCGATCCGGGTCAATCGTGGCTTCGCATCCGCGGCGATCAATACTTCGCCACCGATCCGCCCGGCTTCGTGTGGTGGGGCCGGGCGAGCCTTTCGCCCGGGCTTTCGATCGAGGCGTGCGACGAGTCGGTCGCGGGCGCGGGCCGCATGCGCATCAAGATCGCATCGACCGTGACGGTGGCCGACACGCGCGGCGCCGAGATCGACCAGGGCGCGCTGCTGCGGCTGCTTGCCGAGATGGTCTGGTTCCCGGGTGCGCTCCTCGACGCCCGCTACGTCACCTGGGCGCCGCACGACGATTCGAGCGCCCAGGCCACCCTGCGCGTGGCCGGTCGCGAGGTGCGCGCCACGTTCCAGTTCGGCGCTGACGGCCTGCCGCGGCGCATCGACGCCATGCGCTACGCGATCGAGCGGGGCCGGTCGGAGCTCCGGCCCTGGTTCGGCGAGATGGGCGATTTCCGGCTCGAGAGCGGGCTGCTCGTCCCCCACCGGATGGAGGCAGGCTGGCAGCTGCCGGGCGGCCCCTTCCCCTACGCGCGCTTCATCGTCGAGCGCGTCGAGTACGACCGGCCCGAGCCGTTCTAGTGCCGCCCCGCGCGCCGCAGCGCGGCCTCGGCGCGCACGGCGTACGTGGAGCCCTTGGGCGATAGCGTGCTCTCGACCACGCTCAGGCGCTCGACCGTGAAGCGCGCGGCGCCGCCGGCCAGCGGCGGCGTGCGCCGCAGCGTATCGCTCCAGCTCGCGCGCGGGTCGCGCACGCGGCCAAGGGTGAGGTGGGCGGCGAACGGCTTGTCGGCGCGCCCGAAGCCGCGGCGCGTGAGCGCGCGCTCGAGCGCGGCGGCGAGGCTCTTCAGCGCCTCGGCGCCGGCGGTCATGCCGACCCAGATGACGCGCGCGCGGGCCGGATTGGGGAACGCGCCGAAGGCGCCGAGCTCGGCCGGGAACGCGGGCTCGACCGCCGCCGCCTCAGCCGCGGCCTCGGCGGCGCGCCGCGCGCCGTCCTCGCCCACCTCGCCGAGGAAGCGCATGGTGTAGTGGAGGTTCTCGGCTTTGACCCACGACACGCCCGCGCCGGTCAGGCGCAGCGGCGCGGCGGCCGCGAACACCGCCTCGCGCACCGCGAGCGGCGGGAACACCGCGAGGAACAGCCGCATCAGTCGAGCTTGGGGTCGAGCGGCAGCCCGGCGAGCCGCCGCCGCGCCAGATCGAGCGCGGTCTGCGCCGAGCGCTCGCGCACCGTGCGCCGCGTGCCCAGGAAATGGAACTTGCGCGCCGCGGCGCCCTCGGGGCTGGCGACCGCGATGTGCACGGTGCCGACCGGCTTCGCCGCGGTGCCGCCGCCCGGGCCGGCGATGCCGGTGATCGCGATCCCGAGCTCGGCCCCGCTGCGCTCGCGCGCTCCGTCCGCCATCTGCATCGCCACCGGCTCGCTCACCGCGCCGTGGGCCACCAGGTCCGCCTCGCGCACCCCGAGCTGCGAGACCTTGGCGGCGTCCGAGTAGGTGACGAAGCCGCGCTCGAAGTAGCGCGAGGCGCCGGGCACGTCGGTGATGCGCTTCGCCAGCAGCCCGCCGGTGCACGACTCGGCGGTCGCGAGCCTCCACTTGCGCTCGAGCAGCAGCTCGCCCAGCACTTCCTCCATGGTCTGCTCGCCCTCGGCGTAGATCCATGGGCCGATCAGGGCCTTGAGCTCGTCGTAGGCGCGACCGGTCGAATCGAGCACCCGCGCCTCGTCGGTGCCGCTCACCGTCACGCGCAGGTCGACGCCGAAGTAGCTCGGCAGATAGGCGAGCGTGGCGCCCGGCCAGGCCGTCGGCGCCTGGCCGATCTTCTCGTGCAGCCACGACTCGTACACGCCCGCGGTGCGCAGTGTGAAGGTCTCGACCCGCCGCCCGCTGCGCTCGCGCAGATAGGGCACCAGGCAGGTGGTGGCGAGGGCCTCCATCTCGGCCGGCACGCCGGGCAGCAGCACCACCGGCTTTCCCTTGTGGACGATCAGGATCCCGGGTGCGGTGCCGAGCTCGTTGGGCCACGCCTCGGCGCCGAGGGGCAGCAGCGCCTGCGACTCGATCGCGGGCAGGATCTTCCGCCCCGCGCGCCGGATGCGGGTCAGGATGCGCTCGCGCACCGCCTCGTCGAGCTGGAGCGGCCGGCCCAGCACGGTCGCCACCGCCTTGCGCGTCATGTCGTCGGGCGTCGGCCCGAGCCCGCCGGTCACCACCACCGCGTCGGCGCGATCGAGCGCGAGACGGATCGCCTCGCCGATGCGTTCGACCGCATCGGCGGCGGTGGAGTGCCAGCCCACCTGGACGCTGGCGGCCTCGAGCGCGCGGGCGAGAAAGGCGAAGTTGGTGTCGAGCGTGCGGCCCGACAGCACCTCGTTGCCGATGGTGACGATCTCGACCAGCATGGCCGCGGGATCAGACCGGAGCGGCGCGCAGCGTGCGGCTGCGGTCGATCCAGAACGCCCAGGGCACGAACAGCCAGATGACGAGCCCCACGGTGCGCAACGCCGCGACGCTGGGCGGCGGCGGCCCGAACGAGCTGCCGAGATAGGCCAGCACCAGCAGCGCCACGAACGACCACAGCGAAAGGTGGCCGGCCAGGGAGCGGGCGCGGGTGGTCGCGAGGTAGAGCCACAGGCCGGCGATCATCATGAGCGCCTCGACCGTCACGGTCGCCGGGATCGAGTACCACAGCCCGAGGCCGACGCGCGGGCCGCCCCACGGCTGAAGCGGCAGGTCGGGGCGGTGCGAGATCCAGTCCAGCACCCAGTGGCTCACGACCCCCGCGGCGATCACCAGCCCGCCGAGCGCGTCGACGTTGAAGGCGCGCGCCAGCAGCGCCATCGCGAGCCCCCACACCACCAGCATCAGCAGGCTGTGCGACCAGGGATAGCGCTCGAAATCGAGCGGGGTGAACGGTGTGGCGCCCGGGACGATCCGCACCCGCTCGATCCCCAGGATCAGGAACACCGGCCACAGCAGATCGGCCAGCACCGGAGCCGTCATCAGCCAGCCCAGTGAGGTGCGCGGCGCCACCCGCTTGCTCGCGAACCCGACCGCGATGTGTCCGAGGAACATGGCGCGATCTCCGGCGTCAGCGGATCCAGCCGGCGGCGTGCGCGCCCCACAGCCCGAGGTGGAGCACGCCGCAGGCGGTGAGTCCCGCGATCACGTCGTCCATGACCACGCCCAGCCCGCCCGGCAGGCGCTGGGCCTGATTCGCGCCCAGCGGCTTCCACACGTCGAACACGCGGAACAGGATGAACGAGCCGAGAAACGCGAACGCATTGTGCTCCACGAACAGCAGCGCCACGGTCTGGCCCACCACTTCGTCGGCGACGATCGGCTTGGCGTCGTGGCCGAGCTGCTGCTCGGCGGCACCGCACGCGCCGATCGCGAGCCACGCGCCGGCGGCGATGAGCAGCAGGGCGACCGGCCAGGGCGGCACGGGCAGGAAATAGCCGACCAGTGCGGTGACCGCGCTGGCGGCGGTCGCGGGTGCTACGGGAAAGTATCCGACCGGCCCCAGGGTCGCGAGCAGGCGGACGAGCTCTTTCACACCGGATCGGGACCGGTGGGCGGCCCCGATTCACCGGCGCGCGGTGCGGGGCGGACGGAAGGCGGGGGCGCGAGCGGCCGCGGAATCGCGGTGCGCGGCGGGACGAGCGGCGGCGGTGTCGCGCGCCTCGTGAACCGTGGCGCACGGCCCCACAGCGACCGGCGCACCGGCGGCGGTGGTGGCGCGGGGGCGTACTGCGGTGGCGACAGCGCGGGCGGTCCCGCCGCGGCCTGCGGCGGTGGCGACGGCGCGGGCATGCGCGGCGCGGCTTGCGGCGGCGGCGAGGGCGCGGGCGTGCGCGGCGCGGCTTGCGACGGCGGCGAGAACGCGGGCGTGCGCGGCGCGGCGGAAGGGGCGGCGCTCACGGCCGGCGGCGGCGCAGATGGCGGCGCGGGTGGGGCGGGCTTGGGAGCCGCGGCTCGCGCATCGCTCCCCGGCCTGCGGAGCCACGAGTACCAGGGCCTGCGCGGCGCGGGCGGACGTGCCGGCGGAACCACGGTTCGCGGCGGCGTCGTGGCGGGCGGCGGAGCGGGCCGCGCCGGCGACGGCGCGCGGGACGCGGGCGCAGCCGGCGCGATCGCAGACGGCTGGGGCGGGGGCGCGGGTGCCACGGCCGGCGCTCGCGACGGCGCGGGCGGGCGCACGGCGGGTGGCGCCGGAGCGGGTGCCGGGCCTGCCGCCGGCGCCTGAGGGGGCGCGGGCGCCGCGGGAGGCGCTGCCACCGCCGCGGGAGGCGCGACTGCCGCGGACGCCCGCGACGCGGGAGGCGCGACCGCCGCCGCGGGCGCCGGCGGCTGGGCGGCGAGGGACGGAGCGGTCGCTACCGCGGCGGGCGCTCGCACCGCGGGGCGCGCAGGCGGCGCCGCCGCGGGCGCGGGACCGGGTGCCGGGCTCTGCCCCGCCGTCACCGCCTCGGGTGCGCGCATCGCGTGCGGCGCCAGCGTCCCCGGCGCCGGCGTCCGAGCCATCGGCGCCGCGGCCATGGGTGAAGCCGCCGGCGCCGCGACGCTCGCGGGCGCTGCCACCGCTGAGGGCGCGCCCGCATGGGCCATCGCCGGCTCGAGCAGGCCCGCCGTCGCGGCGGCCTGAGCGTTCTCCGCCGCTGCCGCCTCGGCCGCGATTGCCTCCATCTGGGCCCGCCCTGGCCGGCGCATCACCAGCACCGGCATCGGGCCTGCCGACTCGACCGCCGGTTCGCTGGTGAGCCGCCCCAGCACCAGCTTGCACACCGCCTTCAGCGACTCGTTGACGCCTTTGCCCTCGCTCGCAATCGCCTCGAACTCCGTGGCCCCGCCGGGGTTGAGGAGCTCGCGCATGCGCTCGAGCGCCATGGCCTCGCGCAGGTCGCGCTTGTTGTACTGGTACACGCGCGGCAGTCGCGCCACCGCGGCGGGCGTGAGGCCCATGGTCCCGAGGTGCTCACCCAGGTCGCGCAGCGATTCGGCGTTGGCCTGCTCGCGGGCCGGATGGGAGTCGGCCACGAACACCACGCCGTCGACGCCCTGCAGCACAGCGCGTCGCGAGAGGCGGTAGTAGACCTGGCCCGGGACGGTGTAGAGGTGGAACCGGGTGCTGAAACCGTTGACCTGCCCGAGGTCGAGCGGCAGGAAATCGAAGAACAGGGTGCGCTCGTGGTCGGTCGCGATCGAGATCATCTTGCCGCGTCGCTCGGGCGGCAGACGATCGTGCAGTACCCGGAGGTTGGTGGTCTTGCCACACAGCCCCGGGCCGTAGTAGACGATTTTGAAATGTATCTCGCGGGCGCGGTTGTTGATGAGCGCCATCAGCACCTCACCGGCGGCTTCTCGTGCTGCCGTTCATGATGTCGTGGAAGCCTGGCGGCCCCGCCGATGCCGGGTCTTGGCCGGCCGCGGCGCAGGGCACGCGCGGCGCTCACTCGCCGAACAGCGCGTCCAGTTCCTGACCTGCCGCCGCCGCGAACGCCTCGCTCGGCGCGGCCGGCTCGACCAGTCCAACCTTCTGGAACAGCGCGCGGAACACCTTGTCCAGCTCCCGCGACGCGCGGTTGGCCCGGTAGCGGACCAGTCCCAGAGTGCTGCGCCGGTCGAAGACGGTGCACATGATGACGCGCTCGGCCAGCATGCACGAGTACACCGATCGCTGGGGGCCTTCGCTCACCACCGCCTCGATCTCGGTATCCCCGAGGAGCATCGCAAGCTCCGCGTTGGCCGTGAACTCGGCGGCCACCAGGCTCGCGAATGCCGTGGTGTCGAAGTCTCCCGTGCGCCCGGCCGTGGTAATGAGCTGGCCGGACCGATCGACGAGGTGTGCAGAGAGCGCGTTGGTTTTGGCGAGGAGTTCGTTCAGCACCTGGTCGATCGATCGAAAATCATTTTCGAACAGAGTCCATTGAGGCATTTCACCCCCACTCGCTGGCCGCCCGAAGGGAAACCAGTGAGACTCCGCGGCACGTCCCTGTCCCTGCCAGGCAGAAACGCTTACCATGCTGCCGGTTTCGCGGCAAGCAATCAATATGGAAATGGTGTGGATACGGGAGATAGCCGGGCCGGCGGCTGCGGCGGGGCGTTGGCGCCGGGCGTCCCCCGATCGACCGGCGCCACGGTGGATGGCGCGGGCGCGGCCAGCAAGCGACCCCGTCTCGGCTATAGTGCGCTGCCGCGATGACCGAAGCGATCCGCTTTCCCGACGGCTTCCTGTGGGGCGCCGCCACGTCGGCCTACCAGATCGAGGGCTCGCCGCTCGCCGACGGCGCCGGCCCGAGCAACTGGCATCGCTTCGCGCACACCCCCGGGCGCACGCGCAACGGCGACACTGGCGACGTGGCGTGCGACCACTACCGCCGCTACGCCGACGACGTGGAGCTGATGGCGGCACTCGGTCTGGGCGGCTACCGCTTCAGCATCTCGTGGAGCCGCATCCTGCCCGAAGGCCGCGGGCGCGTGAATCCCCGCGGACTCGACTTCTACTCGCGCCTGGTCGACCACCTGCTCGCCCGCGGGATCCGCCCGCTGGTCACGCTGTTCCACTGGGATCTGCCGGCAGCGCTCGAGGACCGGGGCGGCTGGCTCGAGCCCGCCATTGCCGGGTGGTTCGCGGATTACGCGGAGGTGGTGTTTCGGGCTCTGGGCGACCGGGTGCCGATGTGGGCCACGCTCAACGAGCCGTGGGTCGTGATGGACGCCGGTTACCTCCATGGCGTCCACGCGCCCGGACATCGCAGCGTCGAAGAGGCGGCGAGCGCCGCGCGAAACCTGCTGCGCGCGCACGGTTCGGCGGTGCAGCGGTTCCGCGCCCACGGGCGCGGCTCGATCGGGCTGGTCGTCAACCTCGAGCCCAAGGATCCGGCGAGCGACGCGCGCGCCGACCTCGAGGCGACGGCGCGCGCCGACGACTACATGAACCGCCAGTTCCTGGACCCGGTGCTGCTGGGACGGCCCGCGGAGCGGCTCCCCGAGGTGTTCGGCGCCTCCTGGACGCCGCCCTCCGCGGCCGACCTCGAGCTCATGCGCCAGCCGGTCGACTGGATCGGCGTCAACTACTATACGCGCAGCGTGGTCCGCGACGACCCCGCCGCCCTGCCGGTGCGCGCGAGCGCGGTGCGGCAGGACGGAAGCCGCTACACCGAGACCGGATGGGAGGTGCATCCCGCGAGCTTTACCCGGGTGCTGTGCGGGATCCGCGACCGCTACGGGACGGTGCCGCTCTACGTCACCGAGAACGGCGCCGCGTTCGACGATCCCGCGACCGCGCGGCAGGAGCCGGTCGGCGATCCCTCGCGCGTCGAGTACCTGTGCGCCCACCTGCTCGCGGCCCACGAGGCGATTCGCCGCGGCGTGGATCTGCGCGGCTACTTCGCGTGGTCCCTGCTCGACAACTTCGAGTGGAGCCAGGGCTACTCCAAGCGCTTCGGCCTGGTGCACGTCGACTTCGCCACCCAGCGGCGCACCTGGAAGTCGAGCGCCCAGTTCCTTCGCGATGTGATTCGCTCGAACGGGGCCAGCCTGGCGGAGACCCCCGGCCGGGGCGCTTTCCGGGGGTGAATCCTGAGAATCTCGTGAAAGGCCTTGCCCCACGGGCCATATCTCATTACCATCACTAAACATGACTCATGGCGGGTGCCGACCGCCCCGAGCGAGGTGCACCGACGGTCCGGGCCCTTTTGGCTTGACCGGATCATTACATCTGTGTAACCGTTTACATGCGGTGAAAGCCGGAGGTCATCGGAGTCCCCTGCGCCTCGGCCGCGCACGCAGCCCGGTCAGTCATTGCAACTCGATCCGCAAGCCTCTTCACCCCCAACCCCTTCGAGAAGGAGACATCAGCATGAGGCGGATCAGCTACTCCCATCTGGCGTTCGCGGTGCTGGTCGCAGGACTGCTGGCGAGCACTGCCGCGTTCGCGGGCGACGGCCGGACGTGTCCCGGCAACACCCCCAATCCCAACTCGGCGAAGGTCAATCTCCGCGTCTTCAACGACTGCCCGACGGCCACCGCCACGGACGTCAACGGCTACCCAGCAAACGTCCAGGTCACCAACGGAAACGACGACTGCTTCGGCGGCCTCAACCGTCACACCTGGGAGTTCTCGACCGACGGCGGCGTGACCTCGGCCCCGTTCGAGAACTGCAGCTACTATCACTACTGCGCCGACTTCTCGATCGACGGTGACGGCAACGGTGAAGGCGGCCTCGAGGTCTCGCCGTGGTGGGCGGAGAACACCGACGGCCAGTTCATGGTCAACGCGGAGGCGGGCCACGTGCCGGCGGGCGAAATCGCCTGCTTCGGCGGGCGGCTCCCGTTCTACTCGTTCACGGTGAACTTCGGCCTCCATTACGTGATCGGCCAGGTCGCCCACATGGACATCGTGTACAACCCGCACTCACTGGCGGCCGCCGATCCGGCCACCATCACGTACTCGATCAGCATCAACGGCGGCCCGACGTTCAGCAGCGGTCCGCTGCCCTTCGACCAGGGCAACGCCACCGAGGATCCGCCCCACGGCCTGTGGGGCGAGCTGGTCCCGGCGCACGCGGGCGGCTACTTCCAGCAGCAGGGCGGGAACGGCGTGCCCCAGATGCTGGTCGCCACGTGGCGGAACATCTGCTACGAGAACCTGGGCTCGCCAACCGCGACCGAGAAGGCCACCTGGGGCAGGCTCAAGACGCTCTATCGCTAGTCGACTGGACGCAGCTCCGATCCTGATGTGATGCGGCGGGAGCCCGCGTGCCGCGGCACGCGGGCTCCTCGCTGTGCGGGGGCGCCGGCCCGCGGTCCGGCTCGCTCAATGCCCGGGAGCGAACGCAATGCCGATGCCGTTCCGCACCCGCTACGGCCACTTCAGCGCCGATGGCCGCGAGTACGTCATCACCCGGCCCGACACCCCACGGCCCTGGGTCAACGTCATCTGCCCGGCCGAGTACGGCACGGTGGTCTCCCAGGCCGGCACCGGCTACTCGTGGCAGACGCACGCGTCCTTCAACCGCCTGACGCGCTGGGAGCAGGACCTGGTGCGCGACGAGTGGGGCAAGTTCATCTACTGCCGCGACCGCGGCAGCGGCGCGCGGTGGTCGCTGGCCTGGCAGCCGGTGCGGGCGCGGCCGCAGCGCTACGAATGCCGGCACGGCGTGGGCTACACCCGCATCACCTCGCTCCACCATGACATCGAGAGCGAGCTGCTGGTGTTCGTGCCCCCCGCCGATCCGCTCGAGCTGTGGCGGATCCGGCTCCACAACCGCTCGCGCCGCCGACGGCGGCTGGATCTCTGCACCTATCTGGAATGGAACCTCGGCCCGGCGCCCGACACCCACCGCGAGTTCCACCGGCTGTTCATCGAAACCGAAGTGGTGCGCGGCGCGCGCGCCATGCTCGCGACCAAGCGCCTGACCACCATCCCCGAGCACCACCATGGCGAGCCCTGGAACACCCCCTGGCCCCACGTGGCCTTCCACGCCGCGAGCCTGCCGTTGCGCTCGTGGGAGAGCGACAAGGAGCGCTTTCTCGGGCGCTATGGCTCGCTCGCCGACCCGGCGGCGCTGCACGGCCCGCGCCTCTCGGGCACCACCGGCAAGTGGCAGGACGGGATCGGGGCGCTCCAGGTCGAGGTCGATCTCGCCCCCGCGGGACAGCGCGAGATCACCTTCTCGCTCGGGATGGCGGCAACGCGTGCCAAGGCGTTGGGGCTGGCTCGCAAGTACCGTGCGCCGCGCGCGGTCGAGCGTGCTTTCGCGGCGACGCGCCGCCATTGGGAGGCGCTGCTCGCGCCGCTCGAGGTCAAGACGCCGGATCCGGCGTTCGATCTGCTCACCAACGTGTGGCTCAAGTACCAGGCGATCTCGTGCCGCATCCGCGGCCGCACCGGTTATTTCCAGCCCGGTGGCGCCTTCGGGTTCCGCGACCAGCTCCAGGACTGCCAGGTCTTCCTGCCGCTCGCTACGCGGCACGCCCGGCGCCAGATCGAGCTCCATGCCGCGCACCAGTTCGAGGACGGCACGGTGTGGCACTGGTGGCACCCGCTCACCGAGGAAGGGCTGCGCAAGCCGTTCAACGACGACCTGCTGTGGCTGCCGTTCGTAACCCTCAACTACCTGCTCGAAACCGCCGACTTCGACTTTATCGAGCGGCGGATTCCGTTCCTGCGCCCCGACGGGCGGCGCGGCTCCGCGCGGGGCACGCTCTACGAGCACTGCCGGCGCGCGATCGACAGCTTCGGGTCGCGGCTCTCCCCCCGCGGCCTGCCGCGCATCGGCGCCGGCGACTGGAACGACGGGCTGTCGCACATCGGACGCCGCCATCGCGCCGAGAGCGTGTGGCTCGCGCACTTCCTGATCATGGTGCTCGAACGCTGGGTGGAGCTGGAGGGCCGGCGAAAACGCCCCGATCAGGCGGTGATCCGCCGCTACACGGCCCAGGCGGCGGCGATGCGCGTCGCGGTCAACCGTCACGGCTGGGACGGGGGCTGGTACCTGGGCGCGACCAAGGACAGCGGCGAGCCCGTGGGCTCGCGCCGCAACCGCGAGGGGCGCATCTTCCTCAACAGCCAGACCTGGGCGATCCTGAGCGGCGTGGCGCCGCCGCCGCGGGTGCGGATGCTGCAGCGGGCGATGGAGAAGCACCTCTATCGCGACTACGGGCCGCTGCTGCTCGCGCCCGCCTACCGGCGGCCCGATCCCGACATCGGCTACCTCACCCGCTACGCCCCCGGCACGCGCGAGAACGGCGGGCTCTACACCCACGCGGCGACCTGGGCGATCCAGGCCGAGTGCGTGATGGGACGGCGCGGCGCGGCCTGGCGGCTGTACCAGCGCCTGAGCCCGGTGCGGCGCGGCATGCAGCCCGATCTCTACCAGGTCGAGCCCTACGTCACCCCCGGGAACGTGGACGGCCCGGATTCGCCGCACTACGGACGCGGCGGCTGGACCTGGTACACCGGCTCGGCGGCATGGCTGTTCCGCGTCAGCACCGAGTGGATCCTGGGCGTGCGTCCCGAATGGGACGGGCTGCGGATCCGTCCCTGCCTGCCCCCGGGCTGGAAGGGCTTCACCGTGCGGAGGCGCTTCCGCGGCGCCGACTACGACATCGCGGTCACGGCGGGCCGCGGGCCGCGCGAGGTGCGCGTCGACGGCGCGCCGCAGGCAACGGACCTGATCGCGGCGTTCGCCGACGGCCGCACCCACCGGGTGCAGGTGCGCGTGCCGGGCTCGGTGTGAACCCGGGCGCGACCGCGGCGTTCAGGGGCGTGCCTAGGGTCTGAGCACCAGCCGCACCGGCACCTGGTGCACCACGACCTCACCCGCGGCGTTGGGCGCAGTCGCCACGCCCTCGACCGTCGCGCGCCGGATCGGGCCGTCGAAGGGCGCGTGCACCGCGATCCCGCCGGGCGGGACGGTGAGCGCGCCGCGGATGCGCACCTCGACCACCCCCGGCTCGGATTCCATCTCGAGATCGAGCGAGCCGTAGGGAGTGTGCAGGCCATGGATCGAGAGCCCGGGCGGGATCTCGACCCACGCCATCGGGATGCCGGCGCCCACCACCAGCGAGCGATCGGCTTCGCGGTCGTAGGCGAAGCAGTCGAGCAGCGCGCGCACGTACTCGGCGCCGACCCAGGTGTGCGGCAGGTCGCCGAGGAAGCGATCCGCGCGGGGATCGCGCCACACCACCTCCGGCCACTGGAACCAGCCCGCCGGCAGCCGGTGGGCGAGAAAGTACTGGAGCATGGCGATGGCGCGCGGCCGCTGCCCGAGCCTCACGAACGCGCCGATCGAGCGCATCTCGTAGGGCGTGAACGACTCCCACGCCTCACGCCCGTCGCGGCGGGCGGTGAAGAACGCCCAGTAGCGGTCGAAGGTGCGCTGGAGCGCGCCGGGCGGCAGGAGCGCCTCGGCCTGGGCCGGCGCGAGCGCGATCGCGGTCGAGGTGGCGTCGAAGTCGCCGAGATCGGCGGCGCCCGGCACGTAGTCGATGTGATGCGCCGCCATCGCGGCGGCGACCGAGGCGCCGAGCTCACGGGCGAAGGTGTCGCGCACCGCGCCGAGGCGGGTCGCCTCGGCCTTGAAGCCCAGTGCCCCGGCCAGCATGGCCGCGTCCTTGAAGCCGCGCAGGGCGAAGAAGTCGTCCCAGTAGGAGTGCATCGGCTCGGCCGAGTAGCCTTCGTGGCTGATCGAGGGCGGCAGCAGCCCGAAGAACGGCGCCCGACCCGGCGCCCGCCACTCGGCGGTGCGGCGCAGGTTGCGCAGCGAATCGAGGTAGGCAGCGGCCGCCCGCACGCGCGGCCACAGGCGCGCCGCCAGGCCGAGGTCGCCGGTGTAGCGGTAGTACTCGCCGATCAGGAAGATGAACTCGCCGCTGCTGTCGTGCTCGGGCACCGGATCGGCGCCGCGCGCGTCCACGCAGCACGGCAGCTTGCCGTCGTCGTACTGGTAGGGGGCGAACCACTCGATGAACTGGCGCACCGGCTCGGGCTTCCCCAGCCGCAGCAGCGCCGAGGAGATCAGCGCCCCGTCGCGGATCCACGAGCGCGCGTAGGCGCGCGGGCCGGGCTCAAGCGCGGCGCCGGCGCGCGTGGCCAGGACCCAGCCCAGCTGGGCGGTGAGCGTGGTGGCGAGGTTCGCACCGCCGATCGGGGCGGGAACGTCGAGGTCGACGCCGGCGGTGCGCAGGCGCCAGTCGGCGCGGCAGCGCTCCTTGATCGCGTCGACGAAGCGCCGCTCGCCGAGCGAGTCCGCGGGGGACGCCGGCGCGCTCAGGCCCTGGAGCGGGATCAGGAGGTCGACCTCGCGCGTGCCGCGAGGAGCGAGGTCGAAGCGATAGGCCAGCGCGCCCGATGCGGCCGCGAAGGAATCACGCGCCGCGCGCGTCCCGGGCATGCGGCCGGCGCGCAGGAAGTCGACGATGTCGCCCTGATCGAAGGTCGCCGCCCCGAACTCCGCCGGGGGCGTGAGGCTCTCGATCAGGCGCTCGCCGTTCACCACCACGCGCGCTCCCTCGGTGCTCAGGGTGCGGATCGGAGCGGCCCCGCCGGGAACCCCGAGGAACTGGGCGGGCGGGTTGACCTGAAACGGCCGCAGCGCCAGGTCGAGGGTGACGTGCTGCGTGCGCCGGGTGGGATTGGTCACGACGTAGCAGGCGAGAATCGACGAGCTGTCGGCCGGACCGAACGCGAACGGGCTGACCTCGAGCACGATCCCGGTGTCGCGCCACGCCACGCTGGGCAGCGGCTGGCCGCCCGGCCACAGCTGCGGAGTGGCCACGACGTCGGACCAGGTGACGAAGCGGCCGTCGACCGACAGGAACGGCTCGATCGAGAACGCGCCCCGCCCGGTCTCGATCGCGCCGTCGCCGGAGAGCAGCCCCTTGCGCACGCCCCCATCCACGCTCACCACCGCCCAGGCCGACGCCTCGCCGCTGATCCCGCGCGGAAAGCTCCCGCGCGGCGCCTGCCGGGCCAGCGCCTGGAAGAACGCCGCCCGGGTGGCCGACCACTCGAGCGGCTCGAGCGTGACCTCGCGGACCGCCATGCGCCGCCGGGGCTCGAGCCGGGTGGCGCGCAGGCGCAGGAAACGGGCCTCGCTCTCGGGCAGGGCGAGCGGATCGCGCATGCGGAGCCCGCCCGTCACCTCGCGCAGCGGGCGCCACGAGGCACCGTCGTCCGACCCCTCGACCCGGTAGTCGGCGGGATGTCCGCCGGGCGCCCAGTCGATCACCAGCCCGCCGAACTCGCGCGGCTCCGAGAGATCGAGCTCGAGCCACGGCCGCCGGTCGGAGGCGGCGCTGCGCCACCAGCTGGCCGTGTCGCCGTCGGCGGCGCGCGCCGCGTCGTGCCCGGACTCCCGCGAGGAGGCGCTGAGGCGGGGCGGCGGAGGGGTCGCGCCGGGCGGCGGGAGCGCGGTCAGCTCGAGATCGTCGAGCCAGATCGATCCTTCGCCCCCCTCCCCGGCCGTCACCGCGATCTCGAGCGCCGCGACGTGACGGATCTCCCCGCCCCCCCTCGGGCCCCAGGCGAACTGGATCTGGCGTTTCTTGATGCGCACGCTCTGCCAGGTGCGCGGGAACTGGAAGCCGCGCTGGTTGAGCCACCACACGTTGGCGCCGGTCGAGTCGATCAGCTTGAACTCGAGGTCGTTGGGCCGGCAGTCGCCGCGCAGCTCGAAGCTGAAGCGATAGTTCTCGGGGAGATCGAGCGCGAGTTCGCGGTGGAGCACCGCGTAGCCGCCGCCCTTGACGAAGCTGAAGTCGGCACGCAGCGCGCGGCCGTGCACCCCGGCATCGCTGGCGAGCCGCAGCTCGACGCCGTCGGCAGGGCGGGCGCTCCAGCCGTCCACCGACTCGAAGCCGTCGATCACGCGCGCGGCGGGCGCGGCGCCCATGGGCGGCGGCGCGGTGGCGGCGCCGGCCGGCGCCACGCCGGCGAGCAGCGCGATCGCCGCCGCCACGGCGGCCGCGACGGGGCGGCGCGCGCGCCCCGCGGGTCGGCTCATCCCTTGACGCTGCCCACCAGCGCGCCGCGGATGTAGACGCGCTGGAGCGCCAGGAACACCGCCAGCACCGGCAGCACGGTGAGCACCGCGCCCGCCATCATCAGCTCGGTGTCCTGCACGTGCTCGCCCACCAGATTGGCCAGCGCCACCGGCAGCGTGTAGCGCGCGCTGTCCGACAGCACGATCAGCGGCCACATGAAGTCGTTCCACATGTTGAGGAAGTTGAAGGCGGCGAAGGTGAGCAGGATCGGACGGATGACCGGCAGCACCACGCTCCAGAAGATGCGGAACTCGCCGGCGCCGTCGATGCGCGCGGCGTCGAGCAGGTCGTCGGGGACCGCGAGCGCGTACTGGCGCACCATGAAGATGCCGAACACGCTGGCGAGCCCGGGGACCATCGCCCCCCAAAGCGTGTTGACCAGCCCCAGCGCGCGCAGCTCGAGGAACAGCGGCAGCATCACCACCTGGGCCGGCACCACCAGCGCCGCGAGCAGCGCCTGGAACACCCGATCGCGGCCGCGGAAGCGCAGTTTCGCGAACGCATACCCGGCCATGCCGTTGATCAGCACCGAGGCCAGCGTGGTGGTGAGCGCGACCGCGGTGCTGTTGAGCAGGCTGCGCGCCAGGTTGAGGCGCGTGAACAGCTCGACGTAGTGCGCGAGCGTCGGGGCGCTGGGCCACAGGCGGGGCGGCGCGGTGTTGGCCTCGCCGGTGGGCATCAGCGACGCGGAAACCATCCAGGCCAGCGGCGCCAGCGTCAGCAGGGCGCCGGCCACCAGCGCCGCGTGCAGGGTCAGGTCGTGGAGCGCCCGTTTCACCGCTCGGCCCCGCGCTGCAGTCGCATCTGCACCAGCGTGGCGGCCAGCATGATGGCGAACAGGATGAAGGCGATCGCGGTCGCGAGCCCCAGGTGCCACCAGCGGAACCCCTGCTCGTACATGTAGAGCACCACGGTCGCCGTGGAGCGCAGCGGACCGCCCTGGGTCATGACGTAGGGCTCGGCGAACACCTGGAACTGGCCGATCACGGTGATGATCCCGACGAACAGCAGCGTGGGCCGCAGTGCCGGGAGGGTGATGTAGACCAGACGGGCCCAGCCGCCGGCGCCGTCCAGGGCCGCGGCCTCGTACAGCTCCTCGGGCACGTTCTGGAGCGCGGCGATCAGGATCAGCATCGTGTAGCCGAAGTTCTTCCACACCGCGAGCACCATGATCGCGGGCATCGCCCAGTGCGGATCCCCGAGCCAGTCGATGGGATGGATGCCGAGCAGTCCGAGCGCCTCGTCGATCAGGCCGTAGTGCGGATGGTAGAGGTAGCGCCACACGATCGAGACCGCCACCAGGGTGGTGACGACCGGGGTGAAGAACACCACGCGGAACAGGCCCTTCCAGCGCGCGCGGCGATCGTTGACCAGCAGCGCCGCGGCCAGCGAGGCCAGGATGGTGAGCGGCCCGCCGACGGCGACGAAGTAGAGCGTGTTGCGCAGCGCGTTCCAGAACTCGGGCTCGCGCAGCACCTGGGCGTAGTTGCCGGCGCCGGTGAAGCGCGCCACCCCCGGATCGCCGATCGCGTAGATGTCGAAGTCGGTGAAGCTGAGGCCCAGCCCCGCCGCCACCGGCAGGACGAAGAACGCCCCGATCAGGATCAGCGCCGGCGCCAGGAAGGCCCAGCCGGCGCGCGCCTGGGCGCCGCGCCAGTCCGCCCTCACCGCGCGCCCTCCCCCGCTGGGCGATCGGCGCGCGCGCGCGCGAGCAGCCAGCGGCGCTTCTCGAGCACGCGGTCCACGTCGCGGTCGAGCGCCGCGAGCGCCGAGTCGCCGGGCACCACCCCGCGCACCGCGCGCTCCGCCTCGTCCTGGAGCAGGCTCGTGATCTGCTCCCATTCGGGGATCTTGGGCCATGGCACCACGCGCTGCAGCTGCTCGTCGAAGGCGCGCGCCCCCG
>Ga0306920_100000600_pt1 | contig 42390 bp, 43 predicted proteins | sample flu12Cox44000170_FD_204666 | JGI IMG/M metagenome (GOLD analysis project Ga0306920, IMG submission 204666) | Lab enrichment of tropical soil microbial communities from Luquillo Experimental Forest, Puerto Rico - flux4day.12C.oxic.44.000.170 (v2)... | ecosystem: Environmental > Terrestrial >... | reverse complement strand
CCACGATCGCCAGGCTCGCGCCAAGCCACAACATGCTCGAGTCAATCTTCAAGTCGAGCGCACGCACCGAGAACCGCGAAGCGTACCGCGCCAGGATTTTCACCATCGGACTTGCGCTGACCACCCCCAGAATCGCCCCTGCGCCGCAGAGCACCAGGCTTTCCGCCAGCAGCAGGCGGCGTAACGTACCCGTGCTTGCGCCGAGCGCGGTACGCACCGCCAATTCCGCTTCGCGGCGCACCGTCCGAGCCAGAATCAGATTCGCCACGTTGCAGCAGGCGATAATAAACACCAGACCGGAGGCAGCCAGCAGCACCAGCAGCGCCGTGCGGGCGCCCGATGTGATCTCATCGCGCAGCAACTTCGCTTCAATGCTGAATTGCCCGCCTGCGGGGTACGCTTCGGGGTGCTCGTACTTCATCGCAGCGTATGCTGACCGCAGCTCCGCTCGCGCTTGATCGAGAGAAGCTCCTGGAGCCAGACGCCCAAACAATTCCGTCATCCGATGAACGCGGCCAGTGACCATCGTCGCGGAGAGATGATGGGGGCTGGTCACCACGTTGGCGATGAGCTCGGTGTCCGCTGGGTAGGGCACCGAAGGTTCGAGCACGCCAACGATGGTGGCTGTGCGCGTATCCAGGCGAACCTGCTTCCCGATCAGCGAGGGATCGCTGTGCAGCACCGTGGTCCAGAAACGGTAGGTAAGCACCGCGGCGCCTGCAGCATTCGGTCCATCGTCGCGCACGTCCAGCAGCCGGCCAAGCACAGGGCGTAGGCCCATGACCTCAAAGTAGGAGCCGCCCACAACGCCGGCGCGGACTTCACGCGGTTCACCCAGACCAATCATCGTGAACCCGATCGTCGAAAAGTCGCCAAACTCGTTGACCGATTTCAAACTGGCGCGCAGGTCTTGGATTTCGGGCACCGAAAAACGGTCGTTTTCCGCCCCGATGCCAAGGGCGCTCTGTCGAATGTAAATGAGGCGATTTTCGTCGCGGTTTACCAGCGGTCGCAGCAGTACGCCGCGCACCAGCGTGAAGATCGCCGCATTGGCGCCGATGCCCAGCGCCAGCGTGAGGATCACCGCGCAGGCAAGGCCTGGAGTACGCGTTAACGATTGAACCGCAAATTTGAAGTCGCGGATGAATGACATGGTTTCACCCCTGTTCCGCCAAAGCAGCAGCCTTCCTGCCAATTTTAGCGGTCACATTGTAAGTCACTTAAAGCCTTTGAGATAACCCCCGCTGTCCGATTCAGGGACACTCGTGCCCAGATTCGGAGATGTATTTCACGCCTTTCCTCCCATGACGCATCTCGGACGGCCTGAGTCATCCTCATAAGTTAGTCGCGCGGCCCCCGTCCATTTCGACATCCCTTTTATAAATTCTCACTCGAGCTCCAAGTCCGAAGCTTGGGAGACTTCGGATGTCCTAGTTCCCTTCTCTTGTATGTCGCGCGGCCTCGATGCAAAGCGGAACTCTCCTGAAGTGAACACGCAAAGTGGGACCCGTTCTGCACCAGAAAAACGCGGTCACGAGTACAGCATCTCGGGACTATACTTTGGCACTTTTCCGGGAGCAAACGGGGCGACGATGGTGCACGCGCCGGATCCGCCGACACACGATCCCGACCACCGCCATAGCGCCTGGCTCACTCGATTTATGCTGTGCGACAACTATTTCACTGACGTGGCTGGGCCCTCCACACCCAACCACTTGATGGTGATAGCGGCGGCTTCTCCGGTGATCGACAATCCGACCGGGAATCCTGTCTTCGATTTGCCGTCGCTGCCTGCCGGTCTCGACGCGGCAGGTCTCAGTTGGGGAAATTACGGCGGCTACGCTTTTGACATGATCAAGGCGCTTCGCGGGCGGTCAAAACTCGCATCGGCGCAGTTCGCCAAGGACGCAGCTGCAGGGAAGCTACCTACTGTTTCGTGAGTCTATGCGCCGAAAGGGTTCAGCGAGCATCCTGTCGAAAATGTCACCAGCGGGATGCAGTGGACGGTCGACCAGGTGAACGCCATCGTGCAGGGAGGCTTGTGGCCTAAGACGGCGATCTTCATAACCTGGGATGATTGGGGCAGCTGGTGGGATCATGTCAATCCGCCAGACGTGGAAAAGTGGACGGACGGAACGCAGTTTCGCTACGGCTCACGCGTGGGCTGCCTGGTGCTGAGTCCGTACGCTAAGGCTGGATACATTTCGCTTTTGCTGCACTCGCACGTCAGCTTGGTCAAATTTTGCGAAGACACATTCGGGTTGACGACGTTGAACGCTCGCGACGCCGCATCCGATGGAATGACCGACTGCTTCGACTTCACGCAAAAACCGCTGGCGCCACCGCCCGCGAATCCGCGGTAAGAGCGGAGTTCGACGCCGGGCCGGTTGGACAAGTCTTGTTAAACGGGCAACCCCCCCTCAGATGGCCGGATCATGCACGAAAGGTAACGCGAACGCCTTTTGCGTGGAGACGAGAGGCGTCGAGTAGTGGGAAGTGACAAACTGAATCATAAAAGCGCGCGTCGCACCACATCCTCGGATTGCGTGATACTCTCCCAGTTCATTCGCGGTAGCGTTGAGGTAGCACACTATGTGATGGCGGGAATATGTTCGCAATCTCGAGGACGGGCATTCATGCGAACCCAGAAATCCAGAAAATTGGATGCGGTCGGATCGCCTCTTACAGTTCATCCGCCTGTTCAGCCAGGAGAAAAAGATCACGGAATTTGAGGAACGGGTCGGCTGGGCATTCGCCGCTTGGACCAGGCTTCCTTATGAAGAGCGTCCGCAGGCTTCTTACGAAAGGCATAGCGTGGCGGCAGTTCTGGAAGCGGAGGACTATCGCCGCCTGGATGATTTTGTCGCCCCAATGCTTCCAACGTTCTGTGCCGAGACGTGAGGAGAATTTCAAAACACCCGCGGCGAAACATCGCGCTGTGCCGAACGTGGCGTGAAGTACTGAGAGGCCGACTCAAATGGACGAATCATCCGCCTTTACCGTCCATATTCAACTTCCACCACAAGATACCGAAGGGAATTCGTTCGGCGATTAAGGGTTTCTCGACACCTGAGTCCGATGCCGTGCCAATCGGGAGTTGACCAGAATTGGCCGACCGCAATCGCATTGGCTGAACCTGGACTTTGACTTTTTCATCGCGAGATTCCATAATCCTGCACCTTGCGGCGGTAGCGCTCCTTGCGGGGGGCCTTTCACATCCGTGGAAGTAAGTGCCTTTTCGCTTTCGTCCCCGTGGTCCTGAGTCGCTCCGGCAGGCGTCCACGCCGCTCAACCCTAACTGAATCTCTTAGGAGGAGAGCGTTGATGAGCGTTGACATGGATAAGCTGAACTCGTTTATCGGCCGATTCGTAGGTGACCTTGGGGCCGCCGTTCACACAGGCATGGTGGTCATCGGCGAGAAGCTAGGTTTGTACAAATCGTTGGCTGCGCAGCCCATGACCTCTGCCGAGCTGGCAGCCAAGACGAACACGGACGAACGCTACGTGCGTGAATGGCTGGCCTCGCAGGCTGCCGGAGGTTACGTCAGCTATGACGACAAAACGCAAAGGTTCTTCCTCACCGAAGAGCAGGCTTTCACTCTCGCGAACGAGGATTCCCCAGCTTACCTCCCAGGTGCATTTCAGCTTGCCTTAGGCTCCCTTGCTGCAGTCCCGCGAATCGCTGAATCGTTTCGTTCCGGGGCAGGAATGGGCTGGCATGAGCATGACGATGGTGTGTTTCACGGCTGTGAGAAATTCTTTAGGCCAGGATATGCGGCTAACCTTGTCACCAACTGGATTCCTGCGCTGCACGGCGTGAAAACAAAGCTCGAAGCAGGCGCGCGAGTGGCCGACGTGGGCTGCGGTAAGGGCGCCTCAACAATCCTGATGGCCAAAGCTTTTCCAAAGTCACACTTTCTCGGTTTCGATTATCACGATAAATCTATCCAAAGTGCCCGCGAAACCGCCGCGCGTGAAGGTGTGGCAGGGCGAGTAACCTTTGAAGTTTCCAAGGCTAAGGAATTCCCGGGAAAAGACTACGACTTTGTTGCGGTCTTCGATTGTCTTCATGACATGGGAGACCCAGTCGGAGCCTCCAAGCACGTACGGGAGGCGCTGAAAGAAGATGGGACTTGGATGATCGTGGAGCCGTTTGCCAACGACGAATTGAAAGACAATTTCAATCCAGTCGGCAGAGTGTATTATTCATTCTCAACCCTGCTATGCACGCCGTGTTCGCGTTCCCAAGAGGTCGGACTGTGCCTTGGGGCGCAATCTGGGGAAAAACGAATGCACGATGTGATCACCTCAGCTGGTTTCCGCCGTTTCCGGCGCGCCACGGAAACACCATTTAACATCGTATATGAAGCTCGACCCTAACTGGTGCTCGATGGCCCCATAGTCTTCTCTTCCTTTCGAGGGAGAGCTAGTAAAACGCCGCTTTTTAAGCGCGCTTTCAGGCTGAGTCGCTCCGGCATTTGGCTGAGCAACGGCAAGCCGTGCTCTATGGGCGGGCAGCCATCAGGAAGACACGCGAATGCACTATCGCGAGAATGATCGAGAAACATGTGAGCTGCCCGGGCTGTGGAATGCGCAGAGAGTGGAGGTTGAACACAAACAGCAGGAAGACCCTCAGTCCTAAGCCGTTGACACCCGCCTTACCAAGCGTATGAATCTCAGGGTCAGTCTTTTGCCTCAATCTTTGATTCCACGCTAAAATTACGGAATTATGGGCTTTTCACCGAAAGCACCAGAGCCCGATCAATCTGGACTTGCGGTTGGACCTGCCAAGTCTCATGGGAAGTTAGCGCTCGCTCTGGGAGTAATTGCAATCGGGCTCAGTCTGGTTCTTGGTTTTTTTTGTCTGAGATCCGTTCGTCGTCTGGAGCGCGAGGTGGCACAGCTCAGCCAACAGACGGAAGCTTTCCGCCAGTTGGTCGAGCGTGCACAGGGCCAATCCCAGATGCTGGCTCAACAGGCTTCGCAAGCTGCTACAAACGCACAGGCGGCCGCTCAACAGCGTGACTCGGCGAAGCAAGCCCAGGAGAATTCGGAGGCCCAGGCGCAATTGGCCCGCCAGCAGGCCGCCGCTGAGCAGCAAAGGGCGAACCAAGCCACACACCAGGCTGAAGAATATCGCCAACAGCGAGAGGCGGAACTCGCACAACTGCAACAAGCTCTCTCGCAGATCGCCGAAACGCGTCGCACAGCGATGGGACTGGTAATGACGCTGGACAGCAAATCGGTCCGGTTCGACTTTGACAAGGCCTACGTTAAGCCGGAATACCGCGACGTGCTTAATCGCATCGCCGGGATCCTAATGACCCTTAAGGGATATACGATTTCCGTCTACGGATACACGGACGATATCGGCACGCAGGCGTACAATCTGCAACTGTCCCAACGCCGCGCCGAAGCCGTCCGCGACTTCCTGGTGCAGGCTGGAATCTCCCCGACGATCATGACCACCAAGGGCTTTGGCAAGTCCGACCCGCGTGTGCCGGGCAACAGCGAACAGGCACGCGCTGCTAACCGCCGGGTCGAGATCGGCATCGTGGATTCCAGGCTCCTCACCAACGGCGAACTCGCCGCGCCGGAGTGAATGTAGGCAAACCAAAATTCGGGGCTTAGAAGCCATAGCAGTTCCGGAGCCCTCGGTCAGAATGAGAGAGAGATGATCTAGAACGACAGCTTCAACGCCAGCTGGATCGTCCGAGGGTCATAGGCGGAAGTGACGGCGCCGAAGTTGCTCGCGCCGTAATTGGTGCTGATTCCACCATTGAGCGTGTCACCCACCCACTGTGGATGGTTCCAAGTGTTAAAGAACTCCGCCCGGAATTGGAGATTGGCGCCGTGTTCTTCGTTTAGGAGAAAGTTCTTGAACAAGGAAACGTTCCAGTTATCACGACCTGGGCCCCGCACACCGTTGTGGGGTTCGTTACCCCAGTTCCCAGGTGCTGGCATAGAAAAGACAGAGGTGTCGAACCATTCCTGGACCGTGTGAGGATTGACCATCGCCCGCTTACATTTGGACGGTTGGCCGTATTCGGAGCAATACTCGCCACGTTTTGGCCGTTTAATCCGATATTCAGAGGAGCACCAGATATGGCGATGACGATGCCCGAAACCGCCCAGCCGCCCAAAATCGTTTTCATCATCCGGTTCCCGCTGTTTTTCAGTAGCGGAACTTGATACACAAAGTTTGCGAAAAAGTTATTTCTGATATCAAACGCAGATGATCCGTAGTCATATTTCCATTCCTGGTAGGGGTTGGAAACATTGTAGAGGTCTCCGTCGCTTTCCGTTATGCCGTCGAAAGAATCATTGGTGTGGGAATAGGTGTATGCGATCTGGTAAGTCAGAGCATTCTTCAAAGTAGTGCCGCGAAGAGATATCTGAATCGCGTTGTAGTCCCCGTTCGCCTCGTCTTGCGCCATCAAGACGCTGTTGTATCCGATGTAGGGGACGCTGCCATTGTAGGTTTGTGCCAGAGCGCTGCTCGTTACGAACCCGGGCAGGAGGCTTTGCGGCGGCAAGTCGATCTCGGTGTAATAGTTCTGATGGCGGTTCTGGGTGCCCACATAAGAAACGGCTAGCACCGATTGGCCACCAACAGCTTTGGATTCCTAGCAGGACACTGAAAAATTGAGTTGAGTGACGGGTTTTCTTCTCTGCGAAGGTCATTTGATAGTCTTGAGTGGTCTTTCGCGAATTTTTTTGTGCTATCGATGCTCCAGAGTACCCATCTCGGGACCATTCGCAGGACACTACGGCCTGGACTTACCGCGCCAGAACCGTGTTCGCCATGAGATTTCGCATACGCACCAGGTTGTAGGCCACGCAGGCGAAGGCGAAGATCCAATCCACTTTCAATGTTCCGCGATGCCGTACCTTTCGCAGCAAAGCAATGGTCTTCAGCCACCCAAAGCATTCTTCGATGTGCTTCCTCTTCTTTTGACTGATGGCGTAGCCTGGCGCTGCGTGGTGCGGCCATCAGCGGCGCTACCTTCCCGCCGTCCGAGGTTTTGCGCCACATGCGGGGTCACCCAGATGTTGCGGCACTCCCGCACGAAATCCGCGGTGTCGAAGCCTTTGTCGCCGGCCACGGTCACACGCTTGCCTCCCGGAAGATCTTGTAGCATTTCCAACGCCGCGTAACGCTCCGCTATACCGCTGGCCTCCCACACCCGGCTGTCCACAATCAATCCGTTGCGATTCTCCACCAGCAGGTTGCCGCTGTAACTCAACTTGGCCTCCTTACCTGGACCCTTCCGCGCCAGCTGGGCATCCGGATCGCTCGTCGATTCGTGCGTCTGGTTGGAGCGCTTTCTCCATGAAAATTCACTGTGGGATTCCCGGGATCGTCGGCCATGCTTCCAACAACGTTCCGTCCACGGTGAAGTGTTCGTCCGAGGTCCATCCTTTCTCTTGCGCCTGCTTCACCACCTGGACCAGAAATTCCGTTAAAGGCGAAATCAGACGGCGCACTAACCAGTCCCAGCGGCACCAGATCGGCGCGATTCCCGTTTTAATTGAAAGCTCATTATCGTGATGGCAACGTTCGGCACCACCGCGCCGCTCGGGTCTGTAACCGTTCCCACAATCGTTGCTTCTTGCCCTGCTGCAAGAAAGGGCAATCCAAGAAGCTGGAGGAAGAGAACGACCGTTCGATTACGTCAGCAGTTCTTGGCAGCAAAGGTTGCACACGCGAACAAAGAGAATGAGAAACGCATCGATAGGCATTCACCCCCGACGTTGACCGGACACCGATTAACAACCACACCGAACCTGTGGCGTCGAAAAAGGAAGGAGCACCGCTGCCCCGACGCAGCCGTTAGGGGATTAAGGCAAGTTTAGGAGGCCCGGGAAATGGCTGTCACCGCCCTCACCGATCTCTTCGACTAAAAGCGCGATCTGCTGAAAGCGCGGGTGATAATCTATAATCATCATCTTGGCTTGACGGATAAACAAAATCATGCCTGACCCCGTTGTTACATATCGCGGCACGATTTATCCCTGGCATTGCGATCACATGGGCCATATGAACGTCATGTGGTATGTCGGAAAATTCGATGAAGCGACCTGGCACCTGCTGGCTTCAGCCGGATTGACGGCCAAGCGCATGCGAGAAGAGGGCATTGGGATGGTGGCTGTGGAGCAGCGCATCGAGTACAAGCGTGAGCTGCTGGCCGGCGACCTGATCACGATTCGTTCCTACTTTCGGGAGGTGCGCGAAAAAACCCTCCTCTTCGTGCACGAAATGACCAATGAGGAGACGCAGGAGGTTGCAGCACGCACGTTTTTGACTGCCGTTTGCCTGGATACCAAGACAAGAAAGGCGATACCCCTGCCAGGGGATGTCCGAGAGCGCATCGTGACTGCGCTCACCGAAGGAGCCCCTGATCAAGAGTCGGGCGGTCTCCGCAAGCAAGAAGCGTAGGCCCCAGGGGGAGTTTGTCCTCAGGATTGTCGAGGTCCACTCGACCAAGCAGTGTGCGTGAACTGGTGTCGAATCAAGCCTGAAGTTCGAACGAGTTTCCCGTGAAATATTTCTCCCGGATACTCGCCCAAAGTCAGGGTGGCCGGCGCGCCGCTATGCTCGTGCCTCACGGACCGACTGCAGAGGCAACCGCGTGGTAGCGCGAGAGTCGCGAGCGAAGTCTCGCGACTCCAACGCCAGGGACTGACTGCTCATGCATAGGGTTCGAAGAGCGTCCCCGCAAGACCGGGAGTGTCCACCGGCAGAGCATACAAGCCACCGCCCGGGCCCGCCTTCTTGTCGCGCGCCGTCGTCACAAACAAGGTCTTCATATCGGCCCCACCGAATGCGGGCATGGTGGTGTTGCGAGCGGGAACCGGATAATCGGCCATCATCTTGCCATCGGGATCATATCTGCGAATCCGCGCCCCCTCATACAAGGAGCTCCAATAACAACCTTCGACATCCACCGCAGCGCGGTCCGGCCGCCCACGATCCGTCGACGTCGGCTCGATCCGCGCAAAAACTCGCCGATTCTCGGCAGCGCCCGTATTGAGATCGTAGTCGAAGCGATAGATTACATAACGGGGCGTATCCGAGAAATACAGGATCCGGCCATCTGGGGAGAACGCGAGTCCGTTCGAAGTCATGATCCTATCCACAACTACGCCAGACCCCGCCGGTCGCAGCGATACAGCCCCGCGCGGCCCCCGGCTTTCGGCTCATCCAATGTCCCGGCGAGATAGCGACCCCGCGGATCGACGCGACCATCGTTGAACCGATTGGTGGCGGGATTCTCCGGATTGGCGGCAAGCTGGCGCACCCTGGCGCCGGCCGCGTCCAGCAGCCAGATCCCCGAGCGCAGCCCAGCCACATAGCCGCCACCTTTCGCCGGCACCACACAGCCGATATCCTCCTCCACAGCATCGATCTCCTGCCGTCCGGATCGGGGCTCAAATCGATGCAGACGGCGGCCAACAATATCGAAGAATACCAGCACACCGGCCTCCTTCCACCAGACCGGCGACTCGCCCAGCGCGCACTGCACATCCAGGATCAGCGAGAATTCCGCGCTCATTCGTGCACCTCCACGTTCGCGCAAACACACGCTTCCGCACCGTCACCGCACTGTATTCGATGTGCTTCTTTGTTCCGTTTCTTTACCACGAACCCTATGATCTGTTCGGGATCGATGGCATCGTCGAATGGCGTCGCAGTCATTTCTATGGGAAAGAGAGTGTAAACCGTGAATCTAAGTCGGACAAATCCCTGGCCTCTACCTGATTGGCCGCGAGCCAATGATAAGGATATCCACAAGTCTCCTAGCGCTTTGCTGCCAGTCGGGGCTGGACGACGTGAAAGCGACGCCGACAAGAGCTTTGAGCAGATCGATCGGTTCTACGTCTTCACGTAAGTCGCCGCTCTTAATAGCGCGGTTCACTAGTGCGCGAATCGCCTCATGAATCTGAGCGAGAGAAGCTTCCACCACCTTCGACGGGCCTCCGACCAGCGCATTGAGCGCCGGGGCGATGATCTTCTTCGTCGCAATATAGTCAATGAACAACAACATCCAGGCCCGCAATGCTTCGATCGGAGCCATAGTCCGAGCGAACTCCCCCTCTGCTGCGGCTAGCTTTTCTACCTCGGTCTGATAAACGGCCTCGAGAAGCGCATCCCGGCTAGGAAAGTGGCGATACAAGGTTCCGGGTCCCACATCCGCCTGGTTGGCGATGTCATCCAGGCTGGCGTTTGCGCCCGAACGAGTGAACGCCTCCTTGGCAACTTCCAGAATGCGCACGCGATTTCGCTGCGCGTCAGCACGGGGCTTTCGGCGGGCGGGTTTTGTTCTTTTTTTAGGCATTGCAACCGGAGACAGTCTCCGATAATCTAATTATACGGAGACGCTCTCCACTTTACTTGAAGTGGTGGTGGTCGTCAACCCCAGCTAGCTTCGAAGCTTCGAACGGCCGTAAAAGGAGGAAGAACATGCGTGTATTCGTCACGGGCGCGACAGGATTTGTCGGCTCTGCGATTGTTCAGGAGCTTATTGGGGCAGGGCACAAGGTGATCGGGCTTGCTCGTTCCGATGCGGGTGCTAAAGCTCTCGTTGCTGCAGGGGCCGAGGTGCATCGCGGAGATCTGCAAGATCTGGACAGCCTGCGCAGGGGAGCAGCGGCTGTAGACGGCATCATTCACACAGGCTTTGTCCACGAGTTCTCGAACTTCGCAGCTCGACAAGCGCGCCATCGAGGCTCTCGGTTGTGCGCTGGAAGGCTCCGAGCGGCCAATGCTTGTCACCTCCGGGCTGGCGACCGTGGCGCAGGGGCGGATGCCTACAGAGGAAGATGCTCCTCTTCCTCCCTCTCTCGCATATCCGCGCGCCTCGGAAGTTACGGCTGAAAAGCTGCTGAAGCGTGGCATGCGCGTGTCGGTCGTTCGCCTTTCCTAGGTCCACGACACCGTCAAGCAGGGCCTCGTCACCTACACCATCGCGCTGGCTCGCGAGAAGGGAGTGTCGGCGTATGTGGCCGATGGACTCAACCGTTGGGCGGCTGTCCACGTCCTCGATACCGCCCGCCTCTACAGGCTGGCGCTCGAGAAGCAGGAAGGAGGCGCCAGGTATCATGCGGTCGCCGAAGAGGGCGTGCGGGAAATCGCCGACGCCATCGGCCGCGGCCTGAAGGTGCCAGCCGTGTCTAAATCCCCCGAGGAGGCGGCAGCCCACTTCGGCTGGCTGGGGATGTTCGTTGGTCGCGACCTTATCGGTTCGAGCGTGCAGACGCAAGCACGGCTGGGATGGCGCCCAACTGGGCCGGGACTGATTGCTGACCTCGAACAAATGCGTTATTCGGAGCCCCCTGCGCATACCATATCCGCTGCGACGGTACGCGCGTCCCGTTGATTGACGGAGTGGCTCCGAGATTTCACAACCTGGGGGGGTGGAGGTCGTAGTTCTGCCTGTACGGTATGAAGGCGACTCCTGGATTTCCGTGTCCAGCAGCTGCAGAGCTTCGTCATCTTGCCCGACCTTCAGAAGTTGTGCTGCTTGACGGCCCGATCGAGTGGCCGGACCGCACGGATGCCATCCTTATGGAACTGCACCCCAACCTCGTTGACTGCGATCGGCTAAGAAGGCTTGTGGGTTCTCGTGGATTTGGGTACGTACCTGCTCATTCACGTTTCCCTGCTAACATGCCTTGTTTTACGAAGGTCGTGCAGGCTGAATCACGCAAGGCTTGAATGAACAGTTGATCGGCCCTAGCCGGGTGGGCCTCATGACATTCCTACCGGGAGGACCGGGATTCATATTTCCGGATGGCGATGACCTCAGGATATTGTGCTCGCCCGAGGACCCGAGGACCGGCGCTGCTTCCTTTTCCTGGTGGTTCTCAGTAGACTCTAAGAGGGAGGCGTGGCGCGTTCCAAAAGGGTAACGGCGTGCACACGAAAATAACCTGGTTGAAATATTCCAGCAATCTGCGCCACGCGAAACTCGCTGAAGCCAGAGGTCAACTGTGAAAACGGTAACGACCGACCCACACTTAGCCACAACGTCGCTCTTTCGTGTTACTCTCGCACAATCTTCTGAGAATTTGCTGGAATGTCAGCGGCTTCGGTACCAGGTTTTCAACCTCGAACTCCACGAGGGTCTTTCTACCTCCGACCGCTCCGGCCTCGATATCGACCCTTTTGACTCGTTCTGCGACCACTTGATGGTCCGCGATCTGGAGACGGGAAAGCTTGTGGGCACATATCGCCTGCAGACAGGAGAGACCGCGTGGCGCAATCTGGGGTACTACGGCAATCAGCTCTTTGATTTCTCCGTCTATGAGCCCGTCCGCAGGCAGATGCTTGAACTGGGTCGAGCATGTGTCCACGAGGATTACCGTAACATTATGGTGCTTCACGCCCTCTGGAAAGGCATAGCCGTCTATTCCACGCGCCACGATTCACGGTACCTCATCGGCTGCAGTTCAATTTCTTCCCAGGACGAAAACTACGGCGCCGCGATGTACGAATCGCTGAAGGACAAGTTTCTCGTTGAACCGGCTCTTCGCACGGAACCGCAGCCTGGATACGTCTGCCATTCCACGGGCGAGCTCGTCGAAGTGAAACGTCCGCCGCGCCTGTTTCGCGCCTATCTGGACATCTCTGGCAAGATCTGTGGCCCGCCGGCGATCGATCGGGAATTCAAGACGATCGATTTTCTAACGCTGGTCGACCTGTACAATCTTCCGGACCGCGTCCGCACCCGGTTCTTTTAGCCGGCTCCGCAAAGCTCAACTGGTGGTTTTTCTCGGCGCCATACCCTTTTTCAGCTTTTGCGCATCTGACCAGTCGCGTCAGATTCTCCGCACAAGAGGTGCATATGAATCCGATCACGCCAGAGCAAGCATCCTTCCTGCTGGATTTCACGCTGCCTTCGGTCAAGAACGAACACCGGGTCACGCGGTCCGTGATCGAAGCAATTCCGACCGCGAGCTCCGACTACCGCCCTGATCCTAATTCGAGAAGTGCGATGGAGCTCGCCTGGCACATTGTCGCTGCCGAGCACCGTTTCTATTCCGGCATTGTTTCCGGGGCATTCGATTTCACTCCCATCCATCGACCGGAGGACGTCCGGACACCCGCGCAAATCGGCCAGTGGTACGGCGAGTCCTTCTCGAAGAATTTTGATCAGTTCACGAAACTCTCAGGGGAGCAATTGACCCGCATCATCGATTTCCGCGGCATGTTCCAACTCCCGGCTATTGCCTTTTTCCGCTCTTCACTACATCACACGATCCATCATCGTGGACAGCTTTCCACGTACTTGCGGGCGATGGGCGGGCAGGTCCCAGCGATTTATGGAGAGAGCTACGATTCGGCGGCTGCGAAAAAGGCTGCTCAGGCATAGAGAAGTGCCAGCGCAGCGGTGTTCCGAAGCGTAGACAACTTTCGGTGCGCGACGGATCGCCTAATCTCTGCAAATTCCGGTCTTGACGGGCCACTCTTTTCGCGGTTGTGAGCAGGGCCCCGGACGTACGCTACTTGCCGATGGCGTCGGGTAATCCGCGGTAATAACGAAAGCCTTCGACGGGTTTGCCGTCTTTTTCCCGTCTCATGATGTTGTTCCTGACATCATCTTTCATCGTCTTGATTTCCGCTTCGCTTGGATTCGGATTGTAATGTTTCCATCCCGGGCCGAACTGGCTCATGTATTTCGCGTCGGCGTTCACTTTTTTCTCGACATAGTCGCTGATGTCCACCCAGACGTTTTCGTCGCCGTGGCCGTAGTCGTTGTAAAACAAATACTCGGGGATCATGTATTCGTGCAAGCCTTCTTGCGTAATCTGGCCCTCGAAAAGCAGCCGCCACATGGCTGCACGCGCAGCGTCCGCCGCAAGATAAGAGGCGGCGCGATGGTCCGATTTGTGCCAACGCTGATAGTTTTTTCCCGGGTCCCAAGCGAACAAAACATCGGGCCGGTATTTGCGGATCAGACGCACCAGATTTTCCACGACAGCCTGGCGGTCTTCGAATTCCAGCATCCCGTCGTCATAGCCTAGATTGATGTAATGCTCGCCGGGAATGCCCAATTCCACCAACGCCGCTAGTTCTTCCTTGCGGCGAATGTCCGCTAGTTGTGTGCGCGAAAGATTGGGATCCTGCGTGCCCACATTTCCCGTAGTTAGCGTGACGATATACACCTGGTTACCGTGGGCCTGTAACATGGCCAGCGTGCCGTGGCAGAGCGCGTCATCGTCCGCATGCGCCCCAATTAACATCGCGGTCCTACCGGTCCATTTGTCTATCGGCGTTTCAGGTTTGGGAGCAGTTTCCTGGGCTAGCAGGAACGGGCCCCCCACACAGGCCAACACCACGTGGAAACACGTAATGATGCTCACTCTCATTTTCCGCCTCCGTCGTTTGCAGCCTCACAGGAGTCCGGGAATGGCCGACGGGCTTTCGAAACATCACGGCAAAGTAAAGGCCAGCACGTAGTCGCCCTGCTTCGTCCCCAACTTCCCATGCCCCCCGGCCGAAATCACAAGATATTGCTTACCACCCAAAATGTAGGTCATTGGTGTGGCCTGCCCGCCCGCTGGCAACTCGAACCTCCAGAGCTCCTTGCCCGTCTCCGAATCGAAGGCGCGAAGGTAGTTGTCCATCGCTGCCGCGGTAAAGACCAGTCCGCCCGCCGTCGCAATCGGCCCGCCTAACGTGATCGTCCCTGTGCTCATCCCCGGCAGGAAGCTCCCAAGCGGCACGTCCCAAATTTCCTTGCCTGTGAACAAATCCACCGCCGCTACGGTTCCCCAGGGAGGGGCATTGCAAGGCAATCCACTAGGCGAGAGCAGCGGCGTACGAAACAGCGCGAATGGCGCGCCTGTTTGCCGCGCGAATTCACCATGGAGGCGGTCAGACTCGCTGGCATTCTTGCGGGCATCCTGGAATTCATCCCGTGGGATGAGCTTGACGAAGATGGGCAGGCGATTCGTATCCGCAAACAGCAAGTGACGCTCCGGATCATACGCGGCGCTGCCCCAATTGACCCCGCCCACATTGCTGGGGAATACCAGCGTCCCTTGCACGCTTGGAGGCGTGAAAATGTCGCCACTTTTCGCGGCCTTGATCTTCTCTTCGCACCAATGACGCTCTTCGGCGTCTTTGCCCCATGCATCATCTGGCGACAGTTTTTCTGGAACCAGGGAAATTGTCGATGCAGGCTGCGTCGGCCAAGACTCTTCCCCGGGGACGTCGCTCCTGACCGCCGGACGCTCCTCCACCGGCAACAAGGGCGCACCGGTAAGGCGATTCAGCACAAACACGCGGCCCATTTTTGTTGTGATGGCAATCGCCGGGGTTCCGTCTTTCCACGTAAATAGCTCAGGCTGCGACGCCACGTCGTAGTCCCATAGATCGTGATGGACGACCTGAAAACCCCACACGAACTCCCCGGTAGCGGCCTTGATAGCCACGACCGAGTTCGCCCACTTGTTGTCGCCCTTGCGGAAGCCTCCGTAATAGTCCGGGCTTGCGCTTCCCGTTGGAATGAAAACCAGCCCGCGATCCGAATCGACGGAAATCGTTGACCAGGCATTGCCCGCGCCGGTCCGTGGTGTCGTCTGATAGGCCCAGGGCGCGATCGGATCCCAAGACCAGCGCAAGGTTCCGCTTCGCACGTCAAACGCCCTGACAATGCCCCGTTCCAAGGTTACGGCCCGGTTGTCTCCAATCGAGGATCCTGTGATGACCAAGTCCTTGAAGATCGCGGGCGCCGAGGTCACTTGGTAGTTGCCCGGGTCACGCAACCGGACCCCGGTGGTCAGATCGACCTCACCGTCCGTGCCAAAGTCCGCGCAGGGCTTTCCACTCGCGCCGTCAAGGGCGATGAGGCGCGCGTCTAGCGTCCCAATGAAAATGCGTAGCCGACAGGGCCCTGAGATCTTCCCGTTCCCGTCGCGCCAGGCCGCAACGCCGCGCGAGGTCACTTCGGATGCTCCATAGGGAAGCTCCAGCTGGGAGTCAAACTCCCAGACTTTCGTCCCATTTGCCGGGTTCAATGCAATCACGTGATCATACGGTGTGCTTAGAAACAGCTTTCCATCGATCAGAATCGGCGTAGCTTCGAAGGCCGCTTTACGGTCCAACTCTTCATCGTGCGGCAAGGCTCCCGTTCGAAATGTCCACGCCACCTTCAAATGGGCAACGTTGGTGTGATCGATCTGCTTTGCGGGTGAATAGCGCGTGCCGCCCGGATCGTTGCCGTAATTGGGCCACCCGCAATCGCCGCCAACGCGGTCCTGTGCAACAAACCTGGTCACGACGAGACAACAAATTGCGACCACCAGCGCACTTATTCTGATGCGAAAACTCGCTCTTTTCATTGGACTCCCCGGGAAGAATCCTTCCTTACTCTTTCGCGGCAGTCTCACGTGGCCAAAAGCTTTTTCGCCATCTCCAAAGCCTCCAAGGACCGTCGTGGATCGGCCAGTTTGGCGCGCACAAAGTCGCGCGAGCCGCCTCCCTTGCCCGGAGTCTTCGTCAGTACGAGTTTCAGAATCGCCGGAAGATCCTTTCCGGATGAGGGATGCTGCGCAAAGACGATTTGACCGGTCTCCTCATGGATAAACAGAGCCACCACTTTTTCGTTCTTTGCCACTTCGGTCGCTAAAGGGAGGAGCAACTCAGGGTGCGCGTCACGCAGAAGTTCGGCCACAATCCGCAGGCCCGCCGGAGTTTGGAGTGCCGCAGGGATCAGCGCTGCGTTTCGCGCGTGTGCTAGCCGTTCTAAGACAGCGTGCAGATTCTTGAAGTGCGCGTCCCGTTCCGCCGTCAACTTCTCGATCGCCGCCGGTATGTCGCCTGACGGGCAACTCAGTTGATCCGAGATTCTTCGGAGCACATAGAAGTCTTCGCTCGCCGTGCGTTCCGCGCGCCAACCGCAAACGAACTCAACGCGCCAGTCCTGACGGATCTTCCCGCATCGGCGCACCAGAATCAGCCCAATCTGGCCTGTGCTCTTCACGTGAGTTCCACCGCACGGCTGCAAATCCGTGGCTTCAATTTCTATCGCGCGAAGTATCCCCTCGCGCGCCACTTCCTTGCGCACGCCGGCCTCGGCCAATTGGCTTGCCGTCCCATACCTTACGTTGACGGGCCGGTCTTCGAAAATGATCTGGTTCGCGGCCCGCTGTGCCCCGTCGAGCATGCCGGCATCCGGCTCCGGTCCGCGCAAATCGATCGTGCAAAAATCGTTACCCAGATGAAAGGAAACCGTTGGCAGGCCGTGGCGCTCCAGAAACATCGCGGAAAGAAGATGCTGCCCGGTGTGCTGTTGCATGTGATCGAAACGGCGCCCCCAGTCAATTGACCCTTGCACTTCTCCAAGTTGCAGTTCGCGATCCACGATATGAAGAATCGCGTCGTCCGCGTCGCGCACGTCCAGAATCTCCGCCGGGCCGATGCAACCTAGATCGCCTGGCTGCCCGCCTGAAGCAGGGTAGAACGCGGTCTGGTCCAGCTCTACTTCCCATGCGACCCGTGGTCCCGATGGCAAAGAGACCGGCTGAGCGGGAACGCACCCAAGGACTCGCGCCGAGAAGGTTCGCATGTACGAATCGTCGTAGTACAGTCTGCGGGTTGCCATAAAAGCCGAAGTCTAGCACGAGAGCCAGTGTGTCATTCCGAGGCCTCGTTTGCCTACCCAGCGCCGGCTGGCCCCAGGGATCCGCTGCTCACGGCAGGTTGCCAACGGCAGGATCCCTCTCGTCGCTCGGGATGAACAAATCAGATGTTATTTCCTTTTATTCAACGGCGCGTCTTACAGCGCGAGCCCGCCTCCGGTAAACTAGAGTGATGCCGATTCGCCTCATCGCCCTAGATATAGATGGCACGCTGCTGAACAGCCGTTTTGAGGTGTCCGGGCCGAACCGCTCGGCTATCGCCGAAGCCACCAGCAGAGGTATTGAGGTCGCGCTCGTGACTGGCCGACGTTACGACTTTGCCTTGCCCGTTGCTAAACAGATCGAGTCACCTCTCACCATGATCGTCAACAATGGCGCAATGGTGCGCACAAGCGACGGCGAAACCCGCGTGAGGCATCTGGTCCCCAGGGAGACCGCCTTCCGGGTATTGCGCGTCACTGAGCCTTGGCGCGACGGGACGGCCGTCGTGTTTGACCGCCCTAAAGCCAACCAGGTCATGTTGCAGTCCATCGACTGGAATGACGCGACCCGTGGCGGTTATTACAAGCGGAACCGTGAATTCTTGGCAGAGGCACACCCGCTGGAATCGTGCCTAACCGAGGACCCCATTCAGGTGATGTTTACGGGAGCCGTGTCTCCCATGCGGGAAGCGGAACTCGTGCTTCGTGAAGTGCAATTCGGTCAGGAGTTCGCTTTGGCGGTGACGGTCTATGAGGCCAAGAACTTCTCGATGATTGATGTGATTCATCCCTCAGTTTCCAAAGGCGCGGCCCTAGCCGAATGGGCGGGTCTTCGCGGCGTATCTCCGCAGGAAATCCTGGCAATTGGGGACAACCACAACGACGTGGAAATGTTATCCTTTGCGGGGGTCCCCGTGGTGATGGGCAACAGCGTTCACGAGTTGAAGGCCCGCGGATGGGCTATTACACGCTCGAATGATGAGGACGGGGTGGCAGCGGCAATTGAGCAGTACGCGCTGCAAACGGCGCCGAAATGGCAATAAGAAACATCCTGGCCACATTTCTTGCAGCAGGGGCGTTCCTCGCCTTTGCCGCTTCTGCACGGGCAGATTACGTCGTGTTGCGCAGCGGGGCACGCCTGGAGGTAACCGGCTACGAGATCCTCGGCGATAGGTATCGCCTCCATTTGAAAGGTGGCACCGCCGAGGTATCCGTGGAGGATATCGCCGGCATTGAGCCGGAAGAAATTTTCGATCCTTTACCGGAGCCTCTGAGCGATAAAACTCCTTTTCAAAGGATAATTCGAGCGGCTGCGGAACGCTATGGCGTGGACGCGGACCTAATTCATTGCGTCATCGCGGTCGAATCGAACTTCGACCCAAAAGCTGTCTCGCCCAAGAACGCGCGTGGACTGATGCAATTGCTTCCGCAAACCGCTGCCCAACTGGGCGTTAAGGATGTTTTTGATCCCGAACAGAATGTCGACGGGGGAACGCGGTACCTCCGGGACCTGCTTAAGAAATACAGCAACTTAACGCTGGCCCTGGCTGCCTACAATGCCGGCCCCCAGCGCGTTGACCAGTACGGCCGCCGCGTCCCTCCCTATCTGGAAACCATGAAGTACGTTCAGCGCATCGCCAAGAGCTACGCCAAGATCAAGGCTGACGCGGAGCAGCAAAAGGCCAAGGCTTCCGCCACTTGACCCGGCAAACTCGGAGAGTTTGCGAGCCGTGGCCAGTTAACAGCATTCGCCGCCCCTGCGCGGCGGTTGTAAGACCCTTCTTGCTTCGAGCTATGGATTTGGCGGCGCCTGTAATGGAGGCATATCCGGGGCATTCGGGTTCATGGGCGGATTCTGAGTCTGGACGGGATTGGGATTGTTGCCTTGAGAACCGGTCCCAAGCGGATTAACCGTTCCCGGAGTAACGGCGCCGGGAATTGTGCCGATCCGTTGGCCCGTAATGACGTCGATCGTTGGATCCCAGACGAATTCAAACAGCCGATAGTTTCTCGCGTTCTCGTACCAACGGAGAGACTGCTTGTTGATCTTGCTGCCTACGCCGATGATACTTCCCCCCACGATCGGCTGAGGCGGATCCGAAGACGCGATGTCATGCGGTTGGCCCATCGTGTCTCCCGAAGTCGAATTACCGCTCGAGTCCGTGGTCTGTCCTCCGCAAGCCGCAGCCACTGACCCGCTTGATGTCGAGTCAGAGGAACTGGAGGACGACCCAGAATTGAAGGAAGTCGAAAAAGAGGAGCCAAACGAGGAGGATTGGGACGAGTTTAGGCCACTTCGGAAACCGGAGGACGCCCCAACCGGACTTCCGAAGTTCGAGACAACCGCCTGGGCCGGAAGAGCGGCATTGAGACACTTCGTCTTCAAGCTACCAATCAACACGCCGCCGGGGCCAAGGTAGATCATTCGCCAGCTGCCGTCGGCTCCATTCATCGGGTCCTTGTAGGCTTGACGCATGAATCGCAAGCCGGTCTTGGGCTTGGTCAGGTCGTCCAGCTCCACGGGAAAACGGTGCATTTTCTGGTAGTACAGCCTTATACCTCGCACGTATTGCTTTCCGCGCCAAACCATTTCCGTTTCCTTCTCGCGCGTCCGGTCGTTAATCACGGTTGGGGCGGCGACTGCCATGCTGAGCAAAAGCATCGCGAGGAAAAACATCAGCATCAGGAGGGCCCAACCCTGCTGGCCTCGTTGGCCTTTCCGTTTTGGCGTGATGTGCTTCATGTGGATGGCGGCATTTCCAAGACGGCAGAATTCCGCAAGCCCGTATTCGTATCTTCGAACTCAATCCGGTCGTTACCTATGTGTACGATGCGGATGTGGTTCTGGATGGTGTCTCCTTCACTGACGATCTTAACCTCGTCGCCGTCGAGCAGAAACGCCTGGCGAGGTCCGCCGGAAAATAGAGTCCCATAGCCGAAAAATTTCATGGAAAGCGTTGGAGGAGGAGGAGGAGGAGGGAGCTGCGGCCCAACGGGTTGGGGCACTTCCACGACGTCCGGTTTTGGAGCCTCAACGGGCTTCTCGGGCACCGCGACAAATATATTTCGCCCGGAAGGTTTGTATTCCGTGGTTTGCGTCTTTTTCAATCGATCCAGCACAACACTGTAATCCTGAGCTTCGATGGGCTTGTACGGGCCTCCCGTTCCGCCGAGGCCTGCCGGGGTGCCAGCCCTGTTACCCACAAAGAAAAACCACACGAAGCCCGCGACGATTATCAGAGCCGCCAGTGTTCCGAGTTCTTTCTGTTCCTTCGTATACGCCATCATGCCTTCCGAAAGTACGTTCTGACGTGCAGAGCAACCCTCAACGTCCCAACTGGCCCCTGCGCGGAATTCTGCACGTCCACTTCGAGGCCGTCGACGATATAGATGTTCTTGGAGCGTTGCATATCGTTCAGAAAGTGTACGATCCCATTGTAATCGCCGGTAACCGTCGACTCGACGCTGACCTCCGATACATTTCGACCGGGAACGTCCTTTTCGTGAAAATTGGTGCTCTCCTTAACGATATGTGCGTCGTGCGCATAACCGTCTAATTCCTGCGTGATGATTGAATAACCCTTGGACGCTTGCGGAAGACCGCTCTCGATCTCCTCAAACGCCTTCAAGACGTTCGGGATGTTTTCGCGGATCTTTGCGGCGTGATCGATATCCGCCTTCATAATGCCAAGTTGCAGGTTCTTGGACGCCAGAACCTGCTGTGGGTTCTCCTTGGAGGATGTCATCTTATGATTCAAATAGGCAAACGCGGCATCAGCCAGCACGAGAATCCCTAAACCAGCGATAATAAGGAGCTTTTTGACTTCAAAGTTGCGCATGGTCACGTTCCCGAATAGACCGCTGAGAATTCAATGGTGAGCGGGTCGACGCCCGGTTGCTTGGGAAATTGTTCAGAGAGCAATACAACTTCCGAGAACGAGCTTGATTCTTCGAAGGCTTTCAGCAGTTTGTCCTTAGCCTCTTGCCCCTTTGCTCCGACAACAAACTTTACCGAAACACTGCCCTTTTCCAACCTTGGCTCGATTCGCAACACGTGGACACCTTCGGGCAGGATACGCTCCAGGTCCATAAACATCTCCGTCCAATTGAAGCTCCGGGCCTCAATTACGGCGGTGATAAATTTCGCGCGCTCTTGCAGGTGGGCACCTTCCTGCTGGGCAAAGAAGCGGTCGAGTTCCTGGCGTTTTGCGCGCAATCGCGACATTTCCTGATCAATTTTTCCTGTGCGGGCGAGCAAGGCGGCATCAGCCCTGCGAAGCGAGTAGAAGCGCCATCCCAAGAACAGGAACAGGAAAGCACCCAAGATGCCAACCAATGTGGCTCCTGCCAGAAAACGCCGGTGCGATACCAGCGGGGTAGTTGCGAGGTTTAGTCTTACGTGCATAGAAATGTGATGCGATCCTCCGCTAGTCGCGATGCAACATCCACCCGACCAACCCGTCTAGTTGATGGTCTGCAAGTGGACGAGCATCCGCCTTAACTGTGCCCTCTGAAACAGCCGCGCCCAGCAGCGACCGCACAGGACACTTGAATTCGTCTTCGAGCGGCTTCACGAAATCCGCCAGCCGGTTTCCAAGCCCGGCAACCCGGACCGCCTGAATCCCTTCCTGCCAGGTATCCTGATAGTACGCCGCGAGCGGATAAACTTCTTCGAGCAACATGTGAGGAGTGACTTCCCCGGCATGAGTCGGCAGTTCCGTGCAGCGGTAGCCCGCCAGCACGCCTTCGCGAACGATAGCGGTGGTCAGCGACGTACCTGACACACGCGCCAGCACTGTGGGCTTGTGATCATCGAGCAGGCTGATGGCCGCAAGGATTGAGCTGAGCACAACGCCGGGGCGTAGCCCGGGCCCCTCAAGCAGCGCCTCATATTCTTTGACAATCCGAAGGCGCGCAATCGCTGTAACGATGTCGACACCTTCCCCCCTGGGAGCCTGACGCATATACGAAAGAAGTGTCTCATCAACTTCAAACGGCACACTCTTCTTGAGCTTCCAACGAAGCATGGGAATGGCTTCCTGAGTGCCGCGCGGGAAGTCATCAAAATGCTGTACGAAAACACGAATGACCGGGTCGGGCAGGAGTAGCGCCGCATCCTCCTCTTTCGCGTCGAGCGATTGGCAGACGCTGTTGATCGCTGCTTTGACCGCCGAGGGATTGGCAAGGTTCGATTCAATCGCCGAGGGGTTCACCGCGCCTTTTGGAAGTTCCTCGACAAAATAGCCGCTCACGGCTCCGGTCCTCAAAAACCGCGCAGCCGCGACCTGGTCGGAAGAAATTTCGATAGCAATCAGCGGGTGCGGAGTGGCATCCAGCCAGCGGACGAACCGGCGCACGAAGTTAAGGTGCGAACCGCCTGCCTGATGCGTAGATGTACTATTCAACGAAAGTCACCTTGTTCACTTCCCGAAGGGTCGTGATTCCTGCCTGCACCTTGGTCAGCGCGCTGAGCCGCAGCGTGATCATGCCTTCTTCGATGGCCGCCCGCTTGATTTCGGACGTCGGCCGGCGATCCACAATCATTTCCCGGATGCGGTCAGAGAGGTCCAGCAGTTCGCAGATAGCCGTGCGGCCGTGAAAGCCAGTCCCGGAGCATTCGAGGCAGCCGACGCCTTCGGCAAAACTGTAGAGCGAGCTGGTCGAAGGATCGATTCCGGAGTCACGAAGTTCTCCTTCGGTATGCTTTTTCGGGCGCTTGCAGTTGGGACAGATAACGCGCACGAGACGTTGGGCGATGATGCAATTCAACGCGGACACGAAATTGTAAGGCTCAACCCCCATGTTGATGAAGCGGCCGATCACGTCAGTGACGTTGTTGGCGTGGACGGTGGTAAAGACAAGGTGGCCGGTCAGTGCCGACTGAATGGCGATTTGCGCCGTTTCCTGGTCGCGGATTTCGCCAACCATGATCTTGTCGGGGTCGTGGCGTAAAATGGAGCGCAAGCCTCGGGCAAACGTCAGGCCTTTCTTCTCGTTCACGGGAATCTGGGTGATGCCCCGAAGCTGATATTCTACCGGGTCTTCAATGGTGACGATCTTGTCTTCATCGGACTTAATCTCGTTAATGGCCGCATACAAGGTCGTAGTTTTGCCGGAACCAGTCGGCCCGGTAACGAGCACCATTCCATAAGGCTCGCGGATGTAGCGGCGAAAGCGCTTGGTCTCTGATTCCGAGTAGCCTACGACATCCAAGGTCAACTTCTGGAACTTCTCCGAAAGAGTTTCTTTGTCCAGCACGCGGAGCACGGCGTCCTCTCCGTGGCTGGCCGGCATAATCGAGACGCGCAAGTCGATATAACGCCCCTTGTACTTCACTCGGAAGCGGCCGTCTTGAGGAACACGGCGCTCGGCTATATCCAAGTCGCTGAGCACCTTGATGCGCGAGATGACCGTGGAATGCCATTCCTTGGCGATCGGCTGCATGGCGTGCTGTAGGACGCCGTCAATGCGGTACTTGACGGCAACCTCGGAATCACGCGCCTCAATGTGAATGTCGCTGGCGCGCCGCTCGAGCGCGGTGAAGATGACCGTTTCTACCAGGCGCACAACCGGGCTGACCGTGGTATCGCGCGTCAGACGGTCACCGGAAATTGTCTCTTCGCTTTCCTCCTCTTCTTTTGACACCTGCAGGGTAAAGGCCTCGGTAGCCTGCTCAAGAACGCGCTGCGACTGTTCTGTGCGCTTGAGCAGATCGCTGATCTGCCGGGGCGTTGCCACCCGGATGGCAAGTTTCTTCCCAAGAAGCAGAGGCAATTCATCGCTTAACATCACCTGGCCCGGATCGGCGACCGCGATGACGAGGGTATTGTTTTGAACGAGCAGGGGGACGAAGTTGAAACGAAACATCAGGTCCGCAGGAATGGTTCGAAACAGGTCCGGGTCGATGCGATGCTCCATCAAGTCGATGAAGCCGCAACGATAGCGTTCGGCCAGACGGCGGGCCTGCTCGCGCTCCTGGTTTGGGTCGGGTATACCCGCGGCGGGCATTCCTGGGTTTTGCAGATTTGCGTCCGGTGTGGCCATAAAGAGTTGTCCTCAGTGTCCCGCGCCCGTAATAGAGAACGAGAAAATTGGCAAATAAAGCGAGATCAAAATACCCGCAACCACCATTCCCATGAATACAAGAATCAGGGGTTCAATCAACGCGACCAACGCTCCCAAGCGGAGACTGACTTCCTCCTCATAAAACTCCGCAACGCTGTTTAACATCGGAGCCATCGCGCCGCTGGATTCTCCGACTTCAATCATGTCCAAAGCCATTTCCGGCATAACCGCAGTGGCCGCCAGCGCGCCATGGAGCGACTCGCCTTCGCGCACCATCTGCGTGGCGCGGACAATCGAGCCGCGGACCAGTTTGCTGCTGATCGACTCCGTCGCGGTGCTGAGCGCAGCGACCAAGGGAGTGCCGCCTGTAAGCAGCGTCGCCAGCGTCCGGCAAAACTGGGCGACCTGGAATTTCAGCAGGGTTTCGCCAATCACGGGTATCCGGAACTTGATGCGATCGAAGGCCACGCCTCCTTCTTCGCTGCGCGACCAGAAGAAGACCCCAAGAATCGTCAAGGCTAACAGCCCGACCGCCGCGAGAATGTAGGGGCGGTAGTCGATGGTGACGGCAATCAGCACCTTTGTAGGCGTGGGGAGCTCCACGCCGAGCTCGCTATAGAGCTGGCCGAATTTCGGAACAACAAATGTAACAAGGTAAGTGACGATGACGCTGGCGACGATGATCAAAAGCGTGGGATAGACCAGCGCTGCCAGAATTTTCTTCTTCACTCCTGTGCTGACTCGCTGGTAAGCAATGTAATACTCGAGCACTCCGGAGAGATTGCCGCTCTTCTCACCCGCCAAAATTGCCGTGGAATAGACTTTCGTGAAAACCCCGGATTCGTCTACGGCTTCGGATAAGGACTTCCCTTCCCGCACCCGGTCGCGAAGCTGGGTAAGGATTGGCCGAAGCTTCGGGGCGCTGGCACGGGTAGCGAGCAGGTCCAGCGCGCGAAGGATCGGCAACCCTGCTTTGATGAGGGTATTGAACTGCTGGTTCAGGATCAGAAAATCGTTTCCACCGATTTTGCGCTGCTTCCGGACGCCTAACATCCCGCTGATCAGGCTGCTGCGGGCCTCGACCGAATAGACGTACAAGCCGCGCTCTGCGAGTTTCTGGCGCGCTTCCTCCAGCGTACCCGCGGCTTCAATGTGCGAGAACACCCGCCCATTGGCATCGGCCACTCGGCAAACGAATTCACCCATAAATTAGTAGTCTACCTCATTCAGTGCGAAGCTCAATAAACGTTTCCGAGAGGTAACGGGGAATCCAGCAGTACGAAAGCGTCAGAAGTTCTGTCCCTCCTATTACTTACTGACGCAGCCCAGACGCATCGGATAGCTGGCCGTCCACAATCGCTACTCCTTTTGCAGGGACGAACTCGAACCAGTCTTTGGGCAGTGAGGGGTTCCATAACCAGTTTCTGAAGGAGAATTCCAGCTGGACTCGACCCTCTTGAGCGACCACGATCCGCCGTAGTTCGCCCTCGGGCGAAACTTCGAAAACGACGGGCGGATCCTGATCCTGACGCTGCAATCTGACCGGGGCGTTCGAGCTGGCATCTCCTTTCGAGGCCCGCAGTGCGCACCGAAATACGAGATCGCCCGGCTCGGACGGCGATGCGTTACTATCCGGTTCAATTCGGGCGCAGACCCGCGAAAGCTTCATATCACTCGTCAGAAACGCTAGCGGTGTCCTCCAGTCCTCGCTTTTTTTCGTTGGCATGCGCGTGGCGGTGTGATCGGCCGGCGAATAGAACCACACATACTTGCCATCGACCAAAAACGTGTTCTTCTCTGGAGATTCGTAATCCCACCGCATTTTGCCGGGATGAAGAAAATAGGCCCGCCCGGCTTCGCGACGAACCGGTTTTCCATTGTCGATGAACTGTTCGAGGAATATCGTTGACAGAGCCTTTGCCGACCGGTAGCGCGCTTCAAACAACTCGAGAGTCCCGTCAACATCGCCTGTTGAAGACGCGGGTCTGCCTCCAGCGCACAGCAGGCTCGATCCCAGGAGGACAAACAGAAGCGTGCCCGGTAAGGCCCGGACTGAAGCACGCCGCTGCTTAGCATCCGAGGTGCCGAACAACTGTCCGCGTGAGTCGGCGATTTTGAGGACTGGGTGCATCTCAGCACCATTGTGCAGAAAACTTGGCGGCCGTACAAACGCCGGGCCCTACAGCATCGCGGCGAGCGTTCCTCGTTAAGCGCAACTTTCTTTTGCAGTCGAAGTTAACGATCGTGACAAAATCGAACGGGAAGCCCGTACGCGACATACGCCATGGACTCGAGGCTATCCGGATGTGACTACTGCAGCACGTTGTTCGTGGCGCTGCATGTCAGTGCGTTCGGGTTGAAATAGATCACACCGCTTTGATCGCTGCAGAACGAACGCGAGCCCGAGCCGTTGAGCGCAGACGGGCTCGCCAGCGAGGTGTAGCTCGCGTTGATGCCACCCGAAGCACCGCCCGGCGTCACAGTAAAATTGTATCCTTCTTTTGTACCCGAGGACAAAACACTGTCGACAAAGCAACCCGTGGTTATTGATGGCGTGCACGGCGTCGCGCCGCCTAGAGAGCTCAAAGCCGTATAGCCTACCGTCGGGAATGTCGACGCATAGCTGACCTCGGCCGTACTGATCGTACGAATGGATGCGGCGGCGGAGGATTCGTGTGCGGACATCCTCGCTCGCATCAAGTTCGGAATGGCGATCGCGGCAACAATCAGAATGATCGCCACGACGATCAAAAGCTCGATCAGGGAAAAACCCTTGTCACGATGTCTAGTTTTCGTTTTCATAACCATATCAGATCCCAGAATCGCGAACGTCTCCTTGGCGTAACTCAAACTTGATGTCGTGCCCTACACTAAGCTCCTGCAAGTTGGCGGCCATTCCCCGACCACGAACTCGTGCCTGAATCGCGTTCGGTGCCGCAGAACAGTCCGGTAACTCCCTACTACGGTTCTCTACGAAAGTCTGTGACGAGTCCCGTCTTTGTGCCGGAACGAAACATCCTCTGTGGACAAAAAAAGAGCGGGTCACGTTCAACCCGCTCTTCATGCTTGCTGGTAAGTTGTGAGAGCCTGTCTTTACTGCAACGGGGTGTTGCCAGCCGAGCAGGTTGTGGCTCCGCTGTTATAGTAGATCACGCCCGTCTGGTCGCTGCAGAACGCGCGGGTGCCAGTGCTGTTGAGAGCGAGCGGGGCAGCTAGCGAGCTGTAGACCGATGTGTTCGCGGTGGGCGTGGTGAAACTATACCCTTCCTTGATACCGCCCGCCAGGGTGTTGTCGATGAAGCAGCCTTGTGCGGACGTCGGCGCGCACGGCGAAGTAGTGCCCATGCCCAGGGCGCTCAACGCAGCGTATCCGACCGTCGGATAGGTGGTGAAATAGCTTACTTCCGCCGTGTTGATCGTGCGGATAGAACCTGCCGCCGAGGACTCGTTCGCCGACATCCTCGCACGCATCAAGTTGGGGATCGCGATGGCGGCAATGATGAGAATGATCGCCACGACGATCAGCAACTCGATAAGAGAGAAACCCTTCTGCTTCTTCATGAGATCTCCTTGAGAGAATTGATCGTGCCAGAGCACGCCCTTTACGGAGCACGCACCCTGCCAATCGTTGGCGAATGAACGGCGGGTTTAGCAATCCTCAAGCTACAGAAATAAAGGTACTTAGGAACCAGCAGGCTCCGGATTCGCCTCGCTTTTCGCCAACTTTTGGTCCCATAACTATCTTGGTGACACTTTTTGCCTATCGCGCAGTGTCGGAAATTGTCACTCCTCAAGATCCCCCTGGTCTGACCGCGCCGCCGCTGCCATGGGGCTCGAGCGGCTCGCCACGGGGTTTATCTAGCTCTTTGAGTACGTTCTTTGCCTGTGTGCTTGACGGATCGAGTCGCAAAGCGGTCTCGGCGTCCGCACGGGCGGCCGCAAGCTCGCCGCGTTTCGCATGAATCGCAGCGCGGTTCGACCACGCGGAAGCGAAGCCGCCCCAATCCTGGATGACTTGATTCAAGAGGTTCAAGGCCTCCTCGTCTCGTCCCATCTTGATAAACAGGGCGGCCAAGTTTGCAGCCATGAAGTCGCGATCCAGTGGACTGCCGGTGGATTTGGCCAGCGCCTCCTCCATCAGCTTCTGAGCGTTCTGATCGTGACCCAAGTTGGCTTCGACGATTCCATACGTTTCCAAAGCATCAGGATAGTCCGGGTAGATGTTTAGAGCAGTTTGCAGTTCGAGAGCGGCGGCCTGCAGTTGGCCTCGGTTGACATACTCTTCCCCCAGGTCGCAATGCATCTTTGCGCTTAGAGGGACGGCACGGACCGCCGACGAAAAAAGAGCCATGTTATCGCGCCAGTCCCGATTGCGGATCACCGTGCGAGCCGAAAGAGCGACTAACAGCATAACGAGCACCACCCGAGCGAAGTCCGGCCGCTGCTTTTCCAACTGCAGCCAGGCAAGCGCGACAAGGATGCAGAAACCAATGGACGGCAGATACGCAAGCCGTTCGCCCATAATTGTTCCCGTTGGAATAACAACGTTCGCCGTTACTGCAAAACCGCCCAGATAGATAGCTCCAGTCAAGGCCCACGCCTTTCGGCCGGTCCAGATCGTCCAGCCCCACAGAAGCAACAGCAAAATTGTTGCAGCGAGAGCCGGCAGGCAGTAGCGCCAGTCGCTGTATAAACGAATCGAATTGTAAGAATAGTCAGAAGACAGCGTGGCTGGGTAGACTTGCAAGGCGAGATATCTCCAGGCCACGCGCAGCGCGTTGAGAACCCTCAACTCAACAGGCAAACTCGCCAGAGGGTTGTCAAGGAAAGAGACGCTCGTTGCCCCGAAGCGGCCCCCTTTCGCCCACCACATTAGCGCGAGATAAAGAGCAGTGGTTCCGGCGATTTGAACATAGCGAGCCACGGGCTTGAGCTTTCCACGCGCATAATCCCCGGCCAGCACAAGCGGCAAAAATCCTGCCGCAGATTCTTTCGACATCAGTGCCAGCGCCAAACAGGCCAGCACGGCCGTTGCCCGGTCCTTCAGATGCAACAGCCATGCCAGCAGCAAGAATCCGGCGGCGAGCAGCTCCGATCGGCCGACGACAGAGGCCACTGCCTCGGTGTGGATCGGGTGCACGGCAAACACCAGGGCCGACACGAAGGCGATTGTTTCGACCCGAGGTATGCCTTCAAGCAGCAGGCGAAGTACGACAAAAACCAAGAGCGAGACAGCCGCGTTGAGCAGCACGTTCACCAGGTGATACCAGAACGGCCGTGGTCCCGTGATCATCCAATCGACGGCAAAGCTCCCGAACGTAACTGGGCGAAGAATGTTGCCGTTCCTGGTCGGCTGGAAAAGCCCATGCACATTAAACGTCTTTACCGCCTGGTTGCGCAGCACGTAGGCTTCGTCGTCATAGGTAAACCCGTTCAGCAACGTGTTGCCATACACGAGCAGAGCTACGACCAGCACAATTCCTAAACGCATCCGCTCACTCATTCGCAGCAAACCTTTCAGAGCGATCTTCCAAAATCAAATCTGTAGTCCTCAGAAGAATGAGCAGCACGCTAAGCAAGGCAATGCTCAGGAACGGGGAGGAAATCGTGTCGTTACAGAAAGTGCGCCGGCTGGCGAGCCGCACGATCAAGAATGCGGAGAAAAGACTCAGGAAGCATTTCAAATAGAAGTTGGATTTCACCCGTTTCTTCTCCGATGAGTCGGCGCAGGACCGCAGAATGCTAAGAAAATTCTGACGAGCGGCGCGTGCTTTGGCTATCGTTGTCCCCTGATGTTGTTGCCTAACGGTATACTGAGGGGGCTCAAAGCTAGCTAAAGATTGTGTTTCTTCGCGAAGTGCCGGAAGGAACGGTAGCTGATCTTCAGAAGCTCGGCCGCTTGGGTACGCACCCCGTCGGCCTTCTCGAGAGCCGCCTGCAGATAACGTCTTTCCGTATCGGCGATGACGCGCTCGAAGTCGATCCCGGCGTCAGGGATTTGCGGGTTCTCTCCGGGTCCGAGACCGGCCGGCGTAGCCGGAGACATACCTGCAACACGATCTGGCAGCACGCTCACAGAGATATCGGGACCACCTTCCAAGGCTACAGCTCGCTCAATGGTGTTTTCCAGTTCGCGCACATTCCCCGGCCAGTCGTACGACTCCAGCCGGCGCATTGCTTGTGGCGAGATCGCTTCAATGTGTTTGTTCATGGAGTTCCGGAAACGGTCGAGGAAATACCGCGCAAGAAGGGGAATATCCTCGCGGCGGTCCCGCAATGCAGGAACGTGAAGAGGAATCACGCTGAGGCGGTAGAAAAGGTCTTCGCGGAACTCTCCGTTGGCGATGGCCTTCTCGAGATCCTTGTTGGTGGCGGCAATTACGCGAACATCCACATCGGTTTCCTCGTTACTGCCGAGGGGGCGCACCTTCCCTTCTTGCAAAACGCGATACAACTTAACCTGCATCGCCAGGTTCATGTTGCCGATTTCGTCCATGAACAGGGTTCCGCCATCAGCCGCCTGGAACAGCCCGCGCCGATTCTCATTGGCGCCCGTAAACGCGCCCTTTATGTAGCCAAAAAGCTCCGATTCCAGCAGCGATTCGGGAAACGCACCGCAGTTGATGGTGATGAATGGCAAGCGGGATCGTGCACTGTTCTCGTGGATTGCTCGCGCGACAAGCTCCTTACCGGTACCGCTTTCACCCGTGATAAGCACGCGGCTGTTCTGTGGAGCCACCGTCTGGATCAGGTCAAAGATCCCCTTCATCTTGGGACTCTGGCCGATGATGTTGTCGAGGCCCGTCAGGCGGCGCAGTTCGCGCCGGAGATAGCCAGCCTCTTTTTTCCACTTCAGATTTTCCGTGACTTCCCGGACCGCCACGCGTAACTGTGCGACAAGATCGTGATCCTTGATCACATAGCGGTTGGCGCCCTCGTTGGCGGCGGCGATCGCGGTTTCCAGGGAGGGGACGCCGGTGATCAGCACGAAGTAGGAGTCGGGCGCAACTTCGCGCGTAAAGCGCAACAGTTCCACACCTGTTGCGCCGGGCATACGCACATCGGAAATGATGATGTCGTAGAGGGAACCTTCCAGCTTCCGCTTTGCTGCCTCAACACTGTTGGCGACTTCAACGCGATGCCCTTCCTTCCGGAATGTGATTTCGAGAAGCTCGCAGATGGACTTCTCGTCGTCCACCACGAGGATGTGAGCGATCTCGCGGCCGAGTTCACGCGGAGCCGTTTTGGTTGCTTGCATTGCGCCTCATCCAGAGCGGGGGAGCTCGACAACAAATTCCGCGCCCTTGTCCCTCTCACTGAAAACCGTGATCCGGCCATTGTGCGCCTGAATAATCTGGTACACGATCGCCAGACCCAAGCCCGTTCCGCCCTCGAAATTCGATTGCAGCGGTTCGAATATCTTCGAGCGCTGCTGCGGATCGAGGCCCATGCCCGTATCCCGGAACGAAATTCTCAGCCAGTCCGGTACCTCCTCGATTCCCACGGTCAGTGTGCCGCCGCTGGGCATCGCACGCAGCGCGTTGTCGCAAAGGTTCCAGAAAACCTGTTTAATCTTGTTGGGATCAACACGGGCATTCGACACTTTTCCGTTGAACATGCGCACAATATGAAACCCGCCCTCGACGCCCGGCTTTCGCTCGATGAGCGTCAGGGTTTCATCGAGCAGAGTTCGGACGTCGGCTTCTTCGAAGGCATACGATTTTTCGCGCGAGTAATTCAAGAAATCGGTAATGATGTGATTCAGCCGCTCGGATTCCCGGCTGACGATGTTCACAAACTGCTTCTCATCCTCTTCTAGTGGCACCAGCCGCCCGAGCTCTTTGACAGCACCGGCCATCGCCGTCAGAGGCTGACGAATTTCGTGCGCGATGGCTGCCGAGAGCCGTCCTACCGCGGCCATCCGCTCTTTGGTGGCGACCTCCTGTTCGAGTCGCCGCAGTTCAGTCAAGTCCTGGAAGTTAAAAACGTAGCCGCTGCGGGAAGCGTCGCGCGTGCGAAGCGGCGAAACGGACACGCCCAAGTAACGCCTCTGTCCCCCTGGAGTACGCAGTTCGATTTCGCGCCGCAGTGACAATTTCTCGGGCAGCGTGGACATATCGGGAAGCCAAAACTCCTTGTGGATCTCGCGCAGGTCGCGTCCACGCAGTTCCGCGAACGAACGCCCCAAAATGTCCTCTCCCGTGCGATTGATGAGCACGATTCTTCCCTCGAGCTCAGTGGTGAGAAGGCCGCCACGCATGGAATGGATAATATCCGCGGTGAAATCCTGCAATTCCAGCAACTCTTCCCTTTTCTCCTCAAGTTCCGAACTCTTGCGACGGAGCGATAGCGCCAGCAAACTGGCCAGGTAGGCCACCGCCAGGAACCCAAAGCTGTTGTTCAGAAACCACAAGCGTACGTTTTCAATGGACGGCGGCGTAATAGAAGTACGAGGCAGTTTTCCGGCATGGACGAGCGCCGCGGTCAACGCCAGCGACGATATGCAGAAAAGCGAGGTAATAAACGTTCCCTGGCGCGAGAACAATATGCTCGCAACGATGATCACCAGCAGGTAGAGCACTGTGAAATTGCTGTCCTGCAATCCGGTCGTGTACACAACGCCGGTGATCATCACGACGTCGCAGGAGACCTGCAGGGGTCCAAGCCAGGCAACGGAAGGAAGCAAGCGCACGAGAATTAACTGAAGGATTCCGATCGTGATCCACAAAATGATGATCGGCAGGAAATAGCGCGAGATACCGGAAGCAGGCACGTACTCGGGCCACACAACGCCGACGCCAAGAATCAACGCGATCATCAACAGGCGGACTCGCGTCAACCATTCCAGCCATTCGCGCCGGTTAAATGTCTGTTCCATGGATGGGAAGCCGGGGACGAAATCGGCTTCCCTCCCCCGCCTCTATCTTAAACAAAAAACGGAGGTCAGGTGCTAGTCCCCTGACCTCCGTTTTCCGAAACTACAACGTTGTCTAGTGCCCGCTGAGTTTGCCGATGAGGGAGAACAGCGGCAGGTACATCGAAATAACCACGCCGCCGACGACGAGGCCGAGGAACACGATCATGATGGGCTCGAGGGCTGTCAACAGGTCCTTGACCGCAGCGTCCACTTCTTCCTCGTAGAAGTCCGCGATTTTTTGCAGCATCGCATCCATCGCGCCGGTCTGTTCGCCAACCGCGATCATCTGCGTCACCATGCCAGGAAATACTTCCGATTCCTTGAGTGGGTCGGTCAGCGATTTGCCTTCTTCCAAGGACTTGCGCACTCGGTTCAGGGCCTTCTCGATTACCGCGTTGCCGGAGGTTTTCGCGGTAATGTCGAGTCCTTCAAGGATGGGCACGCCGCTCGAGATCAAGGTGCCGAGTGTGCGGGTGAAGCGCGCTACTGCGATTTTGCGCATCAAGACGCCCAAAATCGGCAGCTTCAGGATGACCGTGTCAATTGCCATCCGTCCCCCGGAGGTTCCGTACCACACCTTGATCCCCACGACCATACCGACGACCGCCACGAAGATCAGAAACCCGAAGACACTTCCGACAAAGTGGCTGAGACCAATCACGATTCGCGTCGGCAGCGGCAACTCGACACCCAGGCCGGCGAACAGGGTTGCGAAAACCGGTACCACCTTCCACAAAAGCAAGGTGATAACGCCAGCCGCGATCGTCAAAACGCCGATGGGATAAACGAGGGCAGACTTCACCGCGCGCTGCAGCTTTACGTTCTTTTCGATGTACGCGGCAAGGCGCTGGAGAATGGTATCCAGAATACCGCCGGTCTCTCCGGCTTCCACCATGTTGGTAAACAGAGCATCGAACACTTTTGGATACTGCTTCATGGCGGCCGACAGCGTGCTGCCGCCCTCGACCGAACTGCGCGTCCCGGAGAGCACCTTCTGGAAGGTCTTGTTCTCCTGCTGGCTCGACAAGATCTCAAGGCACTGCACCAGGGGCAAGCCGGCATCAATCATGACCGAGAACTGCCTGGTGAAGATGGCCAGTTCCTTGGAGTCTACGCCTCCGCCGAAGGACGGCAGGTTGAATTCCTTGCCCTTCTCCGACATGCGCGTGGGAGTAATTTGCTGACGGCGCAGGAGGCTCTGGAGCTCCGTCCTGCTGCTCGCCGTCATCTCCCCGGCGACAGCAACGCCAGCTCGATTGGTTCCTCTATACGTAAAGACCGGCATGGTAGTCCCTCCTTGGCGGTCAAAATTCGTTATGGTCCTTCCCAAGCTTACTCATCAACTGAAATCCTAGTGACGCACGCCAACAGGGGATTTGCCCGAAACGGTCCTACCCGCCGAAGGAGTACTTGTCACACCGCGGTTGATCATGTCCTGCAATTCATCCGGATTCGACGAGCGAGACAAGGCCATGTCGAGAGTAATGAGCTTGGCAAAGTATGCGTTCGCCAAGCCCTGGTTGAATGTCTGCATGCCCGTTTGTCCGGTTCCGGTTTGCATTGCCGAATAGATCTGATGAATCTTGTCTTCGCGCACCAGGTTCCGGATGGCTGGGGTCGGCACAAGCACCTCCATGACCATCACGCGGCCGCGGCCGTCCGACCGCGGCAGCAACGCCTGACACAAGATGCCTTCGAGCACCATGGAAAGCTGCGCGCGGATCTGTGGCTGCTGGTGCGATGGGAAAACGTCAATAATACGGTTGATCGTCGACGACGCCGAGTTTGTGTGCAATGTAGCGAAGGTCAGGTGGCCCGTTTCAGCGATGCGCAGGGCTGATTCGATGGTTTCCAGGTCGCGCATCTCGCCGATCAGCACGACGTCCGGGTCTTCGCGAAGGGCAGCGCGCAAGGAGTTCGCGAAAGAGTGCGTGTCGGCGTGGACCTCGCGTTGGTTGACCAGACACTTCTTGTGGTTGTGCAGAAACTCGATGGGGTCCTCGATCGTGATCATGTGCTCTTCGCGCTCGGCGTTGATCTTATCGAGCATCGCCGCGAGCGTTGTGGACTTGCCCGAGCCAGTCGGCCCGGTAACCAGCACGAGGCCGCGCGGTTTGTCGCAGAGATTCTTCACTACCAGCGGCAGTCCAAGCGCGTCAAAGCCCTTAATTTCCCACGGGATGGTACGGAAGACGGCGCCAACCGCTCCCCGCTGATTGAAAACATTTCCGCGGAAGCGGGCCAGGTTTTTCAAGCCGAACGAGAAGTCCAGTTCCAGATTCTCTTCGAAGCGGTGTTTCTGCGCGTCTGTAAGGACGCTGTAGGCCAGCGACTTGGTGTCCGCGGCCGTGAGCGGAGGCATGTCGAGCGGGCGCAGGCGGCCATGCACACGCACGCGCGGCGGACTGTTGGTCGTGATGTGAAGGTCACTGCCTCCCATTTCAATCATTTTCTTGAGCAGTTCGCTCAGCGTAATGCCTGCCATTGTCGAATCCTCTCTACAAAACCGTTTCGCGCAGCACTTCTTCAAGCGTCGTCAGCCCCGCCGCTGCCTTTACCAGGCCGCTGCGGCGGAGCGTGATCATGCCCTGCTCGATGGCTTTCTTCTTCAATTCCAATGCTGAGGCACCTACAAGAATCAGCTCTCGTAGTTCGTCGTTAATCTCCATGACTTCGTACAAGCCAGTGCGCCCCTTGTAGCCGCGCTTTCCACAGGTTGAGCAACCCTTGCCGTGGTAAATCTTTGTCGTCTTGGCCTCTTCCGGGGTGAAGCCCGCATCGATCAGAGCCTGTTCAGGGATCTCCAACTCTTCTTTGCAGTTGGTGCAAATGCGGCGCACAAGACGTTGCGCACAGATGAGGTTCACCGAAGTGGCAACCAAAAACGGCTCGATGCCCATGTTCATCAGGCGGCTGATCGTCGACGGAGCGTCGTTGGTGTGCAGGGTGGAAAGCACCAAGTGACCTGTCAGGGCCGCTTTCACGCCGATTTCCGCCGTTTCAAAGTCGCGAATCTCTCCGACCAGGATGATGTTGGGGTCCTGCCGGAGGAAGGCCCGGAGAGCGGCGGCAAAGTTCAACCCGATCTGATCTTTCATCTGAACCTGATTGATGCCCGCCAATTGGAACTCGACCGGGTCCTCGGCCGTCATGATGTTGGTATCGACCTGATTGAGTCGAGCCACGGACGAGTACAACGTGTTGGTTTTGCCGGAACCGGTTGGCCCGGTTACCAGCACCATGCCATACGGCTTTAAGATATTGCGTTCGAATTTCTTCAGGGATTCCGGTTCGAAGCCTAGCTTGGTCATGTCCAACCGCAGGTTTTCCTTGTCGAGTAACCGGAGAACAATCTTTTCGCCATAGAGCGTGGGTACGGTGGAAACGCGGAAGTCCAACTCCTTTTTCTTCCCCTCGGCCCTGTACTTGATCATGATGCGGCCGTCTTGCGGCAAGCGCTTTTCGGCGATGTCTAGCTTGGCCATGATCTTCATGCGGCTCGTGATGGCGTCCCGCAGCTTCAGGGGAGGATTCATCACGGTTTGCAGGACTCCGTCAACGCGGAAACGTACTCGCATCTCGGTTTCATACGGTTCGACGTGAATATCGCTGGCGCCGCGCCTAACAGAATCGGTGAGGACGAGATTGACAAGCTTGATGATGGGCGCTTCCTCGGCGGCCTTTTCCAGAGTCGCCGCGTCCATTTCCTGCTCATCCCCCGCTAGCTCGAGTTCCTCCTCATCAACCAAGTCCTTCATCAGGGAGGTCAGCTCTTCGTGGCTGGACGCTCCTCCGCCGTAAAATCGGGAGATGGCCTCGGTGATCGCGGATTCCGAGGCCACGACCGGCTCGACATTGAAGCCCGTCATGAACTTGATATCGTCCATCGCGAAGACGTTGGTGGGGTCCGTCATCGCAATGGTCAATACGGAGCCAACGCGCGAGAGAGGCACAACCTGGTAGCGGAGGGCTGTATCCTGGGGAATCAGCTTGATCACGTTCGGATCGATCTCATAATACTTGAGATTGATCGACGGTACGCCATACTGCCGCGAGAGCACACCTGTAATGTCATCGTCGGTGATGAACCCCATCTTCGTCAGGCAGCTTCCGAGTTTGCCCCCGTTGGAGCGCTGGAATTCCAACGCCTTATCCAACTGGTCCTGCGTGATGAGGCTTTCTTTAAGTAATATCTCGCCCAAACGGACGGACATCCGCAGTGCTCCCTAAATACAATGCACCCACCGCTCAACATAGCAAAGGGACGGGCAGGGCGTAGTTCGATTTTGGGGAGTAGTTGTGAATTCGCTAATACCTGTACAGCGGAACAGGAATCGAACCTCCCCGGACAGTGGCGAATTCTTGACTTGCTCCCAGAGCATAGTTATCTTGCGAAGGAGATGTCTCGAGCGTCGACTCTGCAGCCATTCCGTCGCTTGATGCCAAAAATGCCGAACGAACCGCACTCAGGCACGGTCCCAGTGAAGGCGGGTCCCCTACCGGCGCTTGCTGACTATTTTACGGCATTGTTCGAGACCCATGGCCCCCAGAAATGGTGGCCGGGGCGGACCCGTTTTGAGGTGATCGTCGGAGCCATCCTTACGCAAAATACAAGCTGGACGAACGTCGAGCGGGCCATCAGCAATCTGCGCCGCGAGCGTCTCCTGACCCCTGCGGCCATCGAGGGCGTTTCCGAAGCGAAGCTTGCCGAACTGATTCGCTCGTCCGGCTACTACCGGCAAAAGGCGCGAAAGCTTAAGGAGTTTGTATGCTTCCTGCGAATCAACTATCGAGGTTCACTGAACAAAATGTTCAGGACGCCAACGCCGGCCCTGCGCGAACAACTCCTCGCGGTCCACGGGATTGGCCGAGAGACCGCGGATTCAATTCTCCTGTACGCGGGTAATCACCCTGTGTTTGTCGTAGATGCCTATACCAGGCGGATCCTGGAGCGGCACAATCTGGCTGGCGGCCGGGAAAGCTACGAGGAAATTCGGGGGCTGTTCGAGCAAAGTCTTCCCCACGACCCCGCTCTCTACAACGAGTATCACGCCTTGATTGTTCACACCGGCAAGGAATACTGCCAAGCGCGTGAAGCCCGTTGCGCCAATTGCGCGCTGCGAAGATTTCTGCCTGCGACCGAGAAGGAAAGCGCATGAGCCCGTCGACTTCAAGGACGCGGACGCGTTTAGCGGTGGGTGGAATCCTCGTCACCCTTCTGCTAGCCGCGGTATTCACGCTCGGTTCGCTCGATGTGCCGATCGAACCTAGTTCCTGGCGCGAAGTTATCGCTCTATACGCCGTCTCCAGCTTTATCACCGCTGCGCTGCTTGTTTTTGGCCTGATTCTAACCCGCAGCATCGTGCGGCTCCTGACGGAACGCAGCCGAGAGCAACTGGGAGCTCGCTTCAAAACGAAGATGGTTTTGGGCGCGATGGCGGTTTCGCTTCTCCCCGTGATTTTCATGTTTTTTGTGAGCTATTCCCTGCTGAACCGCACGCTCGGCCGCTGGTTCCCTCGCCCTCTCGAGATCGCTTCCGAAGAGACGCAAAGAGTCCTGAATGACCTTGGCAAGGGCACCCTGCCGCGGTTACACACCCTCGGCTATCAGGCCGCAGCGCACACGGCGGAGCCGACCGATTCTTTTCTCCAGCATTCCTTCATGCTCGGGCTCGACGCTACATGGTTGTACGACTCCCAGGGAAAACTCCTGAAGGGCGGAGTGGTCTGCGATAACCAACCGGAAGATCGCTCCCGTGACATTTGCAGCGTCAGCGGGCTACAAGGCGCTTTGCAGCGCTCCTTGCCTAGCGGCGTCGAGATTTGGCAAGCCGGTGACAAGAGCTACTTTGCCGCGCGCGTTCCGGCAAGTATCGCGGGCGAGAAAACAGGCACGCTCGTCGTCGCTTATCGAACCAGCCCGGACTTTCTGAAGCGCTGGACCACCATTCAGGCGCAAACCCAGGAGTACGAAAAGGTGAAGCAAAACCTGCGCGCCTTGAAGCGGCAGATGCTGCTGATTCTGTTTTTCTTCACGATTCTGGTTTTGTCAGCGGCAACCTGGGTGGCGTTGTTCCTTTCGAAGCAGGTGACTGTGCCAATCCAGGCCCTTGCCGAAGGGACGCGCGAGGTTTCCGCTGGAAACTTCGATTATCAGGTGCCGGAACAGGCGCAGGACGAGCTCGGCATGCTTGTCCGTTCGTTCAACACCATGACAACACAGCTTCGCGACAGCCGGTCGCAGATCGATGAGTTCACGCGCAATCTCCAGCAAGCGGTGCAGGAATTGGAACGCCGGCGCCAATTGATGGAAACCGTGTTGGAGAATATTCCGGCTGGCGTCATTTACCTGGATTCCCACGGTAATATTCTGCGAACCAACACGGCCCTCGGGGAAATGTTTCAGACCGCAGAAGCAAGCGTGGACTCCCTCGAATCGCTGCTGGGCAGCGAAGCCTTCCGTGTATTGCAAACGCTGATGCGGCGATCGCTGCGCATGGGGGTGGTCTCACGAGAGATCGAACTGGTAGTTACCGGGCGCGTGCTTCATCTGGCAATAACGGTCAGCTCTCTCGGCCCGCGCCGCGCTAATACCGGCTTTGTGCTTGTGTTTGACGACCTCACTGAGGTTCTACGAGCACAGAAGTCTGCGGCTTGGCAGGAAGTGGCGCGGCGCATCGCGCATGAGATCAAAAATCCGCTCACGCCCATCCAGCTCTCGGCTCAACGGTTGCTTCACCAGTTGGACCGGCGTTCGGATGAAAACACTCCGCCGAAAGACCCGGAACTGGCTCGCATCGTTCAGGAATGTGCGCGAATGATTGTGCGCGAAGTCGGCACGCTGTCGTCCCTGGTCAACGAATTCTCCCAATTTGTGCGTTTTCCGACCGCCCGTTTACAGCCCACCGACACCAATATGGCCGTACACGAAGCGCTCGAGGTCTTCGCCGGGCGCCTTGAAGGGATTCGGCTTAAAACATCACTCGAGCAGAATCTGCCGGCAATCCGAGCCGATGGCCCGCTCTTGCGCAGCGTCATTGTCAACCTGATTGACAACGCAGCCGAAGCGCTCGAAGACACTACTTGCCGCGAAATCACTGTGACGACCCATCTCCGTCCCGAATCTGATACCGTCGAGATCACTGTCGCCGACACCGGTCATGGCATTTCTCCCGAAGACAAAGACAAATTGTTTCTCCCACACTTCTCCACCAAAGACCGGGGCACTGGACTCGGATTAGCCATCGCCGCCCGCATCATTACGGAGCACGGTGGTTCGCTCCGCGTCGAAGATAACCAGCCGGTCGGCTCGCGCTTCCTGATCGAGTTGCCGGTTGCCGAATTGTCCGCCGCTGCGGCCACGGAACGGAACGGAATGGACGGGGATCGATGACCGGGCAGCCAAGAATACTGATCGTGGATGATGAAGCGGGCATCCGCGAATCTCTCAGCTCCATCCTCCGCGACGAGCGCTATGCGGTCGATACAGTTGCATCTGCCGAAGAAGCCCTCGAGCGCGTCGGCAAGAATAGCTTCGAAGTGATTCTGCTGGATATCTGGCTGCCCGGCATCGACGGCCTCGAGGCGCTCAGTCGAATCCAGGCCTCGCCCCGCCCGCCTGCCGTCATTATGATCTCCGGCCACGGAAACATCGAAACGGCGGTGCGCGCCACGAAGTTGGGCGCTTTCGACTTCATCGAAAAGCCTCTCTCGCTGGAAAAAATCATCGTGCTGGTGCGCAACGCCGTGCAACAGAGGCGACTGGAGGAAGAGAACCAGGTCTTGCGCAGCGAACTCGTGCACAAGTACCAGGTGATGGGTGACAGCGTGCCCATGAAAGCGCTGCGCCAGCAGATCGCCGTGACTGCGCCAACCAACGGACGCGTTCTCATTTATGGCGAAAGCGGCACCGGCAAGGAGCTCGTCGCCCGGGCACTACATGCCCAGAGTCTCCGGAACAAGGGACCCTTTGTCGAAGTGAGCTGTGCCGCTATTCCCGAAGAATTGATCGAATCGGAACTCTTTGGGCACGTGAAAGGGAGCTTCACCGGTGCCAACGACGACAAGGTCGGCAAGTTCCAAAAGGCCGAAGGCGGCACGCTGTTCCTCGACGAGATCGGCGACATGAGTCACCGCACGCAATCCAAAGTTCTTCGCGTGCTCGAGGAGCAGCGCATCGAGCCCATTGGCTCCAATCAGACGCTCACTGTGGATGTGCGCGTGATTGCTTCAACCAATAAAAATCTGGAGCAGGAGATCGCGCGCGGCGGTTTTCGCCAGGACCTGTTTTATCGCCTAAACGTAATTCCCTTCTTCGTGCCTCCTCTGCGCGAGCGCAAGGAAGACATTCCAGTGTTGGCCCGCTTCTTTCTATCGGAATTCAGCGCCGACTACGGAAAGAAGACGCGCGAGCTTAGCGAGGGAGCCATGGAAGTTCTGATCCGCTACCCCTGGCCCGGCAACGTGCGCGAACTGAAGAATCTCGTCGAACGGCTCGTGATTGTTTGCCCTCAGTCCCGCATCGAGCCGCATCACCTGCCGCCAGAATTGTTCCGTGGCGTGGCGGAAAGTCCCCAGCACCCGTATTCCACGCTGCACGAAGCCCGCAGCGCCTACGAGCGCGAATTCATTCTCCGCAAACTCCAGGAGCATCGCTGGAATATGACGCAAACGGCTTCGGCCCTGGGCTTGGAACGTTCTCATCTCTATCGCAAAATGAAGAGTCTCGGCATCGCCGCGCCGGAGTAGTCGAACTCTAGATCCCTTCTTCGCCTGACT
>Ga0306920_100000597_pt1 | contig 42453 bp, 35 predicted proteins | sample flu12Cox44000170_FD_204666 | JGI IMG/M metagenome (GOLD analysis project Ga0306920, IMG submission 204666) | Lab enrichment of tropical soil microbial communities from Luquillo Experimental Forest, Puerto Rico - flux4day.12C.oxic.44.000.170 (v2)... | ecosystem: Environmental > Terrestrial >... | reverse complement strand
CCGCGGCGCGCTGCTTAGCGGACTCGACCTGCGAGACGCGGTGCACTGGAACGAGCAGCGTAACCAGACCGCCGCCTGGGCGCGCCATTACGCAGCTGACGAAGACCTCAAGCTGGTTCTCGAATTTATCAAGGCCAGCAAGTGGCGGCGTTTTCGCGGGCTCTGCTCAAGATTCGTGCTGGCCGTCGGAATAGTCTTGCTCATCTTGGAGGTGGTCTACCTGTGGCGTGGAAAGCTGTTCGAAAAATTATTGGAGTCCCGCTATTTGGCCTCGTTTTCACAGCAAGCGCTTGAGAGCGGCAACGGCACTGTGGCGGTCTGGCTCTGCCTGGAAGCCCTGCCGAAGAATATGTCTTCACCGGACAGGCCGTACTCAGCCGAAGCCGAAGCTGCATTGTTCAACGCGGTGCTGCATAACCGGGAGTTGAAGGACCTGCAAGGTCATACGGCACCAGTCATCTCGGTTGCGTTCAGTGGCGACGGCACGCGCATCGTCACCGCCTCGGCTGACAGAACCGCGCGAGTGTGGGACGCCGCCTCGGGCCGCAATCTGGCCATACTGCAAGGCCACACCAATTTCGTGAGTTCGGCGGCGTTCAGTCCCGACGGCACCCGCATCGTCACCGCCTCGTTAGACAATACCGCGCGAGTGTGGGACGCCGCCTCGGGCCGCAATCTGGCCATACTGCAAGGCCACACCGATTTCGTCAGTGCGGCGGCGTTCAGTCCCGACGGCACCCTCATCGTCACCGTATCCGACGATGAGACCGCGCGGGTGTGGGACGCCGCGTCCGGCCGCAACCTGGCGGTGCTGCGAGGCCACCGCGGCTGGGTGAACTCGGCGGTGTTCAGTCCCGACGACTCGCGCATCGTCACCGCCTCGGCCGACTATACCGCACGAGTGTGGGACGCCGCCTCGGGCCGCAATCTGGCCATACTGCAGGGCCATACCAATTCCCTCAGCTGGGCGGCGTTCAGCCCTGACGGCACGCGTATCGTTACCGCCTCCTCAGACAATACCACTCGGGTGTGGGACGCCGCCTCCGGCCGAAGCCTGGCTGTATTGCAAGGCCACTCCGGTCCGGTCAAGTGGGCGTCGTTCAGTCCCGACGGCAGGCGCATCGTCACCGCCTCGTTAGACAATACCGCGCGAGTGTGGGATGCCGCCTCGGGCCGCAATCTGGCCATACTGCAAGGCCACGCCAATTCCGTCCGCTCTGCGGTGTTCAGCCCTGACGGCACGCGCATCGTCACCGCCTCGTTAGACAATACCGCACGAGTGTGGGACGCCGCCTCGGGCCGCAATCTGGCCATACTGCAGGGCCATACCAATTCCCTCAGCTGGGCGGCGTTCAGCCCTGACGGCACGCGCATCGTCACGGCCTCGTTTGACGATACCGCGCGGGTCTGGGATGCGACGCCAGGTCGCTATCTAGTGGTGCTAAAAGCGCATACAAGCGGCGTTGCGTCAGTCTCGTTCGGTCCGGACGATAGCCGCGTCGTTACTGCCTCAAGAGACAATACGGCCCGGGTGTGGGACGCGACCTCTGGCAACAGCCTGGCTGTATTGCAAGGTCACTCCGGTCCGGTCGTCTCGGCGGTGTACGGCCCTGACGGTTCGCGCATCGTCACCGCCTCTTATGACAATACCGCGCGAGTGTGGGACGCCGCCTCTGGCAACACCGTGGTTGTATTGCAAGGCCACACCGGTCCGGTTTATTCGGCGGCGCTCAGTCCGGACGGTTCGCGCATCGTCACCGCCTCGACTGACAATACCGCGCGGGTGTGGGACGCGGCCTCGGGCCACAATCTGGCCATTCTGCAAGGCCACACCAATTCCGTCCGCTCGGCGGCGTTTAGTCGCGGCGGCACGCGCATCGTCACGGCTTCGGATGACAACACTGCGCGAGTGTGGGACGCCGCTTCGGGCCGCAGCCTGGCGGTGATGCGGGGCCACGAGGATTGGATCCGCTCGGCGGCGTTCAGTCCTGACGGTTCGCACGTCGTCACCGCCTCGGATGACAAGACCGCCCGGGTGTGGGACGCCGACTCGGGCCTTTGCCTGGCGGTGTTGCAGGGCCACACCAATTGGGTGAGCTGGGCGGCGTTCAGTCCCAGCGGCACGCGCATCGTCACGGTCTCCGTGGACAACACTGCACGGGTGTGGGACGCCGCCTCGGGCCGCTTCCTGGTCGTGCTGCGGGGTCACACGGCGCCGGTCAAGTCGGCGTCGTTCAGTTCCGATGGCAACCGGATTGTTACTGCCTCGGCTGACGGAACCGCGCGGGTGTGGGACGCAGCTACGGGAGGCGCCGTAGCAGTTCTGCAGGGTCATACGGCAGGAGTCAACTCCGCGGCTTTCAATCGCGAGGGCACGCGCGTCGTGACGGCTTCTGCGGACGGCACAGCCCGCATATGGCCCGTTTTTCGCGATACCCAGTCATTGATCAATTATGCTAAGGCGACTGTGCCGCGCCAACTCACCGCAGAGGAACGAAGGGATTTTTTCCCGCCTCCCGCCGTAGGGATTTGGGAATCGCTTCGCTCATTCGTCACGAGTTTTTTCTCATTCGTGACGGGTCTTGCTCACCGATCGGGGATTGCGAGGTGAGGCTCCCGCGCCACGCCGCGCCCGCATATTTCATCCACCCATGTAGTGACGCGCAGTTGCTTCGCGGAGAGGCTCGGCTGCGGTTAGCGAAGATGTTCTATCGCCATCGTTTCCTGCCTCGATTAAGCAGGAGCCGAGGCCCGTCGCAATACTCGAATTTGCAAAAATCCGCGTGCTTGGCTAGTTTTGAACGTGTCATCGCATCGGCGTCCGCGGCGCGGTATCATATTTATCTTGTCGGCCCCTTCCGGGGCAGGGAAGACAACCCTCTCGCACGCTGCGCTGGGGACGAGCCTGGGACTGCAGGCATCAATTTCATTGACGACCCGGCTGCCACGCGCCGGCGAGTGCGACGGGATCGATTATAGCTTCGTGACGGACGAGGAATTTAGACGCAAGCTCGCCGCCGGTGAACTGGCGGAATGGGCGCGGGTCTTCGATGCCAGCTATGGCACGCCCCGCGAGCCGCTTGACCATGCGGTCGCGTCCGCCACTGACATCCTGCTTGACATCGACATTCAGGGCGCCCGCCAGATTCGCCAACAATATCCTCACGATGCGGTCACGATTTTTGTGCTGCCGCCGAGCTTCACTGAACTGGAGGAGCGTTTGCGCCGGCGCGGGACCGAGGATGAAGCAGCGATCCAGCGCCGCCTGATGCGCGCACGCGACGAGGCCTCGGCCTTTCCCGAATATGACTACCTGATAATAAATTCCGAATTGGCCGAATCACTGACGCAACTCGAGGCGGTGGTGACAGCGGAGCGGCTGAGGGTTGCACGCCTGCACCCGGAGTTCGCGGCGTGGAACAAGTAGCTATCGCATCGACCGACCTGCTCGATCAGTTGATCGGCAAGGTGCGGGTCTACAATCCGCAAGCCGATGCCGCGTTGATTAGCCGCGCCTATGAATACTCGGCCAGCATGCACGGTGAGCAAAAGCGGATGTCGGGTGAACCGTATGTAACTCACCCGCTCAACGTCGCGCTCATCATCGCCGATTTCAAGCTCGACCTGGCCTCAATCATTACCGGCCTGCTGCATGATGTGGTCGAGGATACCCATGCCTCGTTGGCGGAAGTGCAGAGTGAATTCGGCTCCGAAGTGGCGCACTTGGTCGACGGCGTGACCAAGGTTTCCAAGATCACGTTTCTCAGCCGCGAGGAAAAGCAGGCGGAAAATTTCCGCAAGATGATCATCGCGATGGCGCACGATATCCGGGTCGTGCTGATCAAACTCGCCGATCGCTTGCACAACATGCGCACGCTCAATCATCTTCCGCCCGACCGCCAGGAGGAAATCGCGCGCGAGACGCTCGAAATTTATGCGCCGATCGCCCATCGGCTGGGAATTTATTGGTTGAAGTCCGAGCTCGAGGACGCCGCGTTCCGTTATCTCAATTCGGCAGCGTACTCGACGCTCAAGGCCTACGTCGCTAAAACCCGGGCCGAACGCGAGAGCTATATTCGCACCGTAATCGATATCCTCTCGCGCCGTCTGGCCGAAGCCGGAGTGAAAGCGGAAATCACCGGCCGTCCCAAGCATTTCTACTCAATCCACACCAAGATGCAGGAGGAGCGGCTCACTTTTGACGAGATTTATGACCTCGTTGCCTTTCGCATAATCGTCGGCACCGTCCGCGAATGCTACGAAGCATTGGGCGTGGTGCACGCCAACTGGAAACCGATTCCCGGCCGCTTCAAGGATTATATCGCGCTGCCGAAGGCCAACATGTATCAATCGCTGCATACGACCCTGGTAGGTCCGCGCGGGCAGCGGATGGAAGTGCAGATTCGGACGCGCGAGATGCATGAAGTCGCCGAACAGGGTATCGCGGCACATTGGAGTTACAAGGAGGGCGGCGGCCAAATTCGCGACACTGAACGTTTCTCCTGGCTGCGGCGACTGATCGAATGGCAGCAGAAACTAAAGGATCCGCAGGAGTTCCTATCGACCGTCAAGGACGATCTGTTTCCGGAGGAGGTGTTCGTTTTCACCCCTAAAGGCGATTTGCTCGATTTCCCGCAGGGCGCGACCGTAATCGATTTCGCCTACCGGATCCATTCGCAGGTCGGACAGCATCTGGCCGGCGCGCGTGTGAACGGGCGGATGGTGCCGCTGCGCTACCAGCTCAAGTCCGGTGATACGGTTGAGGTAGTCACCGCTGAACGGCAAACCCCGGGCAAGGATTGGGCTAATTACGCCGTTACCGCCCGCGCCAAGAGCAGAATCCGGCAATGGCTGCGCCAGCAGCAAGCGGAACGTTCGCGCGAGATGGGTATTGCGTTGTTGGATCGCGAGTTGGAACCGCTCGGCCTCAGTGTGGCGCAGGTGAAAAGCAAAGACCGCCTTGAGCCGGCGCTCAAGGAGTTTTCGCAGCGCGATACTGACAGCCTGCTGGCTGCGGTCGGCTACGGGATCGTCACGCCTGCGCAATTATTGCCAAAAATTCTGACGCCCGACGAACTGAAGCTCTATCGCACCGACAAGGCGCCCGCGAAGAGCGATAAAGAACGGGCTACCCGCGACGGACTAGGTGCGGGCGGCAACGCGGTGATGGTATCAGGCATCGGCGATATGCTGGTGCGGTTTGCCCGCTGCTGTAATCCCTTGCCCGGCGAGGCGATTACCGGCTTCATCACGCGGGGCCATGGCGTTACGCTTCACCTCGCCGGATGTCCGGTCGCGCTGGCAACCGATCCGCAGCGGCGGGTGCCGGTCGCATGGAAGGCAGGCGAGGAAACCTTGCGGCCGATTGAACTCGAAGTGCTGTGCGTGGATCAACCCGGTCTGCTGGCGGCAATGACCAAAGCCATCGCCTCCGCGGGGGTAAACATCTCCACTGCCGAGGTAAAGACCACCGGTCAGGAAGGCCGCGCCTTGTCGCACTTCGAATTGAAGGTCAGCAGCGCCACTCAGCTTAACAATCTGATGCACACGATAGCCGGGATCGACGGTGTGATGCGCGTTTCGCGCCTCGGCCTGCACCACAACCACAATTGACCGGAGCGCAAGGGCTCACTCGTCCGGCCGAACGAAGTGGAGGATCTACGCGAAGCACCTCGGCATGATGGAGAACCTCGTGGGCAAAGGTGCAGCCGTTCGCATTCCCTGAGGCTCTCATCCGATAGCTGAGAGCTTTACGCATCAGTCGGCACTGCCGTGAATGTCCTCGCCGGCGGCTCGCCAGCCGAGCCAGTTCAGGGGGTTAATCCGGGTGCCATTCCCAAGTCCAGTTCTTCAACGTGAGTAACGCCAGCGAACTGAAGCTTATTCGCGTGCAGAGATTGGAGATCGGAAAGAGGCGCGCAGCCGACGCCGCACCAGATACATCGAGACGCGATCGTACAGCCAGCCGTTGAAATACCTCTGGTATCGAGCCTCAGCATCGTCGAGCATAGTTCGTGAATAAAATCGCCCGTTCGCGACTACCGCCTCGAGTGTCGACAAGGCGTCGAGGTCGTTGGCAGGATTATGGCGGAAGACCAGAAGATCCGCCGGTGCTCCTGCTTCGAGCACACCGAGGTTCGGCTCCCGAAGCGCTGCTCCGTTGCCGGAGGTGGCCGCCGCCCAGGCTTGCTCGGGCGTAAAACCGGCATGGACCAACTCGCGGAGTTCGGTCCACATTGACGCGCCCGGCACGACAAAGGGATTGAGCGTATCTGTCCCGACATGAAGCGGCACGCCGGCCGTGTGTAGCTGGCGAACGGCAAGTTCGAAATTGTTCCATGCTATTTGAGCCGTGTCCGGGCTAACCTGCTGCCGTTGCGCCAACAGCGTTGGCCAGAACAGGTCGCGATAGTATCGCGGCAGAAGGTGGGCCTGGGGACTGTCATGCAAGTGGAAAAAGGCGCCGCTCGCAAGTTCAAACGATCGCTGCATGACGACCATGGTCGGCGTGTACGAGAGATCCTGCGCCCTTGAAAGAGCCACGATCGTCTTGATCCGCGTTTCGCGCAATTGGCTCCAGGTCATCGCCTGGAAATCGGCAAAAGGAGTAGGCGGCGTCGTCTGCGCGACACCGGTCAAGTGCTGAACCTCAGGAATGTGCGCATCCTGGAGCGGTACTCGCCAGGGAACGTGCCCGATTAAAGGAAGGCGGTGACTGCGTGCAGCGTCGCGGAGACCGACCAGAGCATCCGGGGTAAGATTGGTGTAAGCCTTGACGCAATTCATACCCTCGGCTGCAATCTTATCTACTGCGCGTACTGCCTCCGTGTAATTGTGAACTACCACCGAACCCGGCCAAATAGGAGGGTCGCCGTCGATGATGGGGCCGCAAGCGAAAATCCTCGGTCCGGCAAAGTCACCGTGCAGAATTTGATCGCGGGTACGCAAAATCGATCCGTCGAAGTTGCCAGTATCGCGGACAGCCGTCACTCCATGGGCCAAATATAGAAGCTCGAAAAGTCTGATATCCAGTTCCGCGGCGGCTGGCGGGTGATGCACGTGCAAATCGATTAGTCCGGGTAGTACATAGGCGCCACGATATTGGCGAAGCCCGAATGAGCGTCGCACACTGTGCTCAAGTGACCTACTGCTGATTGCTTTGATCCGCGAGCCCTGGATAACGATGGTTACTCCCGGCCATGGTGTTTGACCGGGATTCACAAGCGTGATGCTCGATAGCACCAGGTTTGCTGACTGTGGGGCTCGAAGCGGCGGCGGCGGCCGAAGCATCATAGTCACGGCAACCCCGCACATAACGACAAGGGCAAGAATGGCTATGACGCCGATGATGATTCGTCGCGCCATTTCTGACTAACGCTTTGAAGCGCGTATCGCTCCCCCCGCTAGCAATTCGTGACGTAGCCATGGGTGCGACACGAGTCGCGCAATGCAAGCGTGGGCATTAACCTAGATTACCATGCGCCCCTGTCAAGAAGGTTTCGCGGACTGATGCATACAGTTTACGACTGGCTAACTAAGTCGGGGCACGACATTGCGTGAAACCCGCTGCCGTACATTTTCGCACGGATGCTGCCGAGCATGAAGCATGGCGCGCACGCCGTGTCGTTATGAATCCGGTTAATGGGCAGCCGGGCAAGCGGGCTGTTCCGGGCGGGGTTGGCTTTTGCCAATCGGCGAGTTAGCGGATTCCCGACCGCGAAGTAAGTGGCGGGTATCCAGGTACCAGGCAAAGTGCCTAGGCGAGGACAGTCGTTGCATCTGACATTGAAGCATGTCGCAAGAACGCGCCCAAAAAATGCCGTTGCGCTCCCACGGCACGACGTTCGGCAGCATACGGGTGACATTGTCACCCGTCGCGGAGGCGGTACTGGTGGTCTAGTCTGGCAAATCGGAGGTTTGTGAAAAAGTTCGCAGATGTTGGGAGGGGGGAGGGCGGACGCGGGCCTTAGCGCGGAACGCGCCGAGGCCGATCGGGCCGGCGCAACACCCGCGGTGTTGCGCCGGGCTGCTTCTTTCACGCTCCTTAACATTTATGCTGGAGCAGTTTATCTGCAATATGAAGTCCTGGCGGACTCCAATCAATTCAACGCGACTACGAGCTGGGGCAATAGAATTAATTCAGCGCAACGGCCGAGTTCTGCGCCAGGCGCCGACCTTCGCGGCGCTCTCCTTGACTGCGGGAGCCCAGCGGCACAGGCTGTCACGCCGAGATGGCCGCGCGTCAACGCAGATAGACGCACATCACCGCAGATAGCTGCCCATCACCGCGGATGAGCCGCACATCTACGCACACCGATCGGGATTGGGGAGAGTGACCGCTTTCTGGGGAAATCCGCCGGCAGGAAGCGTGGGCCCACTCGCACAGCGCATCCGAAGCAGGGGAGGGCGCGACGCGCCCCCCCCCTGCTCGGATGATAACTTCGGATCAGATTCGCTGCACAGGCGCGAAGCCTGCGCCGCGAAAGCCTGGAGCACGTCTTATGCGCCGACGCCAACCACCGGCTCGTGCTTGCCGGAAGCCGGTAGCGGACGAATTCCCGGCGCCTGTTCGAACGGACCCGGCAGATCCAGCTCCTTCGCCATCTCCCGTACCGCCGGCAGGACTTCTTCGCCAAGCAATCGCAAGCAGGTTCGGCGATCCTGATAGCTCATCGGCCCGTGATGATACCAGAGGCCCAAGACGCCCGGCCGCAGAGTCTCCATCAGGTTGCGAAGCTTTTCGATCACGCTCTTCGGCGTGCCGGCGATTATCAATCCCTGCTCTTGGGAGTTCTGATACTGCGTGTTGATGCTGGCCTTGACTTGCGCTACGTCGATCTCGCCTTCGCTGAACCGTATGATCTCGGCGCCGGTGCGGGGATCGGTCATCGCCTTGGCCAGCCGCTGGGTGGCAGCCTTTGAATTGTAGCCGGGCGGGAACATCCATTCGGGGCGCGCGAACGAGCCGAAGCCACCGCCATAGACAAAGCCACGGCCGAGTTCCTGCGCTTTCTCTTCAGTTTCCGCCACTGCTATCGTCTGCAGGTAGCCGAAGTTCTCAGGCCCCGCCTGATAGCCGACGCGTTCGGCGGTGTTGGCGTAGAGGTTACACATCTCGATAGTCGGTTCGATGTTGGTGCATAGCGCGACGTAAGGGTAGCGATGTTCAGCACACCAGACGACCGTCTCCGGACTGACGATGCCGGGGATCCAAATCTGCGGACGCGGTTTCTGCATCGGCAGAATCCACGGGTTCACGAAGCGATAATGGTAATGCTCGCCCTCGTAGCGCCACGGCCCCGGAGTCGTCCATGCCTTGACCACGAAATCGTGGGCCTCGTTGAAGCGTTCACGGTTGAAGGCCGGATTGGCATTGTTGGCGATCGACTCGCTGCCCGCACCGCGGACCCAGCCCGGCACCAGGCGGCCGCCCGAGATGACATCGATCATCGCCAGCTCTTCGGCCAGCCGCAGGGGGTCGGCCACCGGTAACGGATTGCCGAGCAGAACGATTTTCACCCGCTTGGTGATACGGGCCAGAACCGCGGCTTCGACGTCCATCACCGAGCCCATGCAAAACGGCGTCTGATGATGTTCATTGAGCATGACCCCGTCGAAACCGAGCTCCTCGGCGTAAAGGCGCTCATCGAAATATTCGTGATAGAGCTGGTGGCCCTTCAGCGGGTCAAAGCCGGTGTCGCCCATGTTGGCGAGGCCGAAGTAGCTATTCTGGTTGGAAATGATGTCGTCTTCGCGCACGTGGAAGTACGGGCGCTCGGAGAAGGTCATTATATGCATGTCGAATCCTCCTTCGGCCTTGCTCAGGCCAAAAATCGCTGTACGCGTTGACTGAACTCGGCTTGTTGCTCAATCTCGGGCCGATGACCACAGCGATCCACCACCATCAGCTCCGAGCCCGCGATCGATTTGTGATAAAGTTCACCCGCACTCAGGGGCACGATACGGTCCTGGCGGCCCCAGATCAAAAGGGTCGGCAGCCCGGCTACTCCCTCCAGCAATTGGGGCATGCTGGGGTTGAACATATAAGGTTGCCAGGCAATCCGCGAGGTCTCAGCCCTGGCGTCCTCCCAGGCTTCAAACTGCTCCGGCGTATGCTGGCCGCCATACAGCTTGGCAAACTCTGCAGTTCCTTTTGTATCCTGCACGCTGGCGTTGAGGTAGGCGCGAGCAGTGACGGTGAACAGGTCGGCAATATCTCCGTCGGTTGGTTTGATGCCGGTCGCGCCGACCAGCACCATGTGACGGAACTGCTTCGCGTCGTTCACTGCCATTTCGGCCGCAATCCAGCCGCCGAGCGAAAAGCCAATCACGTCAATGGGCGCGAGTCCCTGTTCGCGGATAAGGCGCGAGTAGAAGCAGGCCAGATCGCGGATGTTCCTAATCCATTTTATTTGTGGTGATTTGCCGTAGCCGGGGTGCTGGGGAATCATCAACGTGCGAGAGCGCGCGAGTTCAGTGTGCCATTGCAGCCATCCCGGGTCGCCCAGTTCCTCATGCAGGACCAGCACCGGCTGGCCACTGCCGCCCTGAACCACGGTCAGACTGCTATCGCCGACGCGCATGGTCTGTTCTTTCCGCTCGGCCGTTGCCATGGCTATTGACACCTCCTGGAGAGCAGCTTCTCTTGGACTGATGGGAGCCGTCGGCTCAAGCCGCGGCTCCAATACGGAAATTGCAAATCTGCGCCGATTCCGTTCTCGACCAGTACCACCGTTGCCCGATTGGCCGCAATCGCAAGCGGCTCCGACCCGATTATTTCAAACATTAACTGTTACCGCTTGCAACGGTCTGCTCACGGCTTCTGCTGGCCGGCAGCAAACGCTGGAAGCCCTCCGGCTCGCGGCCATAGCGGCTTGCCCTCGGCGGAAACCGATAGGGTGACGGGGACCGGCGCGACAGCCTCAGGCCGCATGACCGGAGCGGCTCCGGTCCGGGGCCTATTTGATGCGCGAGGCCACCTGCTCAAATTTACCGTCCGGACGTTCAATCGCCCATCGTTCGGGGCTATGTCCCTCCTGGCGCGTCCAAAGTTGGCCTTTGGCGTCGCGCGCGTGATTATCGTCTACCAACTCGGCCTGAATGCGATCCCATCCACGCAACAGAGTAATCGTTGCCATAGGCGTGTACTCCCAATTACTTACAGCATCCATCACGGCCTGACATTGCGAGCATCTCACCGCTATCCCCGGATGATAGTGACCGGCCGCTCATCACGAAAATAGCGCTCCAGCGGCAGCCGTTTGAAGTATGACGAGCCGCCGGCTGCGCGCAATGCGACGTCGCCACCCGGGCCGCACGTTCGGCGAACTCAGCAGCCAGCCCCGCCACCGATCGACAAAGCGTTGCGGACATTCGCTATGAAGCTGATTCATCGCACGCGCGCCCCGATAACGAAGCTCAATTATCGCCGGACGAGCCAAATCGCAACTGCTACGGCGTAACGAGGCTTTGCAAAAGCTGGCGCAATTTCCGATAAAGGATGTGCGGTACAAGTTCCTTGCCCGAATGGACCTTCAACGGGAGGATCGGCCATGGCACAGCATCGAGTGATTTCGGCTGACTCGCATTTTGTCGAGCCGCCCACCATGTGGGCCGAGCGCATCGACCAAAAATTCCGCGATCGCGCGCCCCATACACAACGGGGTCATAACGGAATGGAGGGCGAATTTTTCGTTTGCGAAAACATACAGCCGGTGCCGGTCGCCGGCTTCTTCGGCTCCGGCAAAACCGCCGAAGAGCTGCCGGAGCATCGCAAGCGCGGCTTCGAGGTGGCGCCGAAGAGTGTTTGGGAGCCGGCCGAACGATTGAAGGAGCAGGACCGCGACGGCGTCGATGCCGAGGCGCTCTATACCTCGATGGGAATGCTGCTGTTTGGGCTCGACGACGCGGAGCTCAGGTCGGCGTGTTTCCGCGGCTTCAATGATTGGGCGGCAGAGTATTGCAGTTATGATCCTCAACGCCTGATTGGGCTGGGGACGCTTGAACTGGGCGATATTCCGGCGGCGGTCAAAGAATTGGAACGCTGCGCCAGGATCGGCATACGCGGCGTCCTTATCTGGGGTGCGCCGCCGGACGAAAAACCTTACGGGCATCCTGACTACGATCCGTTCTGGGCTGCCGCACAGGAACTCCAAATGCCGCTGTCGCTGCATATCCTGACCGAGCGGCGCGGCGTCAGGATCGACCGCACCCATGTACTGCGGCGTTATATGTCGCTGCCGCATGCGATTCAGATGTCTTTTGCCGATCTCGTAATCGGCGGTGTGCTGGAGCGCTATCCGGACCTTAAGTTGGTATCGGCCGAGAATGATATTTCATGGTTGCCGCATTTCTGCTACCGGCTCGACCACGCCTACGACCGCCTGCGCCATTTCGAAGGTCTGCAATTGCCGCTCAAGCCAAGCGACTACATGAAGCGCCAGGTATACGCGACCTTCCAATGGGAGACCGAGAACGTCGGCTTTACCGCCGAGAAATACGGCGGCGACCGCTTGATGTGGTCATCGGACTATCCGCATACCGATTCACCATGGCCACGGTCGCACGATTTCATCAATGCATGGATCAACACGATTGATGAGGCAGACAAATACAAGGTAGTAGGCGACAATGTAGCAGCGTTATATCATGTGAATTGACGTTTATCCCTCCCCCTGGTGGAGAGGAGGGATTAGATACAGACGCAGGGGGGTTTTGCTATGGATGCGGTTATTACGCCCGATTACCTTTCGACGCGAGAGGTGATTGCCGATCCCTATCCCGCGTATCGCCAACTGCGCGACCAATCACCGTTCAACTACGTAGATTTTCCCGCAGGCGTCGTCCCCGGTATCGAAGGACCTATTCGCTCGTGGGCGCTGTTGAGATATGCCGATGTGTACACCGTCTTGAGGGACCATGAGCGCTTCTCCTCCGCTAGAAATCCGCTGGTCGGTAAAGCCTTTCCGCCGCTGGTGTTGATTCTCGACGATCCGCCGCGCCATACGCGTTTTCGCCGGCTGGTCAACAAGTCCTTTACGCTGAAGCGGATTGAGGCGCTGACGCCTTGGATTACCAGTGTTGCGAACGAGTTGCTGGACCAAGCCGGGCGCGGCGAGGTTGAGATAGTCGAACGCTACACCATCCCGCTGCCGGTCAAGGTGATCGCGCGGCTGCTGGGGATTCCAGGGGAAGATTACGAAACCTTCAAGCACTGGAGCGACGCCTTCTTGTCCCTCCTTTCGATGGACAACAACCAGCGGATGGCGAGCATCCAGGAGATGGTCGGCTACTTCGGCAAGATCGCAGCCGCACGGCGCGAGCATGGCGCCGACGACTTGATCACGGCGCTGGTGGAAGCCGAGGTTGAGGGCGAGAAGCTCGAGGACTGGGAAATCCTGGGCTTCTGCATGCTGCTGCTTATCGCCGGCAACGAGACCACCACTAACCTCATGGGCAATTTGTTTAACCTCCTGGCCGCACGCCCGGAACTTTGGCAGCAATTGCGAGCCGATCGCGGCCTGGTCGACGGCGTCATCGAAGAAACGCTCCGTTATGAGACTCCGGTGCACCGGCTGGGCCGCGCTGCGACTACGGACGTCGAGCTCTCAGGCGTGCGAATTCCTGCCGGCGACCTGGTCACTGTGTATTTTGCTGCGGCCAACCGTGACCCGAAGGAGTTTCCCAACCCCGACGAGTTCCGGCTCGACCGCGACTTGCGCAACCATGTCGGCTTCGGCATGGGCATCCACTACTGTTTGGGCGCGCCGCTGGCACGCGCCGAAGCAAGGGTCAGCCTCAATGCGTTCCTCGATCGCTTTGCAGTGATCAAGCCTGGGCAGGCAGCCGCCGTCCGGCAGACGATGACGCCGGTGGTGTTCGGTTTCGAGCGGTTGCCGCTGGTGCTGGAGCACTAGGCTGGGCGCAGCCGACCACACTAGTGAAGCGAAGCGCAACGAGCAAACGAGTCTGCGAGGCGCGCAATTCAAGAAAAGCCTGCGACGTGCGCACACGGAGCCCAAGCAAAGCAATAAACAGAGGGATAGGATGCGCCTGGTAATTGATTACAAAAAATGCCGCAAAGCGGCTCAGTGCACCTATCTGCACCCGGAGCTGTTCGAAGCGGATCAAACGGGTGCGCCTGTGGTGTTGGTGGAGCATCCGGGCGACGAGCTGCGCGCGGCGGCGGAAGAGGCGGTCGAGCTTTGTCCGAACGGCGCTATCTCACTCATCGAAGATGAATAGCGCATGCCGGCAGATGTGGTGACCGCTTTAGAGATTTCCCCTCGGGACAGGCACACCCGGGATATTTATCTGGATGCGGCCGAGTTCATTGTAAGTAGTAATAAACAAGGTAGTCCAGTCGTTACCGCCGAAGGCCAGGTTGGTCGCGATTCGATCACCCAACAGGATCGTACCTAGATGCTCGCCGGCGGCATTGATGAGCCAGACGCCACCCGGTCCGGTGCAATATACATTTCCCTGGATATCCACTTTCATGCCGTCGGGCACGCCACGCCTGGGGCCGCTCAAGTCGCAGAAAACACGATCAGACGCCAAATCCAGCATGCCTGACTGCCAGGCCGCGTCGAGATTGAAGGCGCGGATATGGCGGCGGCGCGAATCATTGATATAGAGAATTTTCTCATCGGGAGAAAAGGCGAGGCCGTTCGGCACGATGAAATCACGCACCAGCAGGTTGGTTTCCCCCAGGTCGGGCGAGACCCGATAGACACCGGCGAAATCCAATTCGGTCACTCCCCGCGTGTTGGGGTCGGTGAAATAGATCGCGCCATCCGATTTAACTATTACATCGTTGGGACGATTCAGGCGCCGGCCCTGATAGTTATTCGCAACTACAGTAGTACTCCTGTCCAGTTCCTGTCGCGTGACTCGGCGTGACCCGTGCTCACAGGCGACCAGACGGCCAAGGCGGTCGCGGGTGAGGCCGTTGGCATTATTGGTGCCTTCTTGATCGATTGTCACCCCTTTGCCCGGGGTCCATCGCAGGCGCCGATTGGCGGCGATATCGCTGAAGAGCAGGTAACCGCCCTCGTTCCACCATCCACCGGCCTGCCACCAAACCGGCCCCTCGGCGACGCCGGTCAGGCGTCCGCGCTCATCAACCCCGCCATAACCGGCTCCCAGCCATTCGACCTCGCGCTCGGCTGCGACGATACGTTCAAGGCCTGCAGCTATTTGTTCAATCGGCATGATGTGGCTCCGGGTGATTATTTTTGTCGGTTGCCCCCGACGGTTCGGCGTCTCCTAGGGGCGGCTCGGGAACCGGCCCTGCGAGACGCGACCCTTTTCGTGAGGGAGCTCTTCGCAAATGCGCCGCGAGTGCCGGTTTCTCGGCCGCTTAGCGGCGTGGCGGGCTGAGCCGGTCGATCGCGCGTCCTATCCCGTCGATACGGCAACCGAGCGCGTAGAGTTGCCGGTAGGTCTTGAGCCGTTGACGCGCTGTCAGCCCTTCGCAGAACACTCGCACCTGTTCGTCCTCGTCGCGCTCATCGAAGCGGCCGCCTGCAATCGCCTGATAGCCCAACTCCTCAAGAAACGCAGGGACAGTTTCAATCCAGACGCGCCGCCAATTCGCGGGCAAAGTGCTCCATCGCGGCACCGTCAGGCCGTTACGCGTAGCTCTTTCGACCAAAATCTCATAGAAGCGGGTTGCCAATTGTTCATTGCTCATGGTCATAACTTCCATGAATTAGCCGTGAACGATTGCTGATGTCTACCTTTGGCGATGCGTTCGTTTACGTTTGCGCGAAGATCGGTTCCGGCTGTTCCAGCAACTCACGCAGGCTTTGCAGGAATGCTGCGGCGGGAGCGCCATCAACGGCGCGATGATCGACGGTCAGGCTGAGGACCATTGCCTGCCGCCACACCAGATCCGAATCACGGCGGGTCAGCCGTTCGACGATGCGTCCCACGCCGAGGATAGCGGCTTCCGGCGGATTGAGGATGGGAGTAAACGCGTCAATCCCGAAACTACCGAGATTCGTTACGGTGAAGCTGCCGCCTGTGATCTCGGCCATGATCAGTTTGCCGCCGCGTGCCCTTTGGACAAATACCGCCACCTCGTTTGCGATTGTCGACAGAGGTTTACAATCGGCATTTCGCACCACCGGCACGACCAGCCCATCGTCGAGTGCGATTGCCACCCCGATATTGATGTCCGGGAGTATGTGAATTTCTTCGCCTGCCACGACAGCGTTCAAACGTGGATGTTTTCGCAAGGCCAGCGCAGCTGCCTTGATCAGCAAATCGGTGTAGCTAATGCCGAATTGCCGGGTCAAGGATTCGTGCTGCTTCGCCAGCGCAGTTACATCCGCCTCGCTGACCAGGGTGAGTTGGGCCGACGTCTGCAAACTTTGCAGCATTCTGCGAGCAATAGCGCCGCGCATGCCAGTTAGCGGGATGACCCGCGTCTGACGTTGTTCCACCCTAGCCCCACCGCCTTGCGCCGCCGAGGAGGCGAGGGGAGGTTCCGCCGCGCGATTCCCGGCGCGGCTGACGATTTGCCGCACGTCGTTCTCCGTGATGCGCCCGCCGGGTCCAGTGCCTCCGACGCGGCTCAAATCGATTCCATGCTGATTTGCCAATCGGCGAGCACGCGGTTCCACCTGAATCGAGGCGACTTCGCTGACGCGAGTGGAGTCGAACGCAAGCCCTCCCCTGGCCGGTGCGGAGGAAGGGGGCGGGGCGTGATGCGGTCGGCTCGCAATGGTTCGGCGTACGTCCTGATCGGTGATGCGTCCGCCGGGCCCGGTCCCTTTTACCTCGCGCAGATCAATCCCGAGGTCCTTTGCCACGCGCCGGGCCAATGGCGTCACCTGAACGCTATGCGGACGTGCTTTTGTATCGGCGGGCGAAACGGAAGGTGACGGGCGTGAAGGCCCGGCGGACTGCCCAAGCGCCGTTTTACGGCTGCTCGGTTCGGCAACGGACACTTCGCTGGCCGATTCAATGATGGCGAGGACCTCGAGCACGGGAACCGTTCTATCCACCTCAACTACAATCTTGCTGAGGTACCCGGATTGTGGTGAAGGAACTTCGACGATCGCCTTTTCGGCCTCAACTTCGCACAACGGCTCCCCTTCTTGAACCCGCTCGCCCTCGTGCTTGAACCAACGCAGGAGCTTTCCTTCCTGCATACCCATCCCGAACTGCGGCAGGCGAACTTCCGTTGCCATCGAACTCCTTGCCGGACGATTTTGGTACAACGCTCAAATACGACGAGCCGGCAAGCCTATCCTATTCAAGGGTCTGGCGAATCGCAGAGATAATCTTGTCCTTATTCGGGAACAGTGTCTTTTCCATCGGCGGACTAAACGGAATATGCGTGTCCGGGGTAGTGACTCTTACCAACGGTGCTTTCAAATCCCAGAGCGCTTCTTCAGCGACGATCGCCAGAATCTCACTGGCCGCGCTGCAAGTTTTGTGGGCCATGTCGACCGCGACCAAGCGGCCGGTTTTTTTCACCGAAGCCAGAATAGTTTCCTTATCGAGCGGAACCAGACAGCGCGGATCGACGACTTCGACCGAGATATTTTCGGCCGCAAGTTCGTTGGCCGCAGCCAGCGCATGCGGCACTGTACCCCCGAGCGCGACCACCGTCGCATCGCTGCCCTCGCGCTTGATGTCAGCCTGCCCGAGCGGGATTAGGTACTCCTCTTCGGGTACTGCACATCGATGTCCCCAGACGGTCGAGTCCTCGAAACTAATCACGGGATCGTCATCGCGGATCGCGGTCTTGAGCAGACCCTTCATATCGTAGGCGTTGGAAGGAAAGATAATTTTGAAGCCGGGGATCGTCATGAAGATTGGATGGGGGCGGTCCGAATGCTGCGCGGCGGTGGAGCGGCCATAAAACATCGGGGCACGCAGGACCAATGGCAACTTCGCCTGGCCGCCGTATAAGTAGGTAGATTTGGCGATAATGCTGACCAGTTGATCCATCGCGCAATACATGAACGGCGCGATGGTGTAATCGACGATTGGCCGCATGCCGACCATCGCCGCGCCGGCCGCAGCACCGGTAAAGCCGTTCTCGGAGAGGGGAGTGCTGAGGATGCGCTCGAGGCCGAATTCCTGCACGAATCCTCCGGTCGCTCCAAAGAGATTGGTTCTAAGGTCCTCGCCCATGATGAAGACGTGTGGATCACGCCTCATCTCTTCGCGCTGGGCTTCCTGGATGGCTTGTAAAAAAGTGATCTCCCTCATCGATGTGGCTCCGTTGCGATGACCTAATCTCGCCGCTTGGGTCAGGGGCCGCGGGAGAACTCATCGGTTCATAGGAATTGGATTGGTGTACAAATTGTCGAAAGCCTCCGCCGCCTCAGGGAAGTCACTCTGGCGCGCATACTCGACCGCGGCATCGACTTCCACACGCACCTGAGCTTCGATTTCGATCACTTCCTGCTCGCCGGCGACACGATTACTGATGAGGGCGCTGCGGTGGATAGCGATGGGGTCGCGTTTCTTCCATTGCGCAATTTCTTCGTCGCTGCGGTAGGCGCCGCGCGGGATCGCCAGACCTACAGCGTGTTCCAAATAGCGGTAGGTCTTTGCCTCAATCAACGAAGGTCCCAGGCCGGCTCGCGCGCGTGTGACGGCATCGTTCACGGCCTCGAAAACTCGAAGCGCGTCCTGTCCGTCAACGATGATTCCCGGCATGTCGTAGGCGTGTGCGCGCGCCGCCACATCTTTGACCGCAAGCGTCAGGGCCGCCGGCGTGGTTGCAGCGTAAAGGTTATTCTCGCAGAGAAAAATTGCCGGCAGCTTCCAGACCGCGGCCAAGTTAAGTCCTTCATGGAAGGCGCCTTCGTTGGCGGCACCGTCGCCGAAAAAACACAAACAGACGCGATCGGTGCCCATCATCTTGCTGCCGAGGGCGGCGCCGACCGCAACGGGAATCCCCGAGCCGACAATACTGGTCTCGCCGAGGCTGCCAATCTTAAAGTCAGCCAGGTGCATCGAGCCGCCCTTGCCATGATCGACGCCGGTCTTTCGGCCCAACACTTCCGCCATCAGGCCGCGCAGATCGGCGCCCTTTCCGATTGGGTGGCCATGCGAGCGGTGGTTACCGACCATATAATCGTCGTCACGCAAAGCCATGCAGGCGCCCACGATCTCGCCTTCCTGGCCAATCGAGGTATGCGCGGCGCCCGGGAATTCACCTTTGGTTTGGAGATTGACGACCGTTTCCTCGAAAATGCGGATACGCAGCAGGCGGCGATACATCTCAATGAGCCGGCTCTGATCCAATTCCATCGCGGTCTCCTCCCGAAGTCCTAACCGTGAGCGGCGGACGGCGTTCCAACACTGCAGCGGGCATTCCCGTTACCGTCCAAATAGCGCTTCCGCGAGGATTCGTCGAGAGCGTTCAAATGCAGCGTGGTTGCCGTCGTCCTCCGCCGGGAGCGCCGGTTTTGCGGTGAGCATCACATGGCGCTAGGATGGGCTTCGAAGCAGAGATGGAACTCGGAGCGTTAATGGCCTGCGTCAGAGTTCCGCGCTACCTATGCAGGGCGCCGCCGGTGCCCGCGACCTGGCGCTGAAGTGCGGACCGATGGTAGTTGGCCGCAACCGTGAACCGTGGCACAGGGTTCCAGCCGCGTGTTTTGGACAGGCTGAACCCAGTGCCGTCTCAACAGAAGGACAAGGCTATGGCGACAAAGATCATTTCAGCTGATTCCCATTTCGTTGAGCCACCGTCGATGTGGGCAGAACGAATCGACCGGAAGTTTCGCGACCGCGCCCCCCATACCGAACGAACAACGGTCAACGGCCGGGAAGCCGAATATTTCGTCTGCGAAAATATAACTCCAATTCCGGTCGCCGGATTTTTTGGCTCCGGCAAGAGCGCGGAGGAACTCCCCGAACATACGAAACGCGGCTTCGACGTGGCCCCCAAGAGCGTGTGGGATCCAGCCGAGCGGCTCAAGGAACAGGACCGCGACGGGGTCAGCGCCGAGGCGCTTTACACGTCGATGGGAATGCTGCTGTACGGGCTTAATGATGCGGGGCTACGCTCGGCCTGTTTTCACGCGTTCAACGAGTACGCGGCGGAGTATTGCAGCTATAATCCCAAGCGTCTCATCGGCCTTGGCACCGTGGAAATCGAAGACATTCCGGCTGGTGTGGCGGAACTCCAGCGTTGCGCCAAGCTAGGCCTGCGCGGGGTGCTGATTTGGGGTTCGCCGCCGGAGGACAAGCCCTACGGTCATCGTGACTACGATACGTTCTGGACCGCGGCAGAGGATCTCGACTTGCCGCTTTCGCTTCATATCCTGACCGGCCGGCGCGGAAGTGGCGTTAGCTTCCAGAATATCCTGCGCGGGTATATGTCGTTGCCGCACTCGATACAGATGTCTTTTGCCGACCTGGTCATCAGTGGTGTGCTGGAGCGCCATCCGCGGCTCAAATTCGTCTCGGCAGAAAACGACATTTCCTGGATGCCGCATTTCTGTTATCGCCTGGACCACGCCTATGATCGGCTGCGGCATTTCGAAGGCGTGAACCTGAAGCTGCTGCCCAGTGAATACATGAAGCGCCAGGTGTGGGGAACTTTCCAGTTCGAGACCAGAAACGTCGGTTTCACCGCTGCCGAGTACGGTGCTGATAAGCTGATGTGGTCGTCGGATTATCCGCACACCGATTCGCCCTGGCCGAATTCGCGTACGTTTATAGAGAGTTGGACCGGCGGCCTCGAGCAGAGCGCACGGGATAAAATCACGGGTGGTAACGCGGCGGCCCTGTACCACGTGAACTGAGCAGCCGAGCAAAAATCACCAGCGATTAGCGAGCAGGAACTGATAGCAAACAGGCGAAATCCAGATAAAGCCGGGGCATCGCGGCCCCGGCTTTATTGTCGGCGGCTGATGCTGAGGGTGGGCACACCCTCAAATCTGATGTTTGACAGTGGAATGACAACGTGCCTACACATCATTAAGGCAGTTTAAAGGAACCTGAATAATGGCGGTCAAGTTTCCGTCGACTGAGTATTTCAATGCCCTTAAGGCGCAAATGGCCGCCGAGCAGGCACGCTTCAGACGTCTGGGCTTTATCGACACCACTTTCGGCGTCAGCGTCGCCCTCGATGGGGCTTCGCGTAATTTCGTGCTTGCCTTCGAAGTCTTTGAACTTAAAGATATACATGAAGTTGCCGAACTTGATCTCGCCCATCTAGATTTCGCGATTGCAGGTGACGTCTCGGTCTGGCGCGAGATGATCGAGAATATCAAGCGTCATGGCGAGGCTGACACCGGGCACGACCTGAACACGTTGGCTCACTTCGGCGAAGCGCTAAAAGTCAGCTATGCAGATCCTGAAGGGCATGACAAACTATACCGGTTCATGGAATCGATCCAGGAGTTTTTCGATCTGAGCGGCAAGGTCGAGGTTACTTTCTAATTCCGCAGAGGCCGCAACTAGCCGAGGCCGCTTCGGCCCGTACGAGTTAACAAGTCTGCGAGGTGCGCATATAAGTATGAGCTATCTGTCCAACACCAATTTCTTTGAAGATCGAGCATTCCTCGACAAATGGCTGTACACGATTCGCACGGGCGAACTCGACCTCTCCTGGATGAAGTCCGCCACGGAGAAGGTCAAGCCGCATGCGGAAAATCCGCGCCGCGGCCTTATCTATCGCGACATCAGCCTGGGCAGCTACGGGGTCGAAGCGATTCCGGAAAAGGTCCGCAGCAATCGTTCCTATGCGCCGCGCGGTGCAGAAATTCCGCCGGGGGTGCCTGACGCCCAGCCCTGGGTATCGCGCAAGAGCGAATTGTGGGCGCACAATACCGACGGCTATTACGAAGAAGCGGTCACTCGCCAATGGAATGCGACCACCGACATCCCCTGGGACCATCTCGAAGGCGCAGAACTACCCGAGGCTATCGGCAAAGCACTTGCTCAGTTAATGACCTTCCTGACCGAAGTCGAGATGATCGCGACGGATACGCCGGCGATGTGGTTGCCGCGGCTCAATCCCGACTTTATCGAGGTCAAGGCTTTCATCGCGGCGCAAGCAATGGACGAAGCACGCCATACCGAAGTCTTTCGCAAGCGCGCGCTGACGACTGGTTACGGCTTGATGCAGGCGAGTCCGATGAATGAGATGGCGCTGAAGCATCTGCGCGATGCCGATTCATTCAGCGAAATGTCCGTCGCCCTGCATCTGGTCGCCGAGGGCAATGTGCTCACGCTGTTCCGCTTCAGCGAGTATCTTTCGCCCACCGATGTGGACAAGAAGATCTTCCGACTCGTCATGCAGGACGAAGCGCGCCATGTCGGCTATGGAATGCAGCACTTCAAATGGGTGTTGGAGCATTTCCCGCAAAAGCGCGAGATTCTGCACAGTCACCTGGACGAGGCGGAAAATATTTCTTTTGCGGGCGGCGCGGCCACAGAGCTGACTGAAGCCTTCATAATCCTGGCCGGCGGCGGCCTTAAGCCGGAGAACATCGCACAGGGAGTACGCGTGACTACGGCCTTTCAGCTCAAACAGATGCAGGAGCACTTCGAACGTCTGGAAAAATGCGGCATGCCGGAGCGCAAAAGCATCGACCGCTCCAAACTGTACGCGATGTTCGAAATGGGTAAAGCAGCCGCGGCCGAAGCCGGCATTAATTTTTAGCCTCGGGGAGGATACCAGCCGCCGTGGCCTTCTATGCAGATAAGGACTATACCGAGGACCAGGCAGTTCTCGACGCGATGAACGCGGTGATGCAGGGCAACCTGACCCTGCATTGGTTTAACGCTCACACCGAAAAGACCAGGGCACAGGCAACCGACCTCCGCCGCGGTCTTACTTATCAGGACCTCGACCTCGGCAGTTACGGTTACAGCTCGATCCCGGAGTTCGTGCGGGACGAACAATCCATGGTCGCGCGCGGCAGCGAGAAGGTGGGCAAACTGCCTGACATGGGCTACCTCGTGAATCGCAAGTCTGACGTATGGTCAAACAACGTCGCGGCCTTGTACGAGGAAAGCAAGGCGCGCCGATGGGCCCCGGCGGTCGACGTGCCGTGGACGGAGTTGGATGCTCATCCGCTAAAGGCCGAACTGGAAACCGCGTGTGCGCAACTGTACACGTTCGCGCAGGAATGCGCTCTGGTCGCGATGGATTTCCCGTCGCGATGGGTCGCGCTGATCAACCAGGAATTCATCGAGCTGAAGAGTTTTATGTGCGCCCAAATGCTCGACGCCGCGCGGTTGCTCGAAGCCTTCCGCAAGCGCTCGCTATACGGGGGCGCCGGACTGGGCCGCGCCAGCGCCTCGGCGGAGCAGGGCCTCAAGGAATGGCTGTGGGCGGACAGCTATCCGCAAGGCTCGCTCTGTATCAATTTGATCCTCGGCGGATTTACATTGGCGGTCTACCGGCAGGTGGCCGCTTTCGCCCCGAGCCGCGTCGATCGGGCGATAATGCGCTACGCAATGCAAGATGCCGCGCGTCATGTCAGTTACGGAACGGACGCGTTGCGCTATCATTTGCAGGTCCAGCCCGAACAGCGACTCGCGCTTAACACTTACCTGGACAGCGCCGAGCACGTGATGGTCGCACTACTTGGCAATCCGGAGTTGCTCGAACCGCTTATCCTTATCTGCGGCCGCGGCATTGAGCACGACCAGGTAAAGGCTGGGTGTGCGGCAGTCGCAAAGTTCGTGGGGCTCGTCGAGCGCGAATACCGTGAACGTCTCGGCTACGCGGGGCTGGACCGTTCGCGCAGCTCTCTCGCACGGATTGTTTCTCAAATAGCAACGCGGCAATAAAAGGTTTGACCAGGTCTCTTCGCGAGGGCGCCGAGAGCATATAACAACGGATGGGTGGAGCGGGGCGAGCGGGCCTTTTGGGATGAGGTCGGTGCCACGTGCTAACTTCTTCAACAAATCGCAGGCTCAGCGCCTACGGTGACGCGGCACAAACTTTAAGTATTACTTTAAGTTAAGCATTCTAAGTGTCCGGCTTGCCGGAGTAATCGGCCGATGTTGCGGATGAGAGAAGCTTGGGAGCAGGTCGAGGCGCAAACCCTGGCCCCGTATGCGATGCATTCGAGTGACAGCCGCGGCCGGCGTTTCCCCGAAGCACCCCATCCGATGCGTACGGCCTTTCAGCGCGACCGCGATCGTATAATCCATTCGGCAGCTTTTCGGCGGCTGGAATATAAGACCCAGGTCTTCGTCAACCACGAGGGCGACTACTATCGCACCCGGCTGACGCATACCCTCGAAACCGCCCAAATTACACGCACCGTAGCTCGCATCTTGGCGCTGAACGTCGACCTGGCGGAAGCGGTGGCCTTGGCCCATGACCTGGGCCATCCGCCGTTCGGCCATGCCGGGGAAAAAATGCTGAATGACTTGATGCGGGTGCACGGCGGATTCGATCATAACGCGCAAAGTCTGCGCACGGTCGACTGGATCGAGGTGCGTTATCCGCAGTTCCGCGGCTTGAATCTTACCTATGAGGTTCGCGAAGGCATTATCAAACATTCGGCCTTCAAGGGGCGCGCGGCTGCGCAGGAATTTGACCCGGCTTTGTACCCGTGCCTGGAAGCGCAAATCGTTGATCTCGCCGACGAAATCGCCTATCTGGCCCATGACGTCGACGATGGCGTCAAGGCCCAGATGCTCACTGAGGGAGACCTGCAGGATTCGCGGCTCTATCTTGAAGCCCGGTCAGCAGCGCTCGCCGCCAATCGGGCCGATGACGAGCGAATACTTCGCTATCAAACCGTCAGCCAGATGATCAACCGGATGGTGACCGACCTGGTCGCTAACGTGGACCGCGAACTGACCACTGGCCGGATTTCAACCGTCGAGCAAATACGTCAGGTAGGGAAGCCCTTGGCTTGCTTCGGCCCCGAGGTCGGCGAACGAGTTAAGGAGTTGAGACAGATCATGCGCGACCGGCTTTACCGCCATTACCGGGTCAGCCGCATGACGGAAAAAGCGGGTAGGGTGCTGGCGCGGTTGTTCGAAACGTACATGGCCGAGCCGCGCCAGATTCCAGAGCATGTTCTCGCGCGCAGCCAACAGGAATCGCTCGCTCGCGTAATTGCGGATTATATCGCTGGTATGACCGACCGCTTCGCGCTCGACGAATACCGCAAATTGTTCGACCCCGACGAGCGGGTGTAAAATCCGCCGCGGTCACGCTCGCAGGATGCGGCGCGGGGTGTGCTGTTTTGACGCGGATCAAATATCGACGGCGGATGGTGCTCTTGCGTGATGACCATATCGGCGACGCGGTCGGCGCGGTCTTCCTCGATCCTTCCTCAGAGAACGCAGACGCGATAATTGCGCGCTTGCGCGATTATCTCGGCCAGCAGGTGCGTGTTATCAATGCGGAGCTAACGGCGGATCGAGTTGAAGTAGAGGTTGAGGTGCGGGCCTTTGCAGAGGAAGCGAACCGCCTGGCCGCCGCCGCCGCCGACCTCAGCCGCAAGGGCGGCCGCCGTAACGCGATCGCGCTTTTTCGACAAGCGTTGGAGCTGGATCCGCTCAACCGTGATGCACGTCAAGGTCTCGGGCTGTTGCTGGCTGATTTGAACAGCTATGCCGAAGCGCTGGCGATGCTCAAACTGGCCCGCGAAAGCGGGCCGGAGACGGTCGAGCTGTTCCACGCCCTGGGCCGTGTATGCATGCGGGCCGATCGCACCAAGAGCGCGATCAGCTACCTGGAGAAGGGATTTGAACTCGATCCCAGCCACTTTGGGGTGCGGCGCGCGCTCGCTGAACTGGGCCGCAAACCGAAACTCCCACCGCGGCCACACAACCATGGGCCAATCCCGGTTAAGCCGAACGCCAAGAAGTCCTGACAGTGCAAGGCTCTCTTTTTTTGTCATGCGGGGTGCAGCTCACAGGCCGTACTTCGTTCCGCCTGATGCGGCGCGCCGTCGACCGATCCATTCAGAATGACCGACAAAGAAACCTTCCATCGGGTCTCCGGAGTCAGGCGGTGGCGCAGCTATTGAACCATCTCTATTATTAGGGCCGTTATGAATTGGAAAAAACTTGCGACGAGGTTGGTGCCGGCATTTGCGCTGGTCATGGTGCTGAACCTTTTGGCAGCCGCGACACGCGGACTGGATTTCGGCGCACGTCATGAACTTCGCATAAGAGATATTATGTCAACTTGGCGCAGTGCTCAGGTATTAGCCGCTGCGGACTCGGCCAAGCCGGCAACCTCGGTCACCAACGATGCGAAGCTCAAGGCGGCTTTGCAAAAACGATTGTTGGTTCCCAATCTGGCAGACATGTCAGTGGGTCCGCCTTCGCCCGCGCCGCTGGCCGGCATCACGCAGCGGACGATCACCGTTAACACTGGCGAGGGACAAAAGTTCCAGGTGGAACTGTTCACCGATTCATCGGGTGACAGAGGAATTCTGGCGCAGCGCTTCGCGCCGTTCAGTATCGCCGACCCGTGGGAGCGAGCCGACCTGAAGTTGCTGCATCTCAATGACCGCCCTACCCTCGGCACCAGCGATGCTCCGGTAATGATAGTAGAGTTTGCCGACTTCGAGTGTCCTTATTGCGCCAAGGCCTTTAATGAAATCGAGACGCTGGTCAACACGACTTACAAGGGACACGTGCGGCTGGTGTGGAAGGCCTTCCCGTTGCAAGGCCATACCTGGGCCGAACAGGCAGCGATTGCGGCGGAATGCGTCAGACAGCAAAATCCGCAGGCGTTTTGGACCGTGGCCGGTGATTTTTACCGGGACCAGAATGAGATCACTCCGCAAAATCTGCGCGACCATATCTACAACTATGCAAACCCGCTGGGCATCGACGCCAAGGCGCTCAACGCGTGTATTTTAGGTACGAACGCCGAGGCACGCATTGACCAGGACAAAAAAGACGGCACGGCGGTACACGTCGTCTCCACACCCACCTTCTTAATCAATGGCGTGCCGGTGATTGGTCTGCCGAGCAGCAATGTTTTTGATTTCGTGATTACGTCGCAACTGGGATCGCATCACGCATCGTAATGCCGAAGCCAGTGCGCGGGCCGGCCAAGCCCGAAGAATCGGCGCCAAGCCGAGCTGAGGGTAGCATCAGGTTAGAGCGACGAAGTGATTCGAATAGACAACCGGCGATGAATGCACTCCTTGTCGGTCCAAGGAGAACCGAGAATTACTTCACTCCGGCCTTTCGAAGAATGCTCAGATAGCGCTGGATTCCTGGATCTTGCCAATTATTTCCGCCACTGACTTGGTGCGGGACCTTTTCCAGAGAGAACCCGGGACTGACACGGAGAACCTCCGCCGCTTCATCGAAAGCCTCTTCTTCGCGACCCAACTGAGAATATGCAAATCCCAGCTGGAAGTGGATCCACGGATTAAACTGCTCACACCGTTTCAGAGCGTCGACTGCTTCCGCGTAGCGACCCATGACGTTGTAGGCGGTTCCTTCTTGTAGACAGCCCCACTCGAGATGACGCGGATCTAGACGCCTCGCCTTTTGGATATAGACTAGTGTCTTCTCGGGCTTTCCCATAACGGTGTTGTTTATGTCTGCCCTTGCGAGCCAAGCGTATGCCCAATTGGGGTCGGCAGAGACCGCCTGCTCACTATCAGCAATCGCCTGGTCTCGCTTGCCTCTTAGCGCGGCAACATAGCCACGGACCACGTAGGCAGCGGCATTGGACTCATCAAGGGTAATGGCCTTATTGGCGAGCGCGGCGGCCCGATCGAGTGCGCCAGGATCGCTGTCCCATTGATAGCCATACGATAGGTAATCCAACATGCCGAGCCCCGCGTATGCGTCTGCATAGTTGGGGTCCAGTGCCACTGACTTCTCGAACATCTTACGAGCTTTGCTAAATCCCTCGGGGGTAAACTTCATGAATAGTTCGAACCCCCGGAGGAAATAGTCGTAGGCTTCGACGTTTTTCGTCCGCTGCGGAACAACAATTCCTTTCTCGAGCATCGAAAGCTGAAGTCCAAGCGTCGTGATCAGGCTCTGCACGATGTCATCCTGCAGCTTGAAAATGTCGCGCATCTCGCTGTCGTAACGGTTGGCCCAGACTTGGTTTCCGCTCGCAGCGTCGATCAACTGAACATTGATCCGAACTCGGTCGCCGCCTTTGCGTGCACTGCCCTCCAGTACGTATTTCACGCCCAGTTCGCGGCCAATGGCCTGTACCTTTTCGGCCTTGCCCTTGTAAGTGAAAGTTGAGGTGCGAGCGATCACCAAGAGATTCGGGATGCGCGACAGATCAGTGATTAGGTCATCGGTGATACCGTCGCTGAAGTACTCCTGCTGCGGGTCCCCGCTCAGGTTGGCAAAGGGCAAGACGGCGATCGAGGGAATGCTCGGCACTGAGAGTGCCGGTTTGGGTGGGGCTGGAATTGAGGCATGAGTCGATTGCTGCCGTAACGACAGATGCTGGACCAGCATGAACGTCGCAGCGATTATTGCGATTCCCGCTAACGATAATGCACCGCCACGCCAGTAGCGTCGGGTTCCCCGTTGCATCTCACCGCGTGGCGGCGCGTCTTCCTCGAGCAGCACGCGCCACACGCGCACAGGACGTGTGATGTTCTTGACCGACCGTTCGCCGCGATCTTCGTAAGCAAGCGGGAGTTTGTCGCGCACCTGGTCGTGTGCCGTACCTGAAATGCAGATGCCGCCGGGATCGGCGAGACTCTCTAGCCGTGCGGCGACATTGACCCCGTCCCCGTAGATCTGCTCGCCCTCCACCATCACATCGCCGAGATTGACGCCGATGCGGAATTGCATCCGGCGCTCCGGCGGCAAGCCCGCGTTCTCGGCCTTGACTGCGTTCTGAATCTCGACGGCACAGTTCACCGCCTCGACCACACTCGTGAACTCCGCCAGGACGCTATCTCCAGCGGAGTTGACGAAGCGTCCCCGCCGACTCTCGATGCGGCTGTCTATGATTTTGCGATAGGCGGATAAGGTGCTGAGTGTCGCCTCTTCATCCTGACCCATAAGGCGGCTATAGCCGTAGACGTCGGCGCAAAGAATCGCGGTGAGCTTGCGTTCCACGACGCTCCTACATCGACGCGATTATCACGGCAAAGTTGGTCAAGACACAATGGGGTCCGGCTTTGGTAGTCCTCTTTTCCGCGATCGCAGAGCCGCACCGGTGCCGGTCTGCCCCGATGCGGCGGACGGCGGGGCTCCGCTTCAGGTGCCCCCGTAAGCTCAGCTGGCAAAGGTTAATGGCCGGGGGGCGTGGTCGCGGCGCCTGGAGTAGCAGGGGAGCCTATCGGTTTGACTGGAGGCTCGGGCGGCGCGCCCATCAGCGCAAGGGCTTCGATTACTTCGCTCCGTTGCTCAGCAAAGGGGTTGTCGCGCACAAACTGCTGGTAAGCGGCGATGGCACCCTGGCGGTCTCCGATTAGCGCGAGTGTTCGTGCCGCCCCGATTTGTGCTCGTGCCTTTTCAGGACCGTTCAACTGCGCCGCCTCTACGTACGCGGCGTGTGCACCATGATAATCGTTGAGGTCCTCGTCAGCGACCCCCAGTTGGGTCAGCGCCATCTGCCGGAACAAACCGCTACCACCGTCGGCCAGGAATTTTCGAAGTGACTCGCGCGCTTTTGAAGTCTGATTCTGGGCGAGATAGGTCGTCGCCAGATAGAAACGGGCGAGACGGCCAAGAGCGCGGCCTGAGTCATTCCCGGCCAGTACGCTAAAGTCGTGCTCCGCGGTTTTGTAGTCTTTGGCGCTCAACGCGTTGATCGCCCGGTAGAACTGTTGGGACGCGATGCGCTGGCGGTGTTGTGAATAAAGGGAGAAGGCAGAAACAATGGCGATCGCTGCGGCCAAGGCTACCGCACCGCCAATGACCCGGGTGAGATTGCCCGCGACGAAGTCGGCAATCCGGTCGAGTGTGCTGACAAATTCGTCAGGCTGTTTGAGCGCTTTACGCGAAACCTTGCGGTGTGAGGTGACCGCCATAAATGGCTAGAGGCCTGACGGGGGCACAGACTTCGCCATGTGCATCCGACGATGACAGGGTGAAGTTTGTGCTGCGCTCACATTTTGTACTTGAAATCCTCGGGCGACATCTTCTCGAGGATTTCCGACCATTTATCGCGTGACACGCCGGCGAGGTTCTGATCAGCCGCACTAACCGCCTGCTCGGCCGATTCCCGCAGCTCACTGGAACTTTCGAGCACAGTCTTGGCGACGTAGATTGGCGATTTGGTGCGCAGCGCGATCGAGATCGCGTCGCTCGGCCGTGAATCGATCCCGACCGCGGCACCGTCGCGGGTCTTCACTTCGATCCGCGCGTAGTAGGTGTTTTCACGCAATTCGGTAATCTCGACTGCTTCCACCGTAGCGCCGAGATCACCCAGCAGATTGCGCAACAGATCATGAGTCATCGGCCGCGCCGGCCGGATTCCCTGCAGTTCGGTTGCCATCGAGGCGGCTTCCAGCGGACCAATCCAGATCGGCAAGTTGAGTTTGTTATCCGGATCCTTGAGCACCACGATCGGCATTTTGGTGGTCGGGTCGAGCGTGAGTCCGCCGACCATCATAAGGATAAAATCTTCCTTGGGACCCGCCATAAAGCTTCTCTTGTACGGTGACCTTTGCCCGCTGCCAGGTTGCGCGGAAACGCTTTCATTCCTTTTTTTTATCTTGGACGAAAGCGCCGCCAGCGTCAACTTGATACATCTAAAAGGTATCCCCAGCAGCCATCTCAGCGCGGCACCAACTGATCGATGACCCGATAGAGTTGATTGAGGTTGCGGCATTCCTCCACCAGGTCGCAATGAACCGCGTAACGTTCCATCTCGCTGTCGCCAAATCCCCACGTGTTGCGGCTCTCCGGATTGAGCCAGATTATACGCCGGGCGCGCTGCGCGATTTCACGCAAGGCCCAGTCATGCGGCAGATTGTAGTTATTCCGCGCGTCGCCGAGAACGATAACCGTGGTCCGCTTGTTGATCGCGCCGATATGGTCGGACACAAAGTTGCGGAATGACCGGCCGAAATCGGAGTGCGCGTACACGTTGATGATATCACCCTTGAGCGCTACGTCCAGCGCGTGCTTAACATCATGAGTACGAAAATGCTCGGTCACTTCGCCGATCTCGGAAACAAATACGAAGCTGCGCACGCGCGAATATAAATCCTGGAGCGAATAGACGAACTGCAACATAAAGCGCGAGGCATTGCGGACCGAGTCCGACACGTCGCACATGATCAGAATTTGCGGCTTCTCGCGCTTGCGCTTATCGAACTTCAGGTGGAACGGGACCCCGCCGTACTTGAGGTTTTCGCGCAGCGTGCGCTTGATATCAAAGCGCCCCTTCTTCATGCGCTTGCGGCGGATCGCAATGATATTCTTGAGCCGTTGCGCCAGGCGAGTCACCGCCTCGCGCATTTTCTCCAGCTCCTCATCGCTCAGATAGTAGAAACTCTTATCGGCGAGCTGATTCATCCGCGCTTCTTCACGTGACTTCAGGTCGCGCTTTTCGCGCTCCTGCCGCACGTACTTGCGGATAATGTCATCGAGCATCTTGAGCCGCCGATCGAGGTACTCCTCCATCTTAGCGCGCAACGCCGAGCCGAGGTCGAGCTTGGAGAGTTGCTCGCGTAGCTCCTTGATTTCCTGTTCCAGCTTGTCGAAGCCGAGTGCCCGGGCCAGCGCACGCGCGAAATAATTCTCCTCGATCGTGCGCTGAATGCCCTGCATCCGGATGGCGCGCGCCGCGGCGCGCATCATCTGTTCGAGCTGCCCGTCACGGTTTTGCAGCAATTGCTTGGCGAGCTCCGACAGTTCATCGCCATGCTCTTTGAGCACCTTCTCCATCTGATCGAGGAAGTTCTGGAACTCCTCATCCGACATCGAGAGCGCGTCCTGAACCGCCTTGCTGGCGCCCTTGATAATCTCACCGAGGCCGGTGAAATAGACGTCGAACAATTCTTCGAACACCGGCAGTTCGCTCGCCCGCTTGACCATCGTGGTGCGCAAGGCGGACCGGAACAGGTCGCGCTCCCCGAGCCCGGTGACATCGGAGGCGCGTATCGCGTCCAGGGTCTCGGCCAGCGACACTCTGACGCCGTTTTGCCGTAGCAGGTTGGCGAATTCGACCAGCTTATCTTCCATATGTTCCCGCCGTTGATGCCGCCCGCGATGAGCGGTGCGGCTGCTGTCGGACCGGCTCTTCAGCCGGTCAGGATCACAGCCTGGAAAGGCGCTACCCCGCGCTAGTTGAGCATGTCTTTGTCGGATCGGGGTGACGCAGTAGCCTCGGTGCCGCCCCGGCGGGCGCGCACCCGCCGCATATACTCCTTCAGTTCTTCCTGCGCCTTGCGCACGTCGCCTTCGTACTTGACGATTGTATCAAGCGTCTCGTCGACCAGTGCATTGTCGAGGCTCTGAACATTGAGGAGGGTCAAGGCTTTCACCCAATCCAACGTTTCACTGATGCCCGGCGTCTTCTTGAGGTCGAGCTTGCGCAACGACTGAACGACGTTGATGACTTCCTGGCTAAGCTGGTCGGCGGCCTCGGGCACCTTCAGCCTGATGATCGCGAGTTCCTGCTCTTTGGTTGGAAAATCGATATAGAGGTGCAGGCATCGCCGCTTCAACGCATCGGACATCTCGCGCGCATTATTGGAGGTGAGCACGACCAGCGGGATCTGTTTGGCCTTGAAAGTCCCAATCTCGGGCACCGTCACCTGGAAGTCCGACAAGAGCTCGAGCAGGAAAGCCTCGAATTCGGCGTCGGCCTTATCGATCTCATCGATCAAAAGTACAATGGGCTTGGGCGACGTAATCGCGCGCATCAACGGCCGCGGCAGGACGAACCGTTCGGAGAAAAACACCTCGTCCTCAGCCGCAATCCGCTCGACCGCCTGGGCCAGACCCACCGCTCCGGTCAGCACCTCGCTGATCTTGTCCTTCAGAATCTGGGTGTAGAGCAGTTGCTTGGCGTATTCCCATTCGTACAGCGCCTTGCCCTCGTCCAGCCCTTCGTAGCATTGCAGCCGGATAAGCTCATGGTCCAGGGAGGCGGCGAGCACCTTGCCCAAATCGGTTTTACCCACGCCCGCCGGCCCTTCCACCAATATCGGCTTTTGCAGTGCGCTTGCTAAGTAAACCACCGTCCCAATGCGGCGGCTCGCGATATAACGCTGCTGGCCAAAGCGTTCGATAACGTTGTCGATCGATGAAAACATTAAGCCTCCTGTTTGCTGCGGCTGGCGCGCCCCGTGCCGCGCAACCCTAGATGCTTATCATGCCAACCTCTATAAGAGAAGCTATTCGCACAAAATCGGGGCCACCTCAGCGCCGCAAAGCGACGCGGGCCACGCGGATTTTTTCCGGGATCACTTGCGATTTGCGTTCGGAGCTCAGGCCTCGCTTCCGCCCCTGTCTTTTCGTTGCGGCGGCGGCTCGGGCTGCGAAGGTCGCGGAGATGCTTGTTGCGTGCCCGTCCATTTGGCGTGCTCTTGCGCCACCAGCGCTTCGATTCGTTCGGCCAGCAGCGAATGAGGGTCCCCTGCCGCGGCATAGGGACCTGCGCCCGCGAGGAATAGGTACTTTTCGTGTTTCAAGCTCTCGCAGGTCGACCGGTAGAGTAGCCAGTTCGTGTGCAATTGAAAGAGCTGTTGGATTCCTTCGATTATGACAATCACGGCTCCGAGCGCAGCCGCTGTAACCCGGCTAAGCTGCGCCTCCAGAGGCAGAGCAGCCAGGAATGGAATTACGGCCGCGGCCACAATAGCTATGACTTTCAGTGCATTAAAGTAGTTCTTGTGCAAGGTGCTCTTGCGATCGTACCAATCTATCTGGTCCTCGAGACGTTCAAGGGTTGGATCGGCGGCGAGCGGCGGTGATGCAGCCATTACGGCACTTTTCCCCAAGCTCATCTGGTAACGTCCGCATCCAGGACGAAACGCCGACGCTCCTCAGATGTTAACTGTCGCGGCACCATTGCTCTGGGCATAATCGATCAATGATTGTGTGTCAGGACTAAACGAGCGGACAGGCACTTGTTCGGCGGAGGCGGGCGTGCCGCGTTTTCTCAGATGTGCAACTCCTCGGTGACCAGTTCGCCGTGTTCGAAGCGCTCGCGCGACAACGCCGATGCATCGAATCGGCTGTATCCGCCGTCAGCGATCAACTCCGCCAACGCCTGGCCGGCGCCGTATGATTGCATCACGCCCCGGCCGCTGAACGAATGAGCTTCGAAGATACGCGGGGCCGCCCGCCCTACTATCGCGCTGCGATCGGGACTGACCTCGTACAGACCCGCCCATCCGGTGATATGGCGCAGGCGTTCGCAGCAGCTCATCCGCGCGAACATCCGGGGCCAGATTTCTTCCAGGAAAAAAGGCTCGCCGTCGTAATTGAAATGATGTCCGGGCGGAGTGTCGGGCGGCGAATACCCGGCCAGAATATGCGCGCCCTCATTGTGAAAATAGAGACCCGAGGCGTCGACGATCATTCCGTACGCGGCGAAATTGGTCTCGCGATTGTCAACCAGGCAGAGCTGGCGGCGAACCGGTTCGCTGTAATTGCGCAGCCCAAACAATCTCAGTGCATTATCCGACCAGGCGCCGGTCGTAATAGCGGCCGCGGCGCTGTGCAATTCAAACAATCGTCCGGCTTGCGGTTCGCCGGGACCGTCGTCGCTCATCAGCCTGAGCAGTGCCGCATCGCTGAGCGCATGAGACGCTTGCCAGCATTGCAGCGTCACCTCATCGGAATCGACCGCCGCGGCATGCACATAGACTCGATCCAGATAAACAGCACCGGCTTCGCGCGACCGGGACCGGTAATGCTCTTTGAGCAGGTCGGGATTGATTAGACCGTCTTCAGGCGAAAAAGTCGCGCCCGCGACTCCGTCGAGCTTATCGATTTCGGGCACCCGCGCTTGCGCCTGGGTAGGGGTGAGAACCTCGATCGGCTGCCCCAGCGAGCGTTGCAAAGCCAGGTGTTCGCACGCTCCCGCCCATGCGCGATCATCGTACAGCCATAGATAGCCCTTCTGTCGAAATCCGACCTCGCCGCGCAGTGAAGCATAATAATCAATCGACGCCCGGCACAGCGTGATATTTACCGGCTGCCACCAGGTCGCCCTGACGCCCCCGGCGTTCTTTTCACTGGAGCTGAGGCGGCCGCTCAAGTCGATATCCACTACCGCCACTTTGAGCCGCCGCGCGGCCAGCGCCATCGCGGTCGAACTGCCGATAATCCCGCCGCCGACCAGGATCACGTCGTAACGCTCGGGCACATTGTCATTGTATCAGACAACCGCGCCGCAAGCCCTTGTATCCTGGCCGCTTGATTTGCCAAGTTCGTGGCTATGTGTACGCTGGCAATCTATTTCAAGGCGTTCGCGGACTACCCGGTAATCGTAGCCGCTAATCGCGATGAATACCTGGCGCGCCCTGCCCTGCCGCCGACCACGCTGGCCGAAACACCACATATCGTGGGCGGCAAGGATCTGCGGGCCAGCGGCACGTGGCTGGGGATCAACCAGCATGGCATAGTCGCCGGACTGCTTAATCGGCGCAACGGTGTGCTGGAGAATGATCCTACGCTGCGCTCGCGCGGACTTCTGTGCCTCGATGCACTACGTGCTCCAACGGCAGCCGCGGCGGCGCAATTTGTCGCGGGCCAAAGCGCGCGTGACTACAACCCCTTCAATCTGTTAATCGCCTCGCGCGAAGAGGCGTTTGTTGCTTACAACCGGTGGGGGCAAATCGAGGTCGTCAGCCTGACGCCAGGGATTCATCTGCTGACAAACCTCGATGTCAACGATTTTGAATGCCCGCGGATCAGCCGTTCGCGCAAGCACTTCGAAGAACTTGGTAGTCAGGCAGATTTTGCGTGCGATCCCGTCGCGCGCCGCGAGGAATTGCACCGGCTATTGGCCGACCATTCTACGCAACTTGATCCACGCTCGGGGCGGCCCAACTCGTTGTGCCTGCACTTGGGTGACTATGGCACGCGTTCTTCGAGCATGATCTTCATGGGGCGGCAGCCGCAACATGTCGCACACTTTTTTGCTGCGGGACCGCCTTGCACGGCCTCATATGAACCGGCGATAGTGCCACGCCCTGCTTAGAGCGTAATTCCTGGATGGGGGAGCGCATGAACGAGCGGAAAAATAGCCAGACTTCGAGCTCCCGTGTCGCCGGCGCTGACCCGGTTGTCAATGCTCAAGAGTTGACCCCGCTCATCCGCGCGTATGCGGACGAGACTGAGCGCGGTCGCCGCCTGGCCGCACCCGTGGTTGACGCGCTGCGCTCCGCGCGGCTCTTCACTATGGGCCTGCCGGCCTCGCTGGGCGGCATGGAAACCCCGATCCCCGCAGCGCTGCGCACAATTGAGCAAATCGCCTATGCGGATGGCGCCACCGGCTGGAACGTCATGATCGCGTTCGATACCGGCATGTGGGCGGGTTATCTCCATGCAGCGCAACCCCGGGAACTAATCGCCTCGATTCGCGAACCGATTCTGGCGGGTAGTATCAATCCTCCCGGCCGTCTCAACCGTTCCGCCGGCGGCTATCGCCTGAGCGGGCGATGGCGTTTCGGCAGCGGATGTCAGCAGGCCGACTTGTTCATTGTCGGCGCCATGCTTTGCGACGACGGCGCTCCGGTAATCGGGGCAAATGGGATGCCGGAGATGCATCAGATCGTGATGCCGGCGGGGGACGTCACCATCCTCGACACCTGGCACGTGACGGGACTGCGCGGCACGGGCAGCCATGATTTTATGGTGGAAAACCTTCTCGTGGGTGAGGGCATGGTGCAACCGTTCCATCTCGGGGCGCCGCTTGAGCCCGGGCCGCTCTACGCCTTCGGGTTAATTCCCAGCTTCGCCGTGGTGAAAACCGCAATCGCCCTGGGTATTGCGCGCCACGCAATTGAGGCGCTTAAGGACCTGGCTCTCGCAAAAACCCCGGCAGGTCAGACCAGCTTGCTGCGCGAGCGGCCGGCGGTTCAAGCAGACCTTGCACGGGCAGAGGCCTGCGTCCGTTCGGCGCGAGCCTATTTGCATGAGACCGTTGGCGACATATGGGAGAGTGCCGCCGCGGGCAATCCGCCGAGCATCGAGCAGCGTGCATGGCTGAGGCTGGCGGCGGTCGACGGCGTGCAACGCGCGATCGCGGCAGTGGATCTGATGTACGACGCCGCGGCCGGCAGCGCTATCTTCGAGTCAAGTCCGCTCGAGCGCTGCTTCCGCGACGTGCACGTCATCCCTGCCCATATCGTGGTGCAACCGAATGTGTATGAAGTTGCGGGCCGGGTTTTTCTCGATCTCCCGCCCGGAACAGTGATTTATTGATATCGTTTTTTTCTGTCACCTGCGCGCGTGGCCAAAGCGCGAGGGTCCCGCGTCTGGAATCCGAGGGCGCTAAACGCGCAAGAGTGGCAGAAGCAGAGCGCTCGCGCGCCAGCGAGCTGTTGAGGGTTGCGAGCCAATGGATTTCAGATTCAGCGACGAAGACGAGATTTTCCGCGGTGAGTTCCGCAGATGGCTTGAAGCCAATCTGCCGGGCGAGCATCGCAAAACCGCCTTCCCGATTGAATTCTTCGCCAACGAGGAGGGCGAGGAATGGGAGAAACGGCTCGCCTGGCACAAGAAAATGCACGCCGCCGGTTGGATTGCGATTCAGTACCCCCAACAGTATGGCGGGCGCGGCGCCACCATAACCCAGCAATATATCTACGACGAAGAGCTTAACCGCATCGGCGCTCCCCAGCTGGTGAATGGCCAGGGAATCGGCCTGGTCGGCCCCACTCTGATGCATTGGGGCACTGAGGAACAGTGCCACCGCTATCTGCCGAAGATGCTCGCGGCGGAGGAGATCTGGTGCCAGGGATATTCGGAGCCCGGCTCCGGCTCCGACCTGGCTTCGCTTCAGACTCGCTCAGTCGAAGACGGTGACTATTTCGTCATCAACGGGCAAAAAGTATGGACCTCGGATGCTCATCATGCGGATATGTGCTTTCTGCTCGTTCGCACCGATCCGTCCGCGCCCAAACACAAGGGGATCAGCTATCTGTCAGTCGACATGCACAGTCCGGGCGTCACGGTGCGGCCGTTAGTGCAGATGACCGGTGACCGTGGTTTCAATGAAATGTTCTTCGAGGACGTGCGCGTTCCGAAAAAAAACCTCGTCGGCGAGAAGAACAACGGATGGCTGGTGGCGCTGACGTCATTGATGTATGAGCGGCGCGCTCGCGATATGACGCCAATTGTGCATGAACTCGCCGCGTTGGCCCGGCTCTTAGCGCGCGACGGAACGACCTCCTGGGACGACAGCCGCGTGCGTCAGCGGGTCGCGGAATTTGCATGCGAAGCCTGGGCGATCCGCTATGTGGGCTTGCGCCAGCTCACCCGTCAGCTCAAGGGCTTGCCGCCCGGCCCGGAAAGTTCGATTCAGAAGCTCGCCTACAGCGAACTCAACCTGCGGATCCAGAAGTTTGCGATGGAACTGCTGGGTGCCTATAGCCAGATGACTTATCAGGCGCCGCTTGCAATTGACGAGGGCAAATGGGCTTACCGGATGCTGGCGGCGCGCGGCATGATCATCGGCGCCGGCACCAGCGAAATTCAGCGCAATGTGATCGGCGAACGTGTGCTGGGATTGCCGAAAGGTTGAGCGGTACTGTCCGGCACCCACACACAACAAATGGCGACCGCCGCTGGATATGCTCGAAGTAAAATTGGGCCACTACTCATATGTATACTCTCGATAATCTATTGGACGAATTGCGGCCGGCAGTGGCTAATCATGATCTCACGGCCATCGCAAACATAGTGCGCGGTGCGATTGGCGAAAAGCCCTTCGTGTCACAGGCGGGCTCGTCGCAATTACTGCACAGCGAACCTGGCCTGACCGTGCTTCATACGGTGGTGAATCCCGGCTTCGTCTCACCTCCGCATGACCATCGCACGTGGGCGGTAATCGGTGTTTATGATGGCCAGGAGGATAATACCTTCTATTCCCTGATCGAAGGCAGCCGCCGGATCGAGCAAAGTAGGGCACGCAATCTGAGGCAGGGCGAGGTCCTTACCCTGGGCGTCGACGTGATCCACAAAATCGCCAATCCAGTCAGTAGCAAACTTATTGCGCTACACGTGTACGGCAAAAATATCTTCGAAATCGAACGAAGCGCGTGGGATCCCGCGACCGGCGTTGAGCGTCCGTTCAAGCTCGCAATCGACGCCCGCGGCAGAATACGCCAATGACGAGTTAGTTGATGGCCTGATCTTCGTGGCTGCCATTATCAAGCCCCTTGACCGCGCCGCCCGCGACCCAAATATTAGATATGCCAGGTTACGAAACCACTCGAATCGAGGCTGAATACAAATGGCGCGAATGGAAGAACAAATTCAGAGTCTCAAATACCCGGGCGGGGTCGATGCAGACGGCCACATCCTGGAAGATCCAAAATTGTGGGAGAATTATTGCGAGGCCAAGTACAAGCCTATCGCTCTACGTATCAAAGACGATGGCGACGGACTCCAGTACTTCGAAATCGGTGGCAAGCCCTCAAAGGTCAATCGTAAAGGCAGCTTCGGCGGGCTGGGGGCAATGGGCGAGGTGACGCGCGAGAAAGGTTTCTTCGATCCACGCCGCAAGTATGGCGAGAATGCACCGTTCGGTGCGATGGATGCGAAGGAACGCCTCCAGCGGCTCGATAAGGAAAACCTCCGCGCCGCGATAATCTATCCGAGCATCGATTTGTCGTGGGAAACCGAATGCGACGACGCCGATTACGCACAGGCAATGACACGCGCGTATAACCGCTGGATCGTTGACTGGTGCTCGGATAGTGGCGGGCGGCTGATTCCGGTGGCCCATCTGTCGCTCGGCGACCCTGCCGCGGCCGCCGCCGAACTGGAGCGCGCGGTTAAAGCCGGGCATAAGGGCGGCTGGGTGGTCCAGTTCACGATGACGCGCAAACCGCACGCCCATCCCGATCACGACGTGCTGTTTGCCAAGGCACAGGAGCTTGACGTTCCGCTCGGCCTGCACGTTTCGCTCGAACCGCAATGGGCCTGGCCCGGACGTTACGATCGTGAGTACGTGCGCAAACAGACATTTTTTCTCAATGTCACGGCCTCCGACGCCCTCCGTCACGCGCTCACCAGCTTCATGCAGTACGGCACCTTTGACAAATTCCCGCGCTTGAAGATCGTGCTGCTCGAGGTCGGGGCGGGCTGGATTGGCTATTGGCTGGACCGGATGGATGCCGTATACGACAGTGTGATGGGCCGGGGCGTACCGCTCAAGGAAAAGCCGAGCCACTACTTCAAGCGCAACGTGTGGATTTCCGCCGATCCCGATGAGCATTCGCTGCCGGCGATGATGCAGCTATGCGGCGAGGATCGCTTCTTCTGGGCCTCGGATTTCCCGCATCCCGACCATACCGGCAATTATATCGAAGAATTGGAGGAAGTCGCCGAGAAATTGACGCCCAGTGCACGTCAGAAACTTCTGGGCGACAACGTGCTGCGCACGTACAACTGCCGCGTGTGAGAGAGACCCTCAGGAGAAGCCATTCGCCTAAAGGGCAATGGAAAAGCCCGCGAGCGCATTGCGCCGCGGGCTTTTTGATAGTGCGCCCAGCATGGCGCGTGACTGATGAGGTGCAAGTCCTCTGTGCGAGCAGGCCGCAGCAAGCACTAGGGAGGCACAAGGGCGTCACCGCGAGGTGAGGTCTGGAGGAAGTGTGGAGCAAACCCGCGAGTCGACGAACAGGAATCGGATATAAGGCGTGGTGACTCAGAGCGAGCGGGCTATGGACCGCGAAGCCCTTGCGGCCAAGGGGTCACTGCGTAGATCCGGCGATTGTGCGGGGAAAGTCACGGGGTCTTACCTGGGGAGGTCTCGCCTTATGCCTGAAAGGGCGACGCCGTGAGGCGGCGCGAGAAGTCAGCCGAGGCCGTAGTAGCCAGCCGGAGAGGGCAGGGCCTTGAAAGCCGAGCTGGTGAAGGGCCGAACGGAGGGGAGAGCGAAACCACCGCGAGTCCGGCAGGCGCCAGGCGTCAGATGCCCGAGCAATTGGGACTGCCGCTGGAAGGCAGGGGTGAAGCCCCGATGGTTCAGCGCAGTGGCGAAGCGCCGACGATGGCGAGCGGAGCGGAGCGCTCGGGAGCCGACCACCTGCTGGAACGGGTGGTCGAGCGCGGCAACGTCAAGCGGGCGTTGGCGCGGGTGAGAGCGAACCGGGGCAGTCCCGGAGTCGATGGCATGACAGTGGAGGAACTGCCGCAGTACCTGAATGAGCATTGGTCGGAAGTGCGCGAGCAACTGCTCGGCGGTACCTACCAACCCCAGCCGGTACTGAGGCGGGAGATTCCCAAGGCGAGCGGCGGGAGGCGTCAACTCGGCATTCCGTGCGTGCTCGACCGGCTCATCCAACAGGCAATCCTGCAGGTGCTGCAGCCGAGATTCGACCCGAGCTTCTCGGAGCATAGTTACGGCTTCCGGCCAAAACGCAGCGCACATGACGCGGTAAAGGCCGCGCAGCGCTATGTCGAGGAAGGGCGCCGCTGGGTGGTAGACGTGGACCTGGAGAAGTTCTTCGACCGCGTCAACCACGACGTGCTGATGGGAAGACTGGCGAGGAGAATCGGCGATCCGCGCCTGCTGCGACTAATCCGCCGCTACCTCAACACCGGCATCATGGTCAACGGGGTAGTGATGGAACGCTATGAGGGAACGCCGCAGGGAGGACCACTGTCACCACTGTTAGCGAATCTGCTGCTCGACGAAGTGGATAAGCAGCTTGAAAAGCGGGGCCATGCCTTCGCTCGCTACGCAGATGACTGCAAGGTCTATGTGCGGTCCAGGCGGGCGGGCGAACGTGTGATGGCGGCGCTGGAGCAGATGTATGCGAAGCTCCGGCTGCGCATCAACCGCGACAAGAGCAAGGTGGCGCCGGTCTCGAAGTGTAGCTTCTTGAGCTATGCTTTCTGGTTCGGTAAGGGCGGCGCGGCGAGGCGCCGGGTCGCGCCGAAGGCCACCGAGACGCTCAAGCGGCGAGTGCGGCAGATAACCAGACGGAGTGGTGGACGGAGCATCGGGGCCGTAGTAGAGGAGCTGAGGAAGTATCTACCGGGATGGAAACGGTACTTCCAACTGGCCGATACCCCGCGCATCTTCGCCGACCACGACCAGTGGATTCGCCACCGCCTGCGGGCGTTGCACCTAAAGCAGTGGAAGCGTGGGCACCGGACCTTTGCAGAGTTACGTAAGCTCGGTGTGCCGGAGTCGGCTGCCGCCCAAGCTGCCGCTAATACACGGCGATGGTGGCACAACGCCGCGATGTTCGTCCATTTCGGACTCACCACCCGCTACTTCGACCAATTGGGAGTACCGCGACTTGCCGATTAACCTCAACCTTTCGAACCGCCGGATGCGGACCCGCATGTCCGGTGGTGTGGCAGGGGAGCAGCGGTGCGCCGCTGCCCCCTATGCCGATT
>Ga0306920_100000594_pt1 | contig 42494 bp, 36 predicted proteins | sample flu12Cox44000170_FD_204666 | JGI IMG/M metagenome (GOLD analysis project Ga0306920, IMG submission 204666) | Lab enrichment of tropical soil microbial communities from Luquillo Experimental Forest, Puerto Rico - flux4day.12C.oxic.44.000.170 (v2)... | ecosystem: Environmental > Terrestrial >... | reverse complement strand
CGTTCGCGGCTATCGGCTGGCGAATTATTCTCGCGCTGAAGCCAGCCGGCCGTGAGCAGTGCGAGGGCCGGAACCGCGGGGAGCGAATAGTATTCCTGCCGGCTGGAGAAGCTGAAGAAGCCGACGATCATCGCGATCCAGATACCGAGAAGCAGATTGGCGCGGCCGCGTGCGTCCAGGCGATCCCGCCAAGCGCGGAAACTCAGAGGAATTTCCTTCAGGGCTGGAAAGAAGAATGCGCACCAGGGAAGAACCCAGAGGAGAAGCAAGCCGTAAAAGAGCAGCAGTGGGACTTTGCCGTAATCGTGCGGAATGCGCTTATTGAGGAAGCGCATAAACTGTTCGTTGATGAAGTAGGACCACAGAAAACCTTTTTCCGGACCTGTGGGTTGCGCGGGATTTCGGATGGCAGCGAGAGCGTGCCAGGGGACAGCGACGAGGAGGAAGACCAGAGTGCTCGATAGAGGATGAAGCTTCCAGATTTTCTTTAGGTCTCCCGTGAGAAACAGGTACGCCAGCATGATTCCTACAGGGAAGGCCAAGCCAATCAGACTCTTGGTGAGAATGTTGAGCGCAACAGTTACGGCAATTCCCCAGCAGAGCCAGCGGGAGGGCTCCGGCTGTTCACACGCGATGAGAAAAAAATATAATCCGAGCGTCAGGAAGATTGCGACCATGACTTCCGGAATGAGGAAACGAGTGAATACATAAAAACCGGGAGATGTGACTGTGATGAGTGCGGCGTAAAAACCAGCTTCATTGCCCAAAAATCGTCTCCCAAATATGTAAACGCACCATGCCATGAGGAGAACGCTGAGGGCCAGGGGAAGACGCGTCTGCCACTCTGAGATTCCAAAAAGTTTATAGCTGATCGCCACGATCCAGTACATCAGCGGGGCTTTCGCGAGATAACGGATCCCGTCGACGTACAAAGTGACCCAATCGTGGTTCAGCAGGATCTCCCGCGCAGCTTCGGCGTGAACGGAGTCTGCGTCGTCGAGAAGGGCCGGATGGAAAAGTCCGGGAATGTAGACGAGAAGCCAGGCGCCTAAAGTGATGCACAGAATAGATGCATTGGAGAGAAAGAACTTGGACGGATGGGAAGGGCGGCACTGGGCCGCGTCGAGTTTGCTCATAGTTTACCCATTTTTGCCTGAGCCCGGTCTCCCCGGGGACGAGAAGATGTCTCCTAGCAACGATTACAGACCAGGCGTACCGGTTTTTTTTTCATGCATCCTTCTTAGGCCTTGGAGCTTCTACCTAATGGAAAAAGAGCCTAGATATAGGGTAGGCTTAAATTGTTGTTTGAGTTCCGCGCGTTCTAAAGTAGTGCGCATAAAGGCTTGTTAGTGACACAGTCGATAGGTACAGCTAAAACTAGAAGGCAACCCAGTCATAAAATCCTCGCTTAATTGAAGCTAATATTATAAATATGTAACTTAAAATCAACACTGTTCAGGTGGTGTTGGACTGAGGGGCTCCCGTGGAACGAAGACTTCGAGTCCTTGTGTTGTGCGAGAACCGGCTGGCGAGAGAATCGATTGCGCGGATACTGGGAAAAAAGAGCGATGTTCAAGTGGCCGCGGCGATGCCTGTAACAGCAGTATCCAAAGAGGAGATCGCACAATCCGGTGCGGATGTGATTGTTCTTGATTCAATGCATCTGCTCTTGGACGATCAAATGCCTGTTTCAAAACGGGCCTCAGGCGAGCGTCCCACCAAGTGTATTCTCATTGCGATGGCAGACGAGCCCAAGCATTTCTTGAAAGCAATCCGCTATGGCGCGGTAGGCTATGTCCTTCAAGATGCCTCGGCAGCCGATGTCGTCAGCGCAATTCGAGCTGTCGGTCGAGGAGAGGCAATCTGTCCGCCGCAATATACTCGAGTGTTGTTTGATTACATTGCCTTGCAGACGTCAGAGTTTTCCCGGAGCCGAGCGAAATCGAGCACCGGTCTCACAAGCCGCGAACAACAGTTGATTCCTCTAATCGAGCGCGGCCTAACGAACAAACAAATCGCTGCCAATTTGAGTTTATCCGAGCAAACCGTTAAGAATCACGTACATCGTATTCTTGCAAAGCTTGGCGTTACCGACCGCTTGGAAGTATCAGAAGCTTGCCAAGCGCAACTTCTCGGAATGTAGTAGCCCCAGAGGTATTTTCCTTCTGACCGAGGTACGGAAGGGCACTGCTCTGGGTACTGTCCTGAGTACTACGATGAGTTGGTTCGTAGATCTTCCTTAACTCTCGTACCTTCCTTGCTTCTGAACAATTGAACCCCCTGTTCCGAATCATAATTGAACCTACCCCCCGAAATCCTCCGTCCGCATACTCTCGCTTCGATACGTGAGCCCGCGGAGCGCATTATGAACCCCATCCGAGTGTTAGTCGCAAACCGGCCTCGGCTGATTCGGGAATTGCTAATGGTGACAATCTCCGATCAACCCGACATCGAGATTGTGGGTGAGATTCAAGACGAAATGGAATTGACGAAGGCAGTGGAAGAAACTCGGCCCGATTTTCTGATCGTGGCGCTTGAAAAATCCAATCGCTTGCCCGATGTTTGCCGGACAATTTTGCACAACTACCCACAAGTTCGAATCATCGCTATCGCGTCCGACCGCAATATTTCGATGTCTTACTGGACTTCGCTGCACATCGAGTCAAATCAGATCGAGACGTCCGAAGCAGGGCTGCTGAGTGCGATTCGCGGGAGAACTGAGTCGATGAATACGTTTCAATGAAGGACATGTAACGCAAAGCAGCAACGCGGAGATAATCCGAGTGTCGAGACAACACACATTTAGAACCGCCTATCTTCTGACCACTATCTTGACCGCCTGCATCGGAACGTCGGCGCAAAATCAGCGCCCAGCTCCCATGCCAAGCTCTGATCTCGGCCGCCAGAATTTCAGTCGAGTCTCGGCATCCGCCGCCGAGCTCAAGATTGTACTACTCAAAGATCCTGGCTTGATGGTGGAGTTGAGGCGTTGGGTCGCGAAGGATGCGACCGATCATGGTCAAGTGATTAGCGATTCGGACCTCACGAACGATGCGATTTTTGAGCGCCTGGCATCAGACAGTCAATTCCGGTCCGTGGCAACCCAGCTTGTGCAACGTTACGGATACTTAGTACCAAAAGTAAATCCCGATTCAGAACTCGGTAAAGAACGGGAACTCCTGATAACCGAGCGAGCCAAATGGGCTGCGCAAAGACAAGAAGAGGAACTAGCAAAGGCACGGGTGCGAGACTCGCAAAATTTGGAGAACACCCAAGCGTGTGATCCCCGATTTAGCGAAGACTGCAATACCCAGCAACAAAATCCTTCAACTACAAGCGGACAAAGGCAAGATCAGCAGCAACAGGAACAAAGGCCACCTCAGTTTGGAACGCCGCCCAATGGAAATCCTCCCGATCAGAGGGACCTACCGATTGTGCCCCGCTTTGACCAAAATCAGTTGGATCGCGCCCAGCTCATGCAGACAGGCGAAGGCTTCTCCGATCTCTATTCCTCGCTCGAAGCAACCGATCGATCGCAGATGGGACAGATGGGACAGTCCTCCAATCCTTTCGATACCAATATGACGGGAGATCAGAGTAGAGCCGCCAGATTGCAGCAGGTGATGAGCCGATCAGAGGAATCGATGGGCGGAGGTTTGACTGGAGAACTGGGCATGGGTCAAAACCTGCAGGATGTCTTCTCTGCGTATGGAGTGGGGCTTGGCGCGCCCTCCAGCCCGACCTCGAGTGGGGCTGGATTTTTCGGCCGCGACCAATACGCGCCGCCAGGGATGTTGCCTGTCGTTCCGATTCAATCATCGACGCGGCGATATCAGCGTAACGCACTTTTTCAACCACCTGAATTAACGCGCAAACTAAGCCCTTATGCCGATATCCCCTCGTTGTATGACATGTACATCCAGGCAGTCAGTCGACCAATAACGCCGAGGCGATTTGGTTCGGAAGTATTTGAAAACGGAACGCGCGACCCTCAATTCATTCCGATGGACCTTCCCGTGGGTCCGGATTATGTCGTCGGTCCCGGAGACGGGCTGTCAGTTGATCTTTGGGGCGGAGTTTCGCAGCGGTTCTTTCGGACTGTAGATCGCGAAGGACGGATTAGCCTTCCTGAGGCGGGTCCCGTCCTCGTCAGCGGAAAGAGTTTGGCTGACATCCAACGAGACTTACAGCAGATTCTGCGGACGCAGTTTCGCGACATATCCGCAGAAGTCTCACTCGCGCGCCTGAGAACCATACGCGTTTACGAAGTCGGCGATGTGGCGAATCCTGGCACATACGATATCAGTTCACTTTCGACGCCCCTCAACGCATTGTTTGCCGCAGGCGGTCCAACCCCGAAGGGATCGCTCAGAATCGTCAAGCACTATCGCGGAAATCAACTTATTCAAGAAGTGGATATGTACGACCTGCTCCTTCACGGCGTAAAGAGCGACATGATGCGCCTGGACAACGGAGACACCGTGCTGGTTCCTCCCATCGGACCGCAAGTCACGATCGAAGGAATGGTCAGGCGCCCGGCGATCTATGAGCTGAAAGATGAAAAAAATCTCGCAAGTGTTCTCGAATTGGCAGGTGGTCTACTTCCGACCGCCGCACTTCGTCATATCGAAGTCCAGCGCCTTGTGGCGCATGAAAAACAGACGATGCTGAGCTTCGATATACCCGACGCTGATAGTTCGTCCGACGTGACGAATAAACTCGAATCCTTCAAAATTCACGACGGGGATCGCATCAGGATATTTCCAATCGCGCTTTACAACCAGGATGTGATTTTTCTGGATGGTCACGTAATCCGTCCGGGACGCTATTCGTTCCGCGAAAACATGCGGGTCACGGATGTAGTCGCCTCCTACAAGGATCTTCTACCCGAGCCCGCGACCAAATACGCAGAGATCATCCGTCTGAATGCCCCGGATTTTCACCCAACTGTGGAGAGCTTTGATCTGGCGGACGCGCTTGCCAATCCTTCGCAGGCGCCTCTTCTTCATAACATGGATACTGTTCGGATCTTCAGTCGTTTCGACTTTGAAAGCCCGCCAACGGTATCAGTGTGGGGCGACGTGAGAATGCCAGGAACCTACCAAACGTCTGGCCAAATTCGGTTGAGTGATGCGGTCCATTTGGCGGGCGGGCTTGCACCGGATGCACAAACAGAAGATGCACAGGTCTTCCGGTATCTGCCGGACGGTAAGTTCAAAATTTTCAGCGTGAATTTGAACTTGGCCCTGTCGAGTGATCCTACCGAGAATATTCTTCTCCAGCCGCGCGATCGACTGCTGGTTCACCGCAATCCGGACGCTGTCGAACCCGCTACGGCATACATTCAAGGAGAAGTAGCAAGACCCGGGCGCTATCCTCTCACTACGAACATGAAGGCGGGAGATTTGATTCGCGTGGGGGGAGGGCTAAAACCAAGCGCTGACACGAACACGGCTGACCTGACGCATTTCGTCTACGTGAATCAGTCGAAGCTGACTGGAGAGCACGAAGCAATTCCAATCTCTGCCGCGCTTTCGGGCGATGCCAACTCCGACGTTGCTGTCCATAACGGCGATGTTCTGACCATACGGCAGCTTCCGGGATGGAACGATCTAGGCGCGTCAATCAGTGTAAAGGGCGAGGTGAAACATCCCGGAATGTATGGAATTCAACCTGGCGAACGGCTGAGTTCGATCCTTGAGCGAGCGGGCGGCTTCCAACCGGGCGCGTATCCGTATGGGGTGATTCTACAGCGTACGCAGGTACGCGAATTGGAAACAAGAGATCGGGATCAAATGATGCTTCGTGTTACCGACGAAAAGGCACGTCTTCAGTTATTGCCCGAGACGGAACCCGACAAGAAGAGAGCCAAGGATTTGGCTCTACAGCAGTGGCAGACGACACTTGAGCAATTAAGCTCTACTCCGCCCTCAGGGAGGGTTGCCATACGGATCTCGCCGGACATCCATCTCTGGAAGAATACGAACGCGGACGTAGAGGTTAGAGCGGGAGACACACTCGTCGTTCCCAAAGAGCCTGGATATGTGATGGTCACCGGGCAGGTTTTTAACCCTACGGCGGTCGGCTATCGATCAGGAAAGAGCGCGAAATGGTACCTCAGTCAATCCGGTGGTCCCACGCAACTTGCTAACAAGAAGGCAATATTCGTGATTCGGGCTGATGGCTCAGTATTGAGTTCAAGTCAGGGCATGTGGAGCGGCAACTCCCTAGATGCCGCGCTGCGCCCGGGAGACACGGTGGTCGTCCCAGAAAAGGCGATTGGCGGAGGAGTGCAGTGGCAGACGGTCTTTCTAGCCGCGCAAGTGGCGTCTTCGATTGCCAGCACAGCATTCATTGCCGCCCATTACTGAGAGTCACCGAGATGAATCGAATCTGGGGGGATATTTTGCTCGGCGTATCCTTGCTTATCACGCCAGAGGCGACCGCGTCAGTTTGCTATGCGAGTCCCCAGCAGCAGCAAACAGACGGGACACCGCTAGCCCCGACGCCCGATGAGGAATCAAGTTCGGATGCCGGTTCTAGCAGTCTGTTTCACAGCCCGTTCGCGAAGACCCCGGACGACGATAATTCGCTGGGGTTGCACCTGCTGGGTCGTTTCGTTCGAGACCAACAAGCCGTGTGGACGAGTCCTGCTCATATTCGCCTCGTGGATGCTGAGTGGCTAATGCCGCTGGCGCTCTTCACAGCAGGCACGTTGGCGACCGACAGCGATTTCAGCAAGCATCTTTCAAATTCTCCAAGCCGATTGAGTCGGAGCAACAGTTTTGCAAATTACGGACTTGGTGCAATGGGCGGATTGGCAGGAGGACTGTATCTCTGGGGGAAAGTCAACCACGACGATCACAAAAAGGAGACCGGATTTCTAGCAGCAGAAGCCGCAGCGAACAGTTTGGTTATGGTCTATGCATTCAAGTATGCCTTTGGGCGGGAGCGTCCGCTTACCGACGATTACCGCGGAAACTTTTGGAAGGGCGGTGACGGATTTCCTTCAGAACACGCTGCGGCGGCGTGGTCCATCGCGAGTGTCGTCGCTCACGAATATCCCGGCACGCTTACGCAGATCATGGCCTACGGAATGGCGTCGGCGGTGAGCGTTTCACGCTTGACTGGAAAGCAACACTTTCCTACAGACGTTCTTATTGGGGCTGGCATCGGCTGGCTCAATGGGCAAATAGTTTACCGCCAGCACCACGACCCAGAGCTCGGAGGCTCTACTTGGGAAACTTTCGCAGAGTCTCGCAATTACCTCGAGCGCGAACGTCCTCGTCAAAGCATGGGAACGACATTCGTTCCGTTGGATAGCTGGGTATACCTAGCGATTAACAGGCTCGCAGGACTTGGTTACGTTCGCACCGAGATCGCCGGATTGTCCCCCTGGACTCGGATGGAGTGCGCCCGTCTTACGGAGGAGGCTCGCGAGAAATTGGAAGACGATGGAATCGTAAACGCGCAGGCAGCGGCTCTTGTAGAACGCTTGCGACGAGAATTCTCCTATGAAACGGGGTTGCTAGATGGCGGGCGAAATCTCACGGTGGATCTAGACTCCGTTTACGTGCGCGCTGCGTCAATTAGCGGACCTGCGCTGACCGACGGTTTTCATTTTGGGCAGACGATCGCTTATGACTTTGGCCGGCCGTTCGAACGTGGGACGAATGGGCAGGCTGGTGGAGCGTTCCGGGCGGCAGCTGGGCCGATAGCAATTTATGTGCGGGCGGAATACCAACATGCACCGTCCGCACCTGCACCGTCGGATGCGGTGCGCAACATTATCGCACTTCGCGATTTTATCCCTGTGCCGCCAGCAGTTCCTGTAAATGCGATAAACCGTCCGCGATTGCTTGAAGCCTACGTCGCGGTCAACGTGGATAACTGGCAGATCCTGGTAGGGAAACAGAGCCTTTCCTGGGGCCCCGGACTCGGAGGCTCGTTTTTGTGGAGTAACAATTCCGAACCTCTCGATATGGTTCGAATGGTCAACTCCGAGCCGTTCGAGCTGCCGGGAATCTCTAAATATCTGGGGCCTGTGCGACTCGATTCATTCATTGGAAGGTTCGAAGGACATACCTTCATCCCTCACCCGTTTATTTACGGGAACAAGATAAACTTTAAGCCATTTGCAAATCTGGAGCTCGGGTTTGGGCGCACGGTAACCCTTGGCGGCAAGGGAGGCGATCCGTTTACTCCTAGCAACTTTCTGCACAGCTTTTTCGGCCGAGTTGTAAATAGCACCCTAGGGGTGCCGGGCGACAGCCACTCTAGCTTTGACTGGACATTTCATGTTCCCAAAGTTCGAAATTACCTGGTGTTTTATGGTGACACGTACGCAGACGATGACCCCATTCCATGGCTAAACCCTCCGAAGAATCCATTTCGACCAGGGATTTTCATTACCCGAATTCCGGGAATACCAAAGCTCGATCTGCATATTGAAGTTACGTCGACCGAATCTCCTGGATTCAATAGTGTGGCTGGGGAAACTTTGAATTACTGGAATTCTAAGTACCGTGACGGTTATACTAACGGCGGCAATTTGATTGGGAACGTCGTGGGGCGAAAAGGTGAAGCTTACCAAGGATGGCTGACTTATTGGATATCGCCCAGAAACACTTTGCAGTTCGCCTATAAGGACAGTTTTGTCGATCCAAAATTTATTCCAGGCGGAGGCGCTTGGCAGGATTACAGTTTGAAGAATGAGCTCTATCTCAAATCCGGATTTTATATAAAGAGTCAGTTCCAATATGAGCATATCTCGCACTATCCGATATTGTTCACTGGAGTACAGCGGAATTTCACTGCGGCTCTCGAGATGGGTTTTTCTCCGGGAATCAGGCAATAAGGAAGTTGGGAATGACGCAAACCTCTGCCAAGCGGCAACGTGAAGTCGAGCCTGAGCTTCAGGAGACCCTGCTGCCGATCGAGGAGGATCCTCGTAAAGCACGCGAGCGCTCGATCTTGAAATTGCGCTTACTCTGGACGGAGCGGCGTTTTCTGTTGCGTGCGGCGGTTGCCGGGTGTTTAGCATCCACACTTCTGGCGTTCTTGCTTCCCATCCGCTTTGTTTCCACCGCTCAATTGATGCCGCCCGATTCGCACACGAGTAGCACTCTAGCGCTCGTGGCAGGATTGGCGAGCCAGGCGGGAGCGCAGGGGACAGGAATGACAACGGTAGCCAACGACCTCCTTGGGATCAAGACCACCGGAGCGCTGTTCGTTGGCGTGCTAAACAGCCGAACCGTGCAAGACCGCATCATCGATAGGTTTGATTTGAGAAAAGTGTATGGGGTCAAGCTACGACAGTCAGCTCGGGAATGGTTGTCGGGCAACACAAGCATAAGCGAAGACCGAAAGAGTGGAATCATCTCGCTCACTGTGAGCGATCGTGACCCGAAGCGCGCGGCGGCGATTGCCGCCGCGTATGTGGACGAACTCAACACGCTGATGGTGCAACTTACCACTTCCTCGGCCCACCGGGAACGGGTATTTCTGGAAGAACGCCTGAAGACGGTCAATAACGAACTCGAATTGGCGGAAAAGGATTTCAGCCAGTACGCTAGTAAGAACGCAACGATCGACATTACTGAGCAGAGCAAAGCCATGGTCGTGTCGGCGGCGACCCTTCAGGGGCAACTCATTGCCGCTCAGTCCCAACTCGAAGGACTCAAGCAGATTTATTCCGATTCGAACATCCGCGTCCGCTCGACTCAGGCGCGAATCAATGAGCTGCATCATCAACTCGAGTTGCTTGGCGGCAAGTATGGGACACCTCCAAGTGGAAGCGACGGTGCGTCGGACTCGCTGTACCCCTCACTGAGACAGTTGCCGATCCTTGGCGTCCCTTATGCGGACCTTTTCCGCCATTTGAAGATCGAGCAAGTAGTCTACGAAACGCTGACGAAGGAGTACGAACTCGCTAAAGTGCAAGAGGCGAAAGAAATCCCGACCGTGAAGGTATTAGATTCGCCTGTGGTGCCCGAGCGGAGATCCTATCCGCCTCGGCTGATAGTTATATTGCTCGGAACTTCTTTCGTATTGGCTATCGTCGGGGTCTGGTTGATCGCGGCCGCTCGGTGGCGGGAAACGGATCCGGCAGACCCAGGGAAATTGTTTGCGCAGGAAATATTTCACACGGTAGCGGCACGATTGCCGTGGGCATCCTCGAATGGTTCGAACTCTGCAGACCTAGATGGAAGTCATCGTGAGTCGAACCCGGATCGTGACGACGCGAGTTCCAGAGAAGATACGAAATAAATAGTAGAGTAAATATAAGATAATATTGTAGTTATAGAACAAAATGCCGTGTGGGTAACGGGGCGGAGCTGTCTTCGGGATGTCTGAGGAGACCAGTCTTGGAGCTTGCTGGGATCAGGGCGGATTGTGAGTTGAGTGCGGCTGACGGCGCGCTAACTGACCTTCAGCCCCATTGGTACGCACTCTATACCTGTTCAAACCATGAAAAACATGTCGCTACGGAACTCTACACACGCAAAGTGAATCATTTTCTGCCGCTCTACACATCCGTGCGTCGTTGGAAAGACCGGCGCATCACCTTGAATTTGCCCCTCTTTCCTGGATACGTGTTTGTCTGTCTCGCACTGCGCGACCGGTTGCGGGTACTCCAAATTCCAAGCGTAGTGCGGCTGGTGTCGTTTAATGGGCAGCCGGCGGTGCTTCCGGACAAGGAAATGGAAATCCTCCGGCGAGGACTTTCTCAGCAGCTTGTGTCAGAGCCACATCCATTCCTTACGGCGGGACGGCGGGTGCGGGTTAGGAGTGGCCCGTTGGCGGGAATGCAAGGAATCCTCTTACGACGGAGGGGCAAGGCTCGGTTTGTGGTGGCCGTGGAATTAATCATGAGGTCGATCTCGGTGGAGATTGATGAAGCGGACGTAGAAGCATTGTAGGGGCGGTGATGCTTGAAATTCTTAGGAATTTTGTGGGACTGCTCGTGATTGACTATTCCGCATCTTCTTAGCCAGCTTGGCGCATGCGTTATATCCATACTCGATGCAAGCGATAAATCACACTCCGCTGTGAGCGCGTCGGTCAGTACGCCATTTTCCCGGATCACGGAAAGTTTGGGTTCCCACGCCCGGGAGTACGGAAGCACTTTTGCGACTGAGTTCACGGTGCTTGGATGCCAATTATTGACTTACAAGCTGGCAGCGCATTTTCTGGGGAAGACGGGATTCGCGGAATATGCCGTCACCCGACGCACAATTTCAATTCTGTATCCGATTGTTCTCCTTGGGCTCGCTGTGGGTTTGCCCCGCTACATCGCCAATGCCGCCGGGCGTTGTGACGAAGAATCCAAAGCTCGCTATCTCGGGGCGGCGCTCTGGTGTGTCGGCCTATCTACCCTGGTTTGCGTGGCGTTATTGAATGTGTTTTCTAGTGGCCTAGCGTACTTGTTCTTCGGATCCAGGGAGTATAGGTCGTTAATCTTACCGCTCAGCCTGGTGGTCGCAGGATCGGCACTGCACGCGATTGTGTACAGCTATTTCCGGGGAATGCTGGAGATGCGAGCTGCTAATTTTCTTCAGTTCGTGAATTTCGGACTCATGCCTTTGGCTGTTTTTCTCTTTTATGGCAAAAGCGTTCAGTCTCTCCTCTCGGCGCTCGGTATTTTGTCATTTGCTGTCGCGGGAGTGGCTCTCCTGTTTACTCCGTGGAGGGCGGTAGCGAAAGACAATCGCAAATATGTCAAAGAACTACTGCGATTCGGGATCCAGCGGGTTCCCGGTGATTTCATTCTGATGGCGTTGTTTGCACTGCCCGCTATGATCGTGGCGCACAAGAGTGGAATGCGCGCGGCCGGCTTTGTAGCGTTCGGAATCTCGATGCTTAATGTCATCGGTTCGTTCTTTTCTCCCTTCGGGCTCATCTTGCTGCCCAAAGCCGGCGCAATGCTAGCCGCCCGAGAGAACCGCGAACTCCGGCGGCAAGTATGGCTCCTTACTAGAATCACTCTCGTCGTTTCGGCCGCCCTTGCTGCGGGAATCGCCATTGGAGCCGACACGCTGATCCGTCTCTATCTTGGGTCCGATTTCACGGAGGGTGCCGGAGTCCTGCGTTTGTTGTTGCTCGCGGCGGTACCATATAGTCTCTATACAGTCCTGCGCAACGTCATCGATGCCTTCCATGAACTTGGTGTGACGACAATTATCCTCGCAGCTGGATTCGTGATCTTTTGTCTGGGATCGTCTGCTTTATTCGGCTTGCAGGACAAATTGCGCGTCGTACTAGTGGCATTTCTTGGCGGCTCGCTGACGCTGTGCTTACTGGCCGGCGTCGAAAGTCTTCGAATTCTTCGGTGTAAAGAATCGGAGTGAAATCTGAATCGAGAGCTTTCGCTTCAATGCAAGAGTTCGTCTGGGAAAACGATTTTATTCCCTTTTGCCAAGTGCAGAGAATGAATGCAGTGAATATTAGTCAGCCCGCAGCAAAAATGTCTCTGAACACTGAGGCTGGTCGGATGAAGATCTGTCTTCTGGGAAATGCGGCTTCAATCCATATTCAGCGTTGGGCCGCATACTTCGTGCAGAAAGGGTATGAACTACACATAATATCTCTGTCTCCGGGCGCAGTTGAGGGGGCGAAGGTGCACCGCGTCTCATGGTGGCCCCCTGTTAAGCAGATTGGTTACCTCGCTGCTCTGCCAAGAATCCGTCTCTTGGTGAGGCAAATTTCACCTGATGTGCTGCACGCCCATTACGCGGTTAGCTATGGCGTGCTCGGTGCGCTGGCGGGATTTAGGCCTCTTGTTATCGGAGCATGGGGATCAGACATTCTGGTAATTCCCGGAAGCTCCAAGGTTCGCTGGGCTGTACTTCTCCACGCTCTCTTCCGAGCAGACCTTATCACTTCGCTTGCGGATCATATAACGCGTGTGCTCGTCGAGCGCGGCGTACCCCCGTGTAAAATCAAGACGATTCCATTCGGTGTAGATACACAGCTTTTTTGTCCTCTCTCGAATTCTGTCCGATCATTCGACATAATCTGTACCCGCAACTTCGAGACTGTCTACGACGTGGGAACCTTTTTGCGCGCGCTCCCTGCGATCATCGCGCGATATCCAAACTTCACCTGTTTGCTCTTGGGTGACGGGCCGCTCAGGGATTCACTCAAGCGCTTGGCTGCAGAACTGGGAGTTGAAGACAATCTCACATGGTTGGGTTGGCTTCCCCCGCAAGAATTGGCTCAATGGCTCCGCCAAACGAAAGTCTACGTGAGCGCGTCGCTCTCCGATGGGACCAGCACGGCACTTACCGAGGCGATGGCGTCTGGCTGCTTTCCGGTTGTGTCGGATATTGAAGCCAATCGTCCGTGGATCGAGCACGGAAGCAGTGGTTTCCTCTTTCCCCCTGCTGATCCAGGGGCTCTTGCGGACTGCGTGCTCGAAGCGCTGAAGTCTGCACCACTCAGGGAGAGCGCTCTAATTGTCAATCGCCGGAAGGTCGAAAGGGACGCCAATTGGCACACCATCATGGGCAGTGTTGAAGAACTCTATCAGCGTCTCGTCACGGAGTACAAACAACTCCTTTTGGGCAAGGTTCCCCCGGCAAAGCGAGCAAGCAATGTGAATGACCACCAAGGAGATTCACTTTTATTTTAGCAAGTTCTCAGATCGAAAGTAACGTATCAGGCGTGCTGACAATGGACGAAGCCATAGCGCAATGCTGAATGCCGACCTATTTCTCCGAGAGTACAAAACCTAAATGGAATTCTATGTTCTACTGGCTTTTCTAACCCTTGCAATCTTCGCTTTGACTCTTGCTGTATGGCGAAAGACGCGAGAACTCGCGTTCCCGTTGGGCATCGGATTTCTCTACTACTGGTCCCTTTTCGGAGCTTGGTCCATTGTCACCGATAAGCTCGGCGGCCAAAGTGGTATGCACTACGAGTACCTCGAAAGGAAAATGTTCTCGATCAAGCTAGACTCGAATTACTTCTATGCGATCGTTCTCTACGCCTTATTCATAATTGTCGTACAAGTCGTTATATTAATATTCTCACGTCAAGGGGGAGCAGAAAACCGACATACCCTTCCGCGGCAAATCTCCCACGCCGCAATCCTCTACATTGCCTGTGCTGCAGGATTGTTCAGCTATTGGATCGTCAAAGACTCTATAGAAGTCGCCGCGGCGCTTAACGTTTCAGCTTACGCCGCCCTTCGTGGCGCGAACGCAGATGTGCCGCTCCTGTTTACCGTCCATCAACTCTGTAACAGCGTTGCCCTAGTGCCTACTGCAATTGGATTCGCGGTCCTCTGTTCCGGTAAGACGTCAAAATTACTATCCGGGTGCTCCTCAAGCTGGACCATCCTCATGTATCTTATCGTTCTTGGCGCGATGTCTGCTTTTTGTGTGATGCTCGGAATGAAGAATCAACTCTTTGTAGCTGGACTGGCTGGTCTTCTATTCTACGTTGCAAATGCCGAGCGCCCGAAGAAGCTGTTGTTGATTAGTGCTATGCTCGTCGGATTTATAGGCTTTAGTCTAATGGAATCACTTCGCAGTGTGCCTCTGACCGATTTGGTAAGTGCCATGCGTAGCCTTGATGCGGCCGATCTAGTGAGTGCATTCAAGTTCCTCGCGTCCAGCGATGAGGCATTCGGAGCACATTTGTCGATGTACGGCGTGGTGTCCCAAAACGTTCCGTTAACGTATGGTTCTAGCTTTGTGAGTCTGGCGGTGTCACCGATCCCGCGGATTCTTTGGCCGAGCAGACCGTCGGACATTTATGACTATTATGCGGAGCACGTTGGGGCAGAACCAGGGCAAGGTTATACGATACATCACGCAACAGGCTGGTACCTGAATTTTGGCACTCTTGGAGTTGTTATTGGTGGAACCATTTTCGGGTACATCTGGGCCAAATGCTTCAATCGCCGATTTTCTACTAAGCCAACCGACGGAGATTGGACCTACTGCCTAAAAGCAACGGCGCCAACTATGATTGCAGCATTCATCCCATCATTGATCCGCGCTGGGCCAGAAGCCTATAAGGGTCTTGTGCTTGAAGCCTTTCTGATTCCAACTGCGGTGGTTGGGTTCGCTGTGTTCAAACAGAGGAAGCGGAGCTACGGTATTGAGGGTAGGTTCAAGGTCGTGACGCCATGAGTATAGGCGAAATCACTACTCGCGCGGACCTTGTCGGCAAGTATCAGGAAGAATGGCTCTCGGTGTCCGTGATTCTCGCTTGCAGGAACGAACAAAAATATATCGCTCTATGCTTGGACTCCATACTTGCAAATGACTATCCCAAAGACCGCCTCGAAATTCTTGTTATAGATGGAATGAGTACGGACAGCACTCGTGAAATCGTCAAAGAATTTGCAAGGCTCCACTCGAATTTACGACTCTTGGACAATCCCATCGGCTCTTTTCCGGCGGCCATGAACATCGGTATACGAAATTCGCGCGCCAGTCTGGTTGTTATAGCTGGTGCGCATGCGGTGTACCAGTCCGATCACATTTCTAGCTGCGTTCGCTATCACCAAGAAAGCGGCGCTGAGAATGTCGGAGGTGTTGTACACATTGAACCGGGAGCGGACAGTACGCTCGCACATGCGATTGCAGCAGCTCTTGCAAGCCGGTTCGGTTCCGGTAATGCCCACGTCAAGACGGGTGTGCAACAACCAATGTGGGCTGACACTGCTGCATTCGGTTGCTATCGGCGGGAGCTTTTCAACAAAATCGGAATGTTCGATGAACGGCTACTGGGCAGTTCCGATTTTGATCTGAATCGTCGTCTCACAACTGCAGGCGGAAGAATTCTCCTCGTGCCAGGGATCGTCGTTCGGTATTTCGCAGACGCTACTTGGTCTGCCTTCTGGCGGCACAATTTCGCCGATGGTTTCTGCGTAACCTACATTCTGAAGTTTGGCAGCAAGGCATGGTCCTTCCGGCATTGGATTCCACCTCTATTTGTTGCGAGCTTGTTCGGTGCGCTCGCCGTTTCCTTTGTCTGGGGCAGATTTCTCTGGATGTTTCTTGCGATCCTTAGTGTTTACGTGTTCGTGAACCTCGGTTTTTCGGCAAGTATCTCCATTCGTGAGCGGATGAGTGATTTCATGCTTCTGCTTCCCGGCATTTTTGTGGTTCGCCACTCCGCATTCGGTCTTGGCGCTTTGTATGGGCTCCTTCTTTTGCCCCTACCGAAATTTCATTGGAGGGGACGTAGGACCGAACGGGGACAAAAATAAAGCACCAAATGATAACAACCGCTACGAATAGAACAATAGCCAATTTCCTGTTTCTCGACTTGCGCGGGCAGTACGCTAGCATTCGGGGAGAAATCCTTGAAGCGGTGACAAGTGTGCTGGATAGCCAGCAATTTATCTTGGGACCGCAGGTAGACGCATTCGAGAAAGAGGTCAGTTTGGTCACTGGATGTGTACATTCAATAGGGTGTGCTTCAGGGTCGGACGCCCTCGTTTTGGCTTTTATGGCTTTGGAGGTTGGTCGCGGCGATGAGGTCATCACCACCCCATTTACTTTTGTCGCTTCGGCGGGGGCCATTGCCAGGACCGGGGCAAAGCCGGTCTTCGTCGATATCGATCCGTACACGTTCAATATCGATGCCATGGCTATAGAAAAGGCAATCACGTTACGAACTAAGGCAATTATGCCAGTACACCTATTCGGCCTGGCATCGGATATGAATAAGATTCACGATGTGGCGTCAGCCCACCGAATTCCTGTGATTGAAGATGCCGCGCAGGCCATTGGAGCACGTTACGAAGGGCGCGCAGTAGGGAGCATCGGTCTGATCGGTTGCTTCAGTTTCTTCCCATCAAAGAATCTAGGAGCCGCTGGCGACGGGGGCATGGTCGCTACAAATGATGACGGGTTGGCGGAGAAGCTGCGCCTTTTGCGCGTTCACGGCGCGCGGAAAGAGTACATATATGAAACACTGGGAATGAATAGCCGCTTGGATGCCTTGCAGGCCGCTATTTTGCGCGTCAAGCTTCGCCACTTGAATCGCTGGTCTCTCGCGCGGCGAAACAATGCGAAGCGGTATTTCGAACTATTCCGAGAATTTCGTCTGGAAACGATGATCACGCCGCCCGCAGATATGCCCGGTTCGGCGCACATCTACAATCAGTTTACAATCCGGGTCAAAGAACGGGATGCTCTTCGAGAACACCTGAAGAGCCGCGGTATCCCGACGAAAATTTATTATCCGAGGCCATTGCATTTACAAAATGCCTTTGCATACCTCGGACACAAGCCTGGAGATTTTCCCAAGGCAGAGACGGCAAGTCTGGAGGTCCTGTCACTCCCAATCTACCCTGAGCTTACCGAAGACCAGCAGCGTGCCGTGGTCGCAGCCCTTGCTGACTTTGATCAAGAATGAGGAACTAACAAAACTATGGTCCAAATTCAAACCAAACGGAGAATTCCGCAGGTCAGCGTAATCGGCGCTGGCTATTGGGGAAAACACCTGGTGCGCAATTTTCATGCGCTCCACGCGCTGGGAACGGTTTGCGACACGAACGAAACTGTGCTGGATCGTGTCCGGCGGGAGTATCACGTTTCAACCACAAGGGATTACGCAGCCGTCTTAGCGGACCCGCTGGTAGATGCCGTCGTCATTGCAGCGCCTGCGACACAACATTACGACCTTGCCCTTACCGCCCTGAACGAAGGCAAACACGTTTTTGTCGAAAAACCGCTCGCCCTTCAAGTTCGAGATGGGAGGCACCTCGTCAAGGTCGCTGGGGAGCGTGGCCTCATACTGATGGTAGGTCATATCCTTGAATATCACCCTGCAATTGTGGAGCTGGTACGGCTCATACAAGAGGGGGAACTGGGAAAGATCCAGTACATTTATTCCTCAAGGTTGAATCTAGGCAAACTTCGTACCGAGGAAAATATATTGTGGAGTTTCGCGCCTCACGATATCTCCGTAATTGTCAGGATGCTGGCTGAGACTCCAACCATTGCCGCCGCACAGGGCGGAAGCTACTTGAATCCCTCGATAGTGGACACGACCTTGAGCACCCTGGAGTTTTCCAGTGGAGTGAAGGCACACATTTTTGTGAGCTGGCTGCATCCCTTCAAGGAACAAAAGCTGTGTGTTATCGGCAGTCAGAAAATGGCCGTTTTTGATGATCTGGAGCCCGAGAAAAAGCTTGTACTGTACGCACATCGCATCAATTGGCACGATCGAAAGCCGGTTGCAGAGCGCGACGGTGGCCAGGTGATTGCGTTGCAGAATTACGAACCGCTGCAAAAGGAATGCGAGCACTTTCTGGAGTGTGTATCCAGGGGATCTCGTCCCCGGACGCACGGGGAAGACGGCCTTCGCGTACTAGAGATTCTCGACGCGTGCGGCAGATCGATGAGTCAGGGTGGCGTACCGACTCCCGTAGAGGTTGAAGCACCCCAATATTTTGCTCATCCTTCTGTGGTGATTGACCGCCCTTGCGAAATTGGCGCTGAAACTAAGATCTGGCACTTCTCGCACATTATGTCTGGGTGCAAGATCGGCCGCGGCTGCAATCTCGGTCAGAACGTAGCTGTTAGTCCCGGCGTAATTATGGGAGATAACGTCAAGGTTCAGAACAATGTCTCTCTTTATACGGGTGTGGAGCTCGAGAGCGATGTGTTCTGCGGTCCGTCGGTGGTCTTTACAAATGTTGTTAACCCCCGGAGTCACGTCGTCCGCAAGCACGAATATAAGAGGACGCTAGTGAAGCAGGGCGCCACCCTCGGAGCAAACTGCACCGTGGTCTGCGGCACAACCATCGGCCGTTATGCATTTGTTGCTGCCGGCGCCGTTGTCACTCGCGACGTACCTGACTATGCGCTCGTCAGAGGAGTTCCTGCGCGCCAAAGCGGATGGATCTGCAATTGCGGCGTGCCCTTGCACGACAACGCCTGCAACGCCTGTGGACGTCAGTATCTCATTGAAGGTGGTAGTTGCAGTGAAACCCCTACTGCGAACTTTGCCGCTGCAAGAGATTAGCGGATGCATTCTCGCTTGCGTATCGCCGGTGAGTTTTAAATTCCACAAGAGACTGTGATCTGATGGCTGCGGATCGGCTGGCAACTAACATCCAACAGGCGGAACTGTCGCAAAGCACGCTCCAGGTTGCGACAGGAAAGTATTACCAAGACTATGCCGCAAGAAAAGGGGCGGACAGGAATAGCCTTCTCCAGAATCCAGAAGTGCTTTTTCAGGTTCTAGCGCAGGAGGCAGCGATGGTGCGCGCGCTGGGATCATTTCATCTCGACACGCGCACTGCTAGGATTCTGGATGTCGGCTGCGGCGAAGGTGACAGTTTGTGGTTGTTATTGCGTCTTGGATTTCCTCCTTCGAACCTGTTCGGAATTGACTTGCTCGAAGACAGAATACGTAAGGCAAAAGCAACGAATCCACTGGTTTCCTTGGGATGCGCCGACGCAACACAGCTGCAGTTCCAAAACGGCAGCTTTGATCTCGTAACCGAAACGATGATGTTTCTTCAGCTCACCGATGACTGCATCGCTAAGAGGATTGCCTCAGAAATGATTCGGGTAACCAAGACTGGAGGCAGGATATTAGTTTCGGATTGGAGATATTCGAAGCCCGGCAGTCGTGAGTTCAAGGGAGTGTCGCGTAGCAGAATCAAGAACCTTTATGAGGTGGGACAGCGAACGGAGGTGTGTTCGGTCTTTCGCGGTGCTCTTGTCCCCCCGCTCGGGCGGTTCCTTTCCAAAAATTTCCCCTTCGCCTATTTCATGATTCGCGCTCTATTGCCTTGGTTAGCGGGCCACGTGGTCACGACGTTGAGAAAAATTGAGGAATCTTAGAGCCCATGACCTCCGTGATCTTCAAGAGGATGTTTGACCTCTCAGCTTCAATATTGGGGCTGATACCACTTCTGCCAATCTTTGCCATGCTGGCTCTCGCTATCAAATTGGACTCCGACGGGCCGGTCTTTTATCGAGGACTTCGAGCGGGCCGTCACGGAAAACCCTTCCGGATTTTCAAGTTTCGAACGATGGTGGTGGACGCGCATAAGTTTGGCGGCCCGTCAAGTTCTGCGGACGATCCACGGATTACGCGAACGGGAAGCTTCTTGAGACACCACAAGCTCGATGAGCTTCCGCAATTGCTAAATGTGTTGACAGGTGACATGAGTCTTGTGGGGCCGCGCCCAGAAGTGGTGGAGGAAGTTCTCCTTTACACCGATGAAGAGAAGCGGCTGCTGTCCGTGCGGCCGGGGATCACGGATTGGGCGTCGATTCGGTTCCGCAACGAGGGAGAGATCCTGCGAGGTAGCGCTGATCCGCACGCGGCGTACCGGGAAAAGATTCGCCCGGAAAAGATTCGCCTGGGGCTGGATTATGTGCGAAGTCATTCGTTCGTGACCGACTGTCGGATCATTATTCGCACACTCAAATCTGTTCTCGAGTAGCCGGTCCTTCTTCTAAGCAGTAAAGAATTCTAGCGGAAACCGTGGCGCTGACTCTGCCAATGCGATGATGCGACTAAACATTCGCCCAGCGACCGCCGATGAAACATGGTTTTTCTGTCCATTTATCAAGAAAGGAGGACAACGATTTGCCGTATAGCGTGCCGTTTGTAGATCCCCGTGAGCATTACCGCAGGTTGAAGAGCGAAATCGATTTCGCAATTACCGATACGCTCGCGAAGGGTGATTTGGTTCTGCGTCAGCAATTGCGTGATTTCGAGCAGCACCTGGCCGATTTCGTCGGCGTAAGATATTCCGTTGGGGTTAATAGCTGCTATCACGCACTGCATTTCTCAATGCTAGCGGCGGGGATTGGGCCTGGACACGAAGTCATTACCGTCGGTCACACTTTTGTGGCCACAGTGTCAGCCATTATTCACACAGGGGCAAGGCCGGTTCTTGTCGATGTCCGGGACGACTACAACATGGCACCAGAAAAATTCGAGGCGGCTATCACTCCCAACACCGCAGCAGTTATCCCCGTCCACCTGAACGGTCGTGTGTGCGACATGGACAAGATAATGTTGGTAGCGAAGAAACATGGGCTAGCCGTCATCGAAGACGCGGCCCAAGCGCTCGGTGCCAGTTTCCAGGGCACGAGGGCAGGTTCATTCGGTTTAGCGGGATGTTTTAGCTTTTATCCTTTCAAGTCGCTAGGGGGACTGGGTGACGGCGGAGCGGTCACCACCAACGATCCTGAAGTAGCCCGATTCGTCACACTGGTTCGTTTTAACGGCGAGGATCGGCAAACGGGTGAGTTCCACCACCATGGTTATACTGCTCTGCTCGATAACGTACAAGCAGCCGTCCTCGACGTAAAGTTGCGTCACCTACCCGCTTGGATCGAACATCGCAGGGAGATTGCTCGCCAATATCGCGCAGGTCTTGAAGGAATCGAGGGTCTTGTCTTACCTCACTTTGCGTGCGATCAATATTTCGATAGCTACCAGAACTATGTGATTCGGACAAAGCATCGAAACGAGTTGCGCGAGCACTTGAAGAATAATGGCGTGGAGACGCTTGTTCATTGGCCCAAACCGATGTGGGAACATCCGGGGCTTGCGCTAGAAAATCCCATGCTCCCACAAACCGAGAGCATTTGCAGAGAGGTTGTTTCCCTGCCCATGAGCGCGGAAACCACTCCCGAGCAAGTCAAGCAAACGGTGAATTGTATCCGCTCATTCTTTGTCTCAAAGTCCAAGCCCCATCGCGCCGATGTTGCCCGCTAGATCGGCAACCCGAACTTTTCGAACACAATACAACATGAAAATCCTCAATGTGGCTGAGACTCGTCTCCAAATTTCTTAAAACCGGCGTATTGCAATCGCTTCAATCCTGCAACTATTGGTTCGGTGACGCCGCTCGAAGCGTTGCGGGCGACGGTCAACATCATCGCTCCCTTTTTTTAGTTCGGAAGGGGCCGACACCGACACCAAGAATTCAAGCGTGTTAGGCACATTCCCGGCAGAAAAATGCGTCGGCTGATGAACCACTCCAACACAAGAAAAAGCGATTTGTTTTTGCACGCGCAGCGCACTCGAGCCGATGTGCTTCGTATGATCCATCTCGCTAAGAGTTCGCACGCAGGCTCGGCTCTCTCGATGATTGATCTACTGACCGTGCTTTACGAGAAAATCCTACGGGTAGACCCATCTCGACCCGATTGGGCTGCGAGAGACCGCTTTGTACTGAGCAAGGGTCATGCATGCGCGGGATTGTACGCTGTACTGGCCTCGCGAGGGTTCTTCCCAAGAGATTGGTTGAATGATTTTTATCGCGATGGTGCTCGCCTTGCAGGTCACGTGACCTGGAACGGAATTCCTGGGATTGAGGTGTCGACCGGGGCGCTTGGCCACGGTCTGGCCATTGGGTGCGGAATGGCTCTGGTCGGGAAAAGGGATCTGCAAGACTATCGCGTGTTTGTGCTACTGAGCGATGGTGAGTGTGATGAAGGGTCGGTATGGGAAGCTGCACTCTTTGCTCCCCACCACCGGCTCGATAATTTGGTCGTCCTTATCGATTACAACAAGATACAAAGTCTGGCTGCCGTAAGTGACGTACTGGCGCTCGAGCCCTTCGCAGCTAAATGGAAAGCATTCGGCTGGAGAGTCCAGGAAATCGATGGGCACAATTTCGATCAGATTGAGGCGGCATTTGATTTCCCGCCGACCGCGAACGAGAAACCAAACTGCATCATCGCCCACACCATAAAAGGCAAGGGAGTGGATTTCATGGAGAACCAGGTACTGTGGCATTACCGGTTTCCAGACGACCAGGAATTGGCGGCAGCTCTCTCCCAGTTGGAGGGACGTGAATGAGAACGGCCTTCTTTCGCGCGTTGCTGCAAGCTGCAGAGCGCGATGAGCGGATCCACCTTGTTGTTGGTGATCTAGGTTTTGGTGTCGTAGAAACTTTTCGTGAACGATTCCCAAATCGCTATCTAAACGCGGGTGTGGCCGAGCAAAATATGACTGGCATCGCCGCCGGCATGGCCTTGAGCGGCAAGATTGTCTTCACCTACTCGATTGCAAATTTTCCGACGCTGCGTTGTCTGGAACAGGTGCGCAATGACGTCTGCTATCACCGGGCAAATGTAAAAATCGTAGCAGTTGGTGGGGGCTTTGCGTACGGCGCGCTTGGGATGACGCACCATGCCGTCGAAGATTTGGCCATTCTTCGCGCGTTACCCGAAATGACAGTCGTGGCGCCCGGCGATCCCATCGAGGCGAGTGCTGCTACTCAGGCAATCGCTTGTCGCCCGGGTCCGTGCTACCTGCGACTCGGTCGAGCGGGAGAACCTGTAGTGCACGCTGACCCGATCAGATTTGAAATCGGAAAGGCAATCCGGCTCCGAGAGGGTCACGACGTTACGATAATCTCAATCGGAGGAATGTTAGCGACAGCTATGGAGGTCGCCAATGCTCTGATGGTACGAGGACTTGAGGCGCGCGTTCTAAGTATGCACACATTGAAACCGCTCGATACCGAAGCGATCATGGCGGCCAGGCGGGAGACGCGTGCAGTTGTCACGCTGGAAGAGCACAGCGTCATCGGGGGACTAGGTAGCGCGGTCGCAGAGGTTCTGTCCGAATCGGGCGACCGAGGAATTCCGTTCAAGCGCCTCGGTATTGGCACTTCTTTCACCACCGAAATCGGAAGCCAGGAATTCCTTCGCGAAAAACATGGACTCTCCGTTAAGGGGGTACTGCGATCAGTGGAGTGTTTGGTCGCAGCATCTGAGGCTCACCCCACCTCAAAATTCGCCGCTGAGCAATAAATCCTAAAGATTACGCGGCTGCTTTTTCCAGGCCACAACATATATTAACAGTTATATAATATTACTAGTCATTAATTATTGATAAATCGCTGATGTCTTGAGGGCCATTCCTCGGAAAGGTTGGCGACCGGATGTTTTCTGACTACATGATGCGATACAAGTCCTGGTTCGTTGCAGGCTTCCAAGTCGTTCTAGTGCTTCTCGGCCTTACCTTCGCATGGCTGCTCCGCTTCGATTTTACGCTGCCTCACAGGGGAGTCCTTCTTGTGGCAGCTCCTATTTTAGTAGCTATCCGCCTGGCAATGCTCCGCATTTTCAATCTGCACCGCGGGTGGTGGCATTTCAGCGGCATCCGAGAGGCTCTGGATATTCTTAAAGCCGTCATCCTTGGGACTGCTGTTTTCTGGCTGGTTATGTCGCTCAATCGAAGCTTGAATTTCCCGCACGCCATTTACCTCATCGAGGCTGTATTGACAGGTGGGCTTCTCGCGACCGGTCGCTTGTTCTCTCGAGTCATGGTAGACACTATGCGGCGCGGAGTGAAAACCAACAGAAAGGTTATTCTCATCGGAGCGGGCTTCGCTGCTCAAATGGTAATTCGTGAGATCCAGCGAAATGGCAGCGGATACGAGGTTCTTGGTTGCGTGGACGATGATCCTACTAAAAGGGGGATCCGGATTCTTGGGGCGCCGGTCTTGGGTAAGGTCGAAGACCTCCCTGATTTGCTTACACGCTATGCCGCCGATGAAGTACTGATCGCCATCCCCTCTGCTACGGGCGAACAGATGCAAAGGTTTACCACCATGTGCCAGCGTGCAAAGATTCAATTCCGAACGGTTCCTGCGCTCCGAGACATTCTTAATGGGCAATTAACAATCCAGCATCTTCGCGAGGTTCGGATTGAAGATTTATTGGGACGCGATCCCGTGAAAATCGACTTGAGAGAAGTGCGCCTCGGCTTAGCTGGGAAAGTGGTGCTTGTGACTGGAGCGGCTGGTTCGATTGGCTCAGAGCTCTGTCGGCAGATCAGGAGCTATGGGCCGCGAAAACTCATCTGCCTCGACCAGAACGAATCGGGAATATTTTATCTTCAGATGGAACTCTCGGAAACAAAGGATGACGATTCAATTCAATTCTGCGTCGCGGATATTAGGGACTCCGAACGCACGCAAATCATCTTCAGAGAATTTCGCCCCGATATTGTTTTCCATGCAGCCGCCTACAAGCACGTTCCGATCATGGAAAAGAACGTCGCCGAAGCCTTAAATAATAACGTTTTCGCGCTGCTGAGCCTTCTTGATGTCTCGGCAGAAAATGCGTGCCAGGCTTTTGTGCTGATTTCTTCGGATAAAGCAGTCAACCCACGAAATGTTATGGGTGCGACGAAACGGCTCGGCGAAATGATCTTGGCTTGTCGCAATACAAACTCCATGCGCTGCGTATCGGTGCGTTTCGGTAACGTTCTCGGTTCTAGTGGGAGCGTGATTCCCGTGCTTCAGCAGCAACTCATCAGCGGCCAGACACTTACGATCACCCATCCCGAAGTCACTAGATTCTTCATGACTACGCGTGAAGCCGTGTCGTTGATATTGCAGGCGTTCACGCTAGGTGATCACGGCGACATCCTGGTGCTTGACATGGGAGAGCCGATATCCATATTGCAGCTCGCAAAAACGCTGATTCGCCTCTCGGGAAAATCAGAGAACGAGGTTAGCATTCGGTTTACTGGTCTGAGAGATGGCGAAAAATTGCACGAAGAGCTCTTCTTCGCCACCGAACAAGTGTGCTCGACGTCGCAACAAAAAATCAGCCGAGTACGTTGCAAACCGACGGAATGGCCGGTCTTGGAGCGTCATTTGAAGGCACTGCAATCGTCCTTGTCAGTCAACGGAGTATCGCCCATTCTCGCCAAGCTTAGTGAAATAGTCCCCGAATACACTCGACTTCGCGAGAAAACCACGCCCGAGATAAATGAAATTCCCGTACGTCGAACTTCCGCGCACGCTTAACCCTCCGATTCCGGAAAACCTGGTGACGATCGATCACTTCGTCCCGCATGAATTCTTGACAAGACCTAACTCGCTGGTCCCAGAATTCTAGGAATTCATCGGACTGCATTATCGTGGAAAATCTCTTTAGAACGGAAAATCGGCAATTTCAGGCCTTCATGGTGACCACGCTATTCGAGCTCTTCATCGGTTGCCAGGAACTCCCAATTGCGAGCGAGGGTAGCTCGCCACACTTCAATCGCAGTATCCGCAGATTCCTCGCCTAGAACGTCCAGATCCGCTCCGGTCTCGATACTTAATCATTAACTATCGCACTTTCTCGCGCGGGTAAATCATCGGGCTGCAGCAGAAAATTGCCATCCTCGATCGAGGGAGCGCCCCCGCGCTAATGCGTAGGTGTATTTGGAAGAATCAAAGGCGAATCATTCTTGACGCGACCGATTTCGTTAGATTAGAGATGTTATCGACGGTTATCCTGCAACTCGCAAAGAGTCGCCAGCCGAGTTGTTTATGCATTAGACGCTAAGTTCGGACGTAACTGAAGTATGCATTGTATTGGAAAGGAAGATTCAGTAACGTTGCACACCATTGATGCGGAGCCACTCTACGACGGTGTCGTGGTTCCGAGACGAAGGACAATCCGACGCCAAGGACTGGGCTTGCGGGCACCGGTGTTTGCGATTCCTTTTCCGTTGGTCTTGCGTTCTTGTGATTCTGGCAAATGGGGTGCAACAAAGCTCCTTCACAGACGTCTGACCCCGTCGCCGCCCCTTTGGAAAACGCCCTTAGCTATCTAACCATCCCGACCTACGACGGTTCAGGTCAAGTCACGGAGCCTGATATCGTCTTCTTCGATTCACCCTGGCACGGGTTTAGATACTGGTTGGCGTTCAGTCCCTACCCGAATGGGTTCCAAAGAAAACGCTTCAATTGTCGGCTCCGATGATGGGGAACGTGGCAAGTGCCGCCTGGGCTTGTAAATCCTCTTGCCTTGCCGGGACCGGTCGGTTACCTCGCTGACGCAAGCATCTTCCACGATAGGAAATCTGACCAACTGTGGGTCTACTACCTCGACACAAGGCCGTCATTTGGATCTCTCGGACTCAAGAGACTCATTTCGTCGGACGGAGTACATTGGCAAGACCAGGGAAACCTGTTCGAGGTGCCCACTTATAACGCGGAATCACCAACCATCGAGAAGGTAGCTGGCGGCTATTACATGTGGGTCGTCAACTCCGGTGCCGCAGGTTGCTCGTCCACCAGTACGGTCGTCGAGTATAGGCTTTCGGTAGATGGGACAGATTGGTCTGCACCAAAGCCAGCAAACTTTGCGCAATCCGGGTACGAGATCTGGCATCTCAACGTTTCCTATAGTCCTTCAATGCAGGAATATTGGGCTGTAGTGGCTGCCTATGCCGATGGCTCCGATTGTAACCACACTGTTCTTTTCTATTCTAAGAGCCGAGATGGGGTAAATGGGACCTCATACAGCAAGGCTGTGCTGGGATCCGGTATGACCTGGGATAATGCGGAAATTTATCGTGCCACTCTGCTTTACGATGCGAGTAAAAATCATGTGAGGGTATGGTATTCAGCTAGGAGCAATTTCGGGGAATGGCATGTCGGGCTAACCGATGTCGACTACGACCAATTTCTTGAGTGGCTGCAGCAGTAGCAAGCAGTCGAGTGTGGCTCGGTCTGTCATTACCTGCGGTAACGTCGCCTCGTTCAGACTCTTGCGAGCGTACCCAATTCATCAGACCCAGCGAGCTCAGATCCTGGATAAGCGCGCGTTATGCTTGTGCTCAGCGTCCGTCAGCACAACCACGACGGCGGATCGGCGCGGGAGGTCCGGAAGGTGATCATTTTCGACGCGCGTTCAACTCGTCGATCTTGAGCTTTAATTGCTCAAGCTTTTGCCCGGCCTCGCCGAGTTTGCCTTCTGCCGTTAGCCGCTGAAGTATGCGGTTGAGGCACCACCTCGACTGGCTTCGAAGCTGACACTCCCAGATACGAATAACAGAAAATCCAAAGGACCGCAGGTCGCGAGAGACCCGTGCGTCACGTCTGCGGTTCCGAAGTATCTTAGCGCGCCAGTATGCCGTATTCGTTTTGGGAACATGACCGCAGCCTCTATGCCCATGAAAGAAGCACCCATCCAAGGACTCCAGCAGGAATGGTGTCACTTGAAGTTTGAGCCCTAGCATAGGCTTATTGAGCGATCAAGCGCCGGATTCCGTGACGTATCTGGCTCCGGTGAACGTCAGCGCCGATTTTATCGTGACTATTACTGCAACGCCGTGGCCAACGCCGTTGTGAACCGGGTTGTCGCGTCATAGACGTATTCGCATGGCCCCGAAAACTGGGCTGGCGAATTGCACGCGGGGGGCGGCGAGGCGTGCGTTATCGGTCGGCGAGATTATCAAAACCGAAATCCGGGGCTACGGGAGATCCGGTAAAATGAATGGACGCAGAAGCCCGAATGTGCCTGGAATGCGAAATGAAGCGACGAGAAAATTACGCGCGGACCTATTTTGCAGCATACTCCCGCTTGTATTAGCCTTCTCAGCATTGGTTACTTTCCATGGGGGTCAGAGTAATATGTCAACCTACAGCTTTCACTCCAACGTCACGGCTACGGATAGTTTGCAGAATCGGCTTGAGATCAATGCAAAGTACGGTTCTTTCAATTTCCACGAATGGGTGCTCTCCAGACTTGGGTTCCAACCGGGAATGGACATCCTGGATGTCGGCTGCGGGACCGGCATCCACGCAATCGAGGCGCTTAGAGTTCTGTGTGGTAACGGCAGCGTCTCGGCCCTGGATCTTTCCGCCCAGTCGGTAAAAATCGTAAAGGACAACAGCGCCGGTTACGGCAACCTCGACGCGATTGTCGGTAATATGAAAGATCTCGCTGCCATCATTGAGGATCAGTTCCGCGTCAAGCGTTATGATTTGGCCTATTCGGTGTACGCTATTTGGTACTGCCCCGATCATTTTGGGGTTCTTGACGCAATGCGTAATGCACTGGAACCCGGCGGCCGCCTGGTCATCTGTACACCCAACGCTCCAAACGGCCTGCGTGAAGCAATCAAGCGTCTTGGTCATCCGCGGCCCGATTTGGATCAAGTCACCAGTTTCGGCCCGAACGTGTTGGAGCCGTACTTTCGAACATATTTTGACAAGGTCGTAATTCATCTTCGTCGGAATCTGCTGCGGATCACTGCTGTCGATGATCTGCTCCGCTTCTACGAATCAACCGGCTACTACGTTCAGGCGGTCGCCAAAGAGTTGGAAATCTCGGCGAATCTGGAGATTGAAATGAAGGGGTATTTTGCATTGGAGAAAAACGTATATATGATCGAGGGAATGGCGCGATGAATGAGCCGCAACCATTTTCTTATGAGAATTTTCGCCAGATCCTTGAAAATGTGAATTCACTATCTTATCAGTTCTGTCGGTTTGATTCGCCCCCCAAAAACGGCTGCAAACAATTCTATCTACGGCACGATGTCGACATCTCACCAAGTTGCGCGCTGAGGCTTGGTCACATTGCCTCCGAGATGGGTGCTCGTTCCAATTTTTTCTTCCAGATAAATGCTGATACCTACAATGTTTTCAGCGCGAGCTCAATAGAAATCATTACCGAATTACGAAATGCGGGGCATTGCGTCGGATTGCACGTAGATGAAAATTTGATCGGCAGCGATGAGGAAAAGATCCGGCATACGCTGCGTTGGTTCTCTGAATGCTGCGTTCCGGTGGACAACGTCATCACCTTTCATCGGCCCTCAGACGCTGTGTTAGGTCGCGATTTTGGTGGCTTTGCCAGTGGTTATGGTAGCCGAGTATGGGCGGAAGATCGCTACCTTTCCGATTCTCGACGTTCCTGGGATTTTCGTAGTCGGCTGGACGCCTGGCTGGCAGCAGGGCGATCCCCAATTCAGTTACTCCTCCATCCCGAATGGTGGCACCCTCATCCGACGAACGGCGCGATTTGGGAGGACTTGCGCGCCCGGCGTGAAAACGAACTTGCCAACTATCTACTCTTCAACTTTAGGAAGGTCTTCTCCGGTGTGATAAAAGTAGAAGATCGGGTTCCTGGAATATGAGCCTTGGTCTCTAGGCGGCACCTGTTCCGACTGGTGCCAGGACCAGGAGTGTGCCCACCTACGGTCCGGAGAGCTCGCTAGGGCCCAAGTCTCCTTGCAAATTTGAGCGAGTCGCCCGCAAAGCCAAGCAGAGGGTAGAGGCGGTGGCTCGCGGATGGTAAAAGCTGCCAGCACTGACAGGGTGACAAGAGTGGCGCTTACCAAGCCGACGAAAAAGAGGGGCTATCGAGCGGCGAGCCACAGCACGACGGCGTCGTCTGGTGCGCCACCCCCGGGCTGCTCGGCCTTGAACCAAGAAGACGCCTCGGCCTAATCGGCCATTATTACCGTGGTTGAGTCAAGGGCTGCGGCTGGCGTTGCCGGTTTGATCTGAGTGTTTCAACATCAAGGAGGAACGATGAGAAAGACTTTTCTGACAACCCTGCTGTTCATCGTTATGTGCTCTCTGCCGGCTTCAGGGCAAGATGTAACAGCGCAGACGATTCAGGCCGCGATCAATGCTCTGCCGCCTACCGGTGGAACAGTCGTACTCCCCCAGGGTGTGACGACGGTATCGTCCACGATTACTATAAACGCGCCTGTGAATCTAGTGGGGCAGGGCTCTGGGCTAGATGGTCAAGGAACAATCATCCGCTGGACCGGCGGCGCAAGCGCGCTGTTTTCTGTCTCGAGCTTCAACGGGTTAGCCTTACGGAATTTTTCGATTGACAATTCGGGGACGGGGACGATTGCGATCGACATAGACAATGGTGGGGCTAACTCGAACTCGATACTTTTGGAGGATATTTTCTGCGTCAGTCCTACAGTTGCGTTTTCAGATTCTTTCATACGGATTGGAAACAATTCTGGAACTTCTCCACCGGTTGACATTCGCATAAATCGTGTATACGCGTTGAAAGCAGCGGCGGTCGGCTTGAAAGCTATGCGAGGTAATCATATCGTCTTTGAACAGTCTCGCTTTGTGCAAAATATTTCCAACGACGCAGTTATTGGGACTACGACCCAGGTAGTCGTCGCATTTCACGCGTCTGAATCTACATTCGAAGACGCAAAGAATACTACATCTGTTTCTGTCATTAATGCAGAAGTAGTTAGCTTTGACCAGTGTTATTTTGAAAGCGATGGAACTGGGTGGGCGATCGATATTCCGTCATCCGCCCATGAAGCGCAAACAGTGTCTGTAGCCAATAGTCGTTTTATTGGCCAGGCGTGGGGAGACTCAACCCCACAGGCAATCGAAGTTAACTTTTCAAGCGCAACGGTCAACGTCGAGAATACTTACTTTCTCCGCTACGCCTCAGGAGCTGTTCACGACGCGTCGTCAAGCCGGATTTCATACCGTGGCGTATCAACTGATTCCACCGGCTCCTGTCTGGCGGACATGTACCAGACTGTTTCTGAGTATTCTCAGTCAAACTGCGGAGGTAGCGTCATTGGAAGTCGAGTTGTATCACTGCTGATTAATGACGACGCGGTCATGACGGCTTCTCCAAGACCAACGACTACGGTTTTTCTGCCGGGAACGCTGACTTCAACGTGGACGGGCGGGACTTGGACGCTAGACAAGGCCATTACCGTGACCCGGATTCAAGTGCAGGTTAAGACTGCCCCGACTACTTGCTCGACGAACGCCGTAGTGCGTCTGACCGACGGGACCACACCGCAGACTGTGACAGTTAGCGCGGCGGCCAATAGCTCAGGAGCCTTAACGCAAAATTACGCAGGCGCCGCTGTCCTAACCATTGGCGTGAGCACGGCTGCCGTTGGATGTGGGACCAACCCGAGTGACGCCAACGTGATCGTGCAGTATAGGATGCAGTAGCTGATTGTCAGCAGGCAGTGGCCGTTGACAACATGCAAGGCATCAGAGGTATTTCGTCAATTTTGCAAGACAGTCACGGTCAAGGTGACGCGCACTTCATCGTTTGTGCGAGTTTCCGGCCACGTCCTGGGGGCCATGAGGCCGCGATTTTCAATTGTTCCGTCAGATAGGCTAACGCTTCGGCCGCGGAAGTACTGGACAATCGTACTATTGGGGTCGGGCCGCACCCTCTATATCATTTGAAAGGCAGTGATTGGTGTTGGGGTGGCTCCTTGGGAAGGGGACCACCCCTCCTTTTCGTCGTGAGCGAAGGAAAACAATCCATATTGCAGCTTGCAAAAACGCTGATTCGTCTTTCGGGAAAATCAGAGGACGAGGTTAGCATCCGCTTCACTGGTCTGAGAGATGGAGAAAAATTGCACGAAGAGCTCTTCTCCGCCACAGAACAAGCGTGCTCGACGTCGCAACAGAAAATTAGCCAAGTACGTTGCAGACCGACGGAATGGCCGGTCTTGGAGCGTCACTTGAAGGCGCTGCAATCGCCCTTGTCGGTCAACGGAGTATCGCCCATTCTCGCCAAGCTTAGTGAAATAGTCCCCGAATACACTCGACTTCGCGAGAAAACCACACCCGAGATAAATGAAATTCCCGTACGTCGAACTTCCGCGCACGCTTAACCCTCCGATTCCGGAAAACCTGGTGACGATCGATCACTTCGCCTCGCATAAATTCTAGACCAGACCTAATTCGCTGGTCTCAGAATTCTGGGAATCCATCGCACTGCGTTATCGCGGAAAATCACTCTCCTGCTGTGTTACGTGTTGCGGCAACTCCGGCTCGTCGCTTTTGTTCGCGAGAATGCCCAAATCACTCCCGCCGTGCGTTCTCGCGTTCACGAAATCGTAGCTCCACTCGTGATTCGCTCGCTCTGGCCCCAACCTCACGCACCACCCGTCGTTCAGCCACGACCTTCCCCGTAGCCTTTGTTTCTGCGTATTTTCAGCCCAGCTCTTTCGTAGTCTTTAGGTCGCGGTCGCTTTCTTCCAACGCTGTCCGACCGGCCAGATTGCGATCATCCCCGAATCCCGACTCCAGCTCGACTAATTGAAATAATGTGTCCGAGTGTCGCAACAAACACGCAGATCTCCGAACGGCGCCAACGCTTAGACGTCCGCTCCTCCACGCCCGGAAGTATTTCGGAATTTTCACGGTGATCGTGTAAAGCAACCGCCGGCAGTAGGCTTGTACTAGCTGAAGGAATCCAGAAACGTTCCGCAGCCGTGCAATCTCCTCCCCCCCTACAAGCTTTGTACGAGTAAAGAGCATACGCGCTCTGCGCCGCCAGGAATGCTCCGCGAGCAACGCAGGGATCATCGGAGGGGGACCTAGACCCGCCGACAGAATCTGTTCTTCTACCAAGGTCCGCAATTTCGGTAGGTCACGAGGTTGCGGCAAGGCCTCAAGAAAAATGGACGGCACGGCCGCACCAACCAAGTTACGAGCTGCCTCCAAAGTCAGATACATCCAAGTGGCACATCCGCACCGAAGCGACTGAGCCGCGATACCATCCCAATCCAAGTCTTGACACGATTCCAACAAAACCCTGATATCGAGGAGCGGAAGCAGGCCCTTTTCGAACCGATGATGACGAGCCTGGTGCAGGCACAGATGAAACAGGCAGTCCTCTGGGCAAAGCGTCTGAACGCTATGCCCTCTAAGAACGACAGAGGTTGAACGAGACCAGAATTCTTGCAATGGGACAGCCAAGGCTGGTTCGCTGCACTCTAGTTGACTGTGGACTTCTAATAGCACCCCGGATATACCCAGCTGAAGTGCAGGCGCAAGCTCCTCCTCAGGTCCCAACCGCGAGCAATCATCCCGGCGCACGATCGCCCTGTCCGGGTAATGGAACCCGAGTTTTCGGAGCACAAGCACCGCCTCTGCTACATGTCCTTCAGGGACCAGCACGTCCAGGTCGGACATCGGACGCAAAGACGGGTCGGAATAGGCGGTATAGGCCAGGACGATTCCTTTCAATGCGAGCACCGGGATGCCTGCTTCTTTCAAGGCCCCGATGACTCTGATTAGTTCGTGGCGTAAGCGAAGATTGTTAACGGAGGTGAGACGCCTGGCCGTGCGAAGGAGTTCCCATTCCGGAGGTGATTCGATGTATTCCATGTAGGGTTCTAAACGAGATGACAGGTATGGGTAAAGGTCGGGCGAAGTAGCTGCAATAAGCTCTGTCCACTTCACCTGGTGGAGCATTGCTGGCAACCGGGCCCCGCCTTCGGCTACGCTCCGACAGCCCAGCAAGGCAAGGAGAACCTGCTGCTCAAAATTGCAGTTTGCCTCCGGTTTCACGCCAAGCCTACCGGATGCGAATTACTTCAACTGCGAAATGTACCACTGAGCTTTTCTCCCTAACTTGTGACAAATAAATTCAACGTGGAAATGCAATTCTGGTGCAGAACTGTTCCCGTTCTGCCGCTGCTCTCAAGGTACTCCCAGAGCTTCTTGGCTGCTTCCTGGCGATCTCGCGGCGAAACAATTCGATCCCTGAGAAACGTCGAAGTTGTTTTGGGCCCGAGATCGTCATCGCGTTTTTTTTGATCGACGCCCACGTGTGTAAATTGCGAATCTTCGACCGCCTCAAATCGTGAAACAACCGTTTAGGCAAAATTTCTGCCGCTAGATATGCCGCATCCGGACTAAGCGCATCAGCGCTCTGGAAATGTGCCGGGCCAGGCGAATATCTATTTGCATGCTTGCACGTACCGCTTTTTCCAGCGCTCGGATTTTCCATGGCTGCTCGGTTAAATCTTGTGGGACGTTCACAAATCGCTGCCATTGTCCATTAATGAACCACTCGGTGACTAGACCAAGGACCGCATCCACCGGCACCGGCAAGTCACACCAGGAGTGGTTGTCGCCCCGCGTCAAGACGCCTTGCTTTGTGCGGTAAGCGATCCGGTGCGCAAAAATGGTACTGCCGCGCACGAACGCCACAATCTGCCCAACCGCATAGTCATAGGCTGGCAGCGGTTGAATGCGGATGCGGCTGCCCGCGGGGAGAGTCCTCCCCATACTGGTTCCGGAAATCTCCGATTCGATGATTTTTCCGGAACGCGCCAGTAGCATCCCGTACGCCAGAAGTTGCTTTTCCGTGGGTGTCGGCAGAGTGTCAGCTGGCATGACGCAGAGCTCGCTCACACGCGGTGCGATTCCAGGACCAAATAGGGGCCAACCGTCTGGCGCACAAAGGAATTCCTGAATGCCCACACCAATCCGTCCACGTAAAAATGAATCAGCACAAGAGAATTCCAGACGATGATGTAGCTGAGATACATTCCGACAATTCTGCTGCCTCGATCGAGGGCCAGAAAAAATGCGCCAACAATCAGCAAGCTCACCATGAGCAACCGGGGATTGGAGCTGAGCTTTACTAGCCACTGCTGGGCGCGGGAGCCGGAAGCCTGTTGTTCGGTGAATTTTCGCCGATTCAGCAGCCAGATGATGCCCAGGTACTGGATGAAATGCCCCATCAGTGTGGCGATGGTAGCCAGGAGCGAATCCTGCAGCCAAAGATAAGGATGAAATAGAAGTAAGCTGGAAATCAGGAACGCCCATTCCGACACGCCAACCGGACCGGGCCTTCTCGCCAGCTGAATCGCGTAGCCGGTTCCAGCAACGATCGCGGTCGTCAGGCACGCATAACGCAGAGCCAGCGGCGCTTCGGGATGAATGCGCACCAGAAACGAGTAAAGGGGAGGGAAATACCGCAGGAACCAGAAAGCCATGGTGGCATTCACGAAAAGGATTGTCAGGTGCCCCCAGACCTTTTCCTTTTGCTGCCCGGCGTTGAGTCTCCGATAAATGGAAAGGATACCGGCGCTCTGCAGAGATACGTGGTAGATATTCCAGGTGAAGATGACCGACTGCACCGCTCCGCTTACATCTAGGACGCGGAGCGCAAAAACGGAGGCGAAGATAATCAGGGGGCCGAGGAAAAAAGCCGTCCATCGAGCGAGGTAATGGCTGCGATTTTGATCTCCGAGATAAAACGTGAATGTCGAAAGATAATGCGGGATGCCGACAAAATAGACGGCGAGCACTCCCACTGGAGAGCCAAGGTGCATCCCACGGTCGAGAGCGATCACTAACAGCCCGGCAATCGGAGAGAGGCTAAACAGCGAGAGGTCGTAAACGGGAGACTCAATCCAGCCGCGATTTTTGGCAATTGTCTCTGCAGGGGCAGCCACCGCCGGCCCAGGCAACCTTGAAAGGGCCCCGGCTTCCGAAGAAGAAAAGACTGAACTAGGATCCTGCATTCCTGGCGTTCCGCTCCGCAACCGCAGAGCGCACTTCCTCAGGGCTGAAGCCCGCCTCCAGCCGGCCGCGTTCGTTTCGTGCATAGGTCGCGCCATCTATGGCCTTCTGTCCCATGACCCACAAAAAGCCTTGTGAAGCATAATTCAGCGCCCGGCCGACTCGCATCACGCTCATCGGATCGGTTTTCGATACGCGGGCAATATATTCGTTCGCAAAACGCACGTGTCCGATTTCGTCCGCGAGTTGCATCTCGAAAAGATCCGCCAATTCCGCGTCGCCCTTGGCGCGTGCCTTCTCAATCTCCGGCTCCACGGCGTCCACGCCCTCTGCTTCAAAGGAGCGGTTCTGGATCGCCAGCCGGCCCACGAGGTTGTCCACGTTCGTGATGATGCGATACTGGAAATTCAGCACCGGATACCGACCCAGCCGGCTTCCGCGCTTTACCATGATTCGCCGGAACATCTCCACGTGCCGCGCCTCATCCGACGCTTGGCGGGCGATGGACATGCGTACACCCCAATCGGCGTCCTGAAAATCCGCAAGATTCCGCGCCGCGTTCTCCAGCCCGTTAATTTCCTCGTTCATTTGCCGGTGAAAGAACTCCAGATCGTGGTCTGGATGCTCTGGCGGCAAATTCAGGCAATCGGACCATCTCTCCTTGACGACGAAACGTGAGTCACGCGTCGGCCCGGGCGCAAACGAGATGGGCTTCTCCGAATTGACATCTTGGGGATTCGTGGGCATTCTTGTGCCTCGCAAATGATTCTGAACTCAGTTTAGAAATCTCTCAGCCTCGATTCAAGCCGTCGTCCCGGCAAGGAAGCAAGTCAGGCTGGTAACAGTGCCGTCTACCCCCGACCCTCCGCCGCAACGAACGTGCTCATGCCGGCTTGCCGAAGGATTTCGTTGATTTCCTCCTCGTTGAAGTCCGCATGGCGACGGTCCTCTATATTGATTCCCAGGTCCGTGTGTTTCTTAGCAGCGTCACTGGGGGCGCCATTGGACGCGGCGGAGAGGGCCGTATTTGTTTCCGCAAGAAAGCGGACCGCGCTCGCGACTTTCAGGAGCAACCTGCGGTCCTCTTGCACCATGGTGCGGATCCAACGGTTTGCGAACCGGACATGATTAATTTCGTCCGCAAGGATGTGTTCCAAGACTTCCACTGTTGTTTCATCGCCCATAGAGCGCCAGATTTTCCGCAAGGCTCCCAGCAGATCCATCTGCCCCGCCTCGAAGGTGCGGTTCTGAATAGCCAGTCGTGCGGCGAGCGTGTCGCACATGTTGGTAACCGCCCATTCGAAATTCCCGATAGGGAACTCACCTTTACGTCCGCCGAGCTGCCGCAGCCGCCGGTAAAGTCCGGCGACGTGACGGCTTTCGTCTGAAGCCTGGCGCGCGAGCTGCATACGCAGATCCCACGGCGCATCCGGAAAATCCACCAGGCATTGCGCAGCGATCTCCAGCGCACCCATCTCGTTGTTCATGTGGCGATGCAGCCGCTCGCGCCGCGCGGCTTCCGACATGCTGTCTTCGAACACCTGCATTTCGCTGTCGCTTTGCGCGACCCGGAAGCATGCCTCGCGCGCCGGATCGGCGCATAGCTGGATTCCTTGCACGGTCTTCCTTCTTGCGGCAATGCTCATGCGTGAGCCCCCACCGCCAACGTTGCGCCGCTCCCGCGCGGAACGATCTCGCCGATCTCGGCCTCCTTTCGGCGCCATTCCTCCGCCCGGCTGGCATCGAAAACCAGCATATCTTTCAACTCTTTCCGCAGCGCGTCGTTCTCTTGCCGCATGCGGGCGTAGTCGCCCAAAATCCCATGGATGACTCGGTAGCTGGGCTCATCCAGGAGAGAATCCGAACCGTCGAGATATTCCTGATATCGGGCTGTCAAGGCCGGCAGCAGTACGTCGTAAATCACCTGAATTCGACCAGGCGTATCTTCTACCGCCGCGAGTTCCTTCATAAGCTCGAAATAAGGAGTAAGCGGTGATAATGTGTAGTGAAGCGGAGCCCGCAGCTCAAAGGTCCTCTTTCCGAGTGCATCGGCATGTTGAGCGGCATCCCAAATGTGACGTCCCATTAGTACCTTTACTTCCATTTCCGGAGTGGTCGGAACCCACCGGGCGAGCGTCTCCATCAGGAAAATCTCTAGCCAGCGAAATGTTCCCAGATACTCAGCTTTTTCCCGCAGAATCAGACCCATATCTCCTCCTTCACGGTTTCCTCGATAATGTCCGCGGTTTCCTCAGGAGATCCGCCCACATCCAGGTGCCACCAGCGCGCCCTTCCCACCGTGCGAAGCAGATCAAGCGCGCGTTGGGCAGGCGAACGACGCCAAACGCTGGCGAGCAGCGGCGAAACCGGCGGTAACTCGCCTGCATTGCAAGCAAATGGTTCGACGGCCGGCCGCGACGAGAACCCGCGCAAAAAGAAAATGTCGGTCAGCGGAACAATTTGGGCAGCGGCCTGCGGTAAGGCCGCGCCTACCTTGGCGCGCACGCGTTCCCTCCCATCCGGAAGCGTCTCTCTGTGGCACGAATGGTTCCGCAGGTATTCATTGAGTTCCCTGGGACGCGGGCCGGGACGAATAGAAGCCGCACGCCGCAACGGTAGCAACTCGCCGGATACGGTCGAAACGGCGGCCCATTCGTCGCCAAGAAACGAATGCCCGCGAGACGCAAAGCAAAGTGCCAAGGTCGTCTTGCCCGCCTCCTTCGGTCCGGAAAGCAGGACGCCCTTCCGGAACAGACCAACCGAGGCTGCGTGAAAAATGAATAACTCACGCTCAAGCCAAAATGCGCTGCTGATCGCGTACATTGCGACCATTTGCTGCCATGGATGCCTGCGTGAAACCAGCAGCTCGCGTGGTCCGAACGCAAACACTGGTTCCTCCGGAGCCTCCGGCAACGCCAGCATCCGCCATCCTTGCTCACCGCCGGTCCACTCACGATAGCCGCGTTCCGGAACGAGCTGACGAAGGAAATCGACCTCGTCGGGAAGGCTGGGATTCACCGAAACTGCAAGCAAATCAGGTTCAGAAGGAAGTGCCGTCACGCGGAGACTGACTTGACGAAGCCCCTCGTCCCGGGGAGCGGGAACGGCACATTCAGCGTAAATGTCTCCAAACCTTGAAGAAAACGCAACGTCCACACAATCCATGGCGAGGAACGTTCCACCGAAACGATACCACTCCGTGCCCTGCTCAACATTCGATGACCGATCCCCGGTCGCGATCGCTTCGACCCGCTCCCACCATGCGCCGGAGTCTGGGCGCACAGAAGATCAGGCCCACCACATAGTGGTTCCCGCCGCGGTCACCTGGAAAGCACTGAGGACTTCCTCCTCGGTAAGAACCTTGATCCGCGGAGCCTCGTACTTTGCCTTTGTCTCTTTCTGGTCAATTGGCGAATCCTTCGTGTTTTCGTTCAAGGGGCTCTCCTTTCGGGCTGGCTCCAACTATGCCTGTGACGACACCAAACATTCGAGAGAAAGCAACTGTTCCACCATCTTTTCGACATCACACTTTGCCTCGACTAAACTCACCGAGTCAAAATGGTCGCAGAGGGTCTTCGCGAGTTCGGAAACGCTGTGGGGCTGATCTAGAAGACTCCAAACAAACGTTGCAGTGCCGTTGAGCAGACAGAACTGATTAGTCTTTGGCTGGAACAGGACACCTTCATTCTTCATTGGAGCAAAGTCCACTGCGGAATTACGGGAGACTTTAACTTCCATACCATCAACTCCAATACGACGCTCGACGCTTATAGCGCCAATGAAGAACGCGTGTCAAGATTTATCTGGCTCAATGCCGGAAGGCTTCGGAGCAGGCGGTGGCAGGAGGAATGCGTTGACGACGACAATTGCAGGGTGTACAAGAGCAGGGGACGTTGACCATGTCGTGGGTCACACCAGACTTCCTCGTTCACTTACCCCAGTTACGCGCAGTCGCCATGGGGTGTCTCAAGGCCCTGGCGATTGGGGTAGTATTCTATTTCATTATCTTTCTACTGGAACGCGCGTCGGGCGGGACGACCAGGCAATACAGCAGCAGGGGATTCCTGCACGACGTGGTCTACTGGTTTTACTACCGTAGTGGATTGCACCGGCTTCTGTTCACAGCTACGCTGTTCGGCTTCCTCGGGCCCAGGCTGGCATTCCTGCAAATTCCAGCACTGAACGGTCTGTCGCCGATATCGCGAGGAGTGCTATGGCTTCTGGTTGCCGATTTCACGACGTATTGGTTGCATCGAATCCAGCACGCAAGCCGGCTGGTATGGGCGTTTCACGCCACACACCATGCACAGGAACAATTGAATTTCGCGACCACGACCCGGTTCCATCCAGTGGACCATTTCCTCGTCGACACCGTCAAGTTTTTTCCCCTGCTGGCGTTGGGAGCATCTCCGTTGAGCTGGCTGCCGCTTTACCTAACCATGGATTTCGTTGCCATAGCGCAGCACAGCCGGATTGCCTGGCGCTTCGGACCGCTCTCCAAAGTGCTGGTGACACCCTGGTTTCACTCCTTTCACCATTCCACGGACCCGAGTCATTTCAACAAGAACTTCGGTGGTCTCCTGAGCATCTGGGACCACATGTTTGGCACCGCGGTGGATGCTCCGGAACAACCAAAGGAGTACGGTCTGACGGACATTAAGATGCCAACCTTCCTGAGCACGCTCTGGCGTCCTTTTGCGCTTGTTCACGAGATGTATTTCCGGCCTTCAGCAGGTCCAAACAATGCAGGCGCCCTCGCAACATCTCGATCCGAGTACAGATCTCCCGATGCATGAACGTCTGTGGGGACAGCGAAAGCTGGGATAGCCGACTGGGCGAAAACCCGCGGCAATTGTCCACATCATGAGCGCCATTTTTGGTTTTGTTGGCGCCGGGCCGCGACCCGTAAGGCCTGGTCATCTCGAGAGGGAATTTCGACTTCTCGAACACCGCGGGCTCGATGGTCAGAGTGTATTCCTGGGCAATGGCTCTGAGCTTTCCCGGTCGCTTGTGGGACCCACCAGCGATCCCTCTGGCATCTTGAGAACCTCACCCTCGCAAATTGAGGCGGCAACCGCAATGTTGGCGTGCTGCCGGATCGGGAAAGAAGGTCGCCCCCCGCCTGAGAGCACGCCAGTGGATGCAGCAAGTGATCAGGTATTTCTTGCCTTGGACGGGCTTGTCGAAAATGGGCCGGAGTTGGGACAGGAACTGCGGAGATCGGGTTGTGATTTGGAGCCCACCTCCCAACTCGACATTTTGCTTGCCGCGTTCGAACGATGGGGGCTGGACTGCTTCTCCAGGTTCACGGGAAGCTTTGCATTCGCAATCCTGGATCTTCGCCATCGCCGGCTGGTCCTGGCGCGCGATCCGTTCGGGACACGACCGCTGTACTTTGCGCGCCAGCCCGGGTGGGGAATGCATTTTGCCTCGCTGATTAGCGCCCTTAGGGATGCGTCCTCAGCTGGCAGGAAAGCGAATCGCGACAGCATCTACCGGTATTTGGCCTACAACTGCATGGATCACGATCCCGAGACGTTTTTCGAAGGAATTGAGCAAGTCCCGCCGGGCAGCTGCCTCGAGGTCACCATCGACAAACCGACACAATCGTCGCTTAGCCGTTATCGGCGTGTCGCTCGAGCCCCGGCAAACCCCACTTTCACTTTCGAGGCTGCCGCCCAATGTCTGAGGGGAATGGTTGTGCGCTCCCTGGCGAGCCAAGTGGCCGACCAGGGCCCCGTGGGTGTGGCTCTTTCGGGAGGCTTCGATTCATCGTTTGTTGCCGCTGCCTTCGGTCGTGCCGAGCCGGCCGCACCCTTACACCTATATACCTGCGTGCCAGTCACGAAGAACGGCCACTTCTCGAAAAGCGAAGAGGCCTGGGCGGATCTTGCGGCGACGGGCCTGGGAGCCCCGCTGACAAAGATTCGAGTGGCCTCGGAAGGCTTGCCAGCGAGCTTCGCCTCCCTAGTGCGACTGCAGGAAGAGCCCTTTTCAAGTCCGGTAGTCTATGCCCAGTTACAGTTGTTTCGTGCGGCCGAACAGGACGGAGTACGGCTGATGCTGAGCGGGCAAGGCGGGGATTCCTTGTTTGCGGTCGCAAATGAGAAACTGCTGCTGGCGGTACTCGCCCAATTTCGCCGAGGTCGCTGGCGAAACGCTACGGCACTGCTGCGAGCGGTGAATCAGCTCCCTGATGGAGGCGTCCGCCGACTTGCCGCTTCCGCTGCCCGGATAGTCAGTCCGAAAAGCCTGCAAACACGCTTGAAGCGACTACGCGAGCAGCGCAATCTCGACTGGCTCCGGAAAGAATGGTTCGAACCGTGCCCTGCTGCCACCGGGGAGCGGCTGGTTCTTCCAATGCTTCGAGTGGAGGACCGTAACTCTATGGCGTGCTCAATACTGAACCGCATGCCGTTACTGACCACGGAACTTCAAGATTTCATCTCTTCTCTCCCGCTGG